>OAWK01000217.1_pt1 | contig 17170 bp, 25 predicted proteins | sample 1476691 | NCBI WGS metagenome assembly OAWK01 (sample SAMEA2580186, study PRJEB22360) | human gut metagenome | biome: human gut; feature: human-associated habitat; material: faeces | place: Denmark | collected 2008/2010 | reverse complement strand
GTATATCCCGGTCTAGTATTTAATCCCGCATTATGATATGCCCACGACAACAAGGAAGAGCAGTCGTAGTTCGGTCCATCTCGACCGCCCTGATCATATCCGTGACTATTGTCATTCGCAATTCCAATCGCCCAATTTACTGCTGTTTCTATTACTGACATTTATCTCTCCCTCTCTAAAAAGTACTTCCTGATGATGTTCTCCCGCCAACAAGGATTCCACTTTTGAACTGCAGATAACTTCCATCACTGAATTCTGCTGTTCCTGTTTTTCCCCCGCTGATAGAAATATTATCAGCACTTAACGACAAATATTCTCCACCACCGATTGAACAAGAGCCCTTTCCTCCGTCATTAACCAACATAATGTTCCCATTCTCTGAAAGAGTTAATCTCGGTGGGTTACTTCCTACTAACGCATCTATCGTAACTCCACCATTGATGTACGAAATTGCACCCGTTACTTTTCCCGCTTTGTTTTTGATATATATGTAACCGTTTTCTACAATAACAGAGCTTCCATCCGATGTGTTTTTACTCTCAAATCTTCCGCTTGCACTAAACCCTTTACTATCCCATCTGCCAATTTCATTTCCAGACGCATCCTGAATAGTCATCCTCCCATTCTGATTATTATATCCGCCGAGGGTAAGTGTGCCACCGTAGAGGAAGTAACCTGTTGTTTCTGTCTGCTAGCATCGTTCCCGCCACTATATAATCTGCAAAAAATCCTTTCCCAGTTCCAAACGTAGTCCAATTCCAATCTCTTCCATCTGCCGTTCTTTCTCCGGCAATTTGGAATCCCATTGTTCCTAAGCACATCGCTCCAAACGTCTCGGAATCAGGATCTAAGTCTTCAAATAACATCGCCCTTACATTTTGCTTTTTTGCAATTGTCGATTGCGCTCGCATCTGTGTTTTAACTGCATCCAATATTCCTTGTACTTGTGTGGCCACTACCGTTCCATCTCCTCGAATAGCACCTCCCACACGATTAATCATACTAGAAACATCATTAAAATAGTTATACTGGAAACTTCCTAACACAACAGATGTTACCTTTTGTCTAATTGAATCATATTCCAGTTCAATTACCCTTGCATCTGTTACGATTTCAAGATTGCTATTCCTGCAATGTATTGTATCTCCTAGGCTCACATCTTCCAATATCGCATAGTCTTTGTACTGCTCTGTATTTTTTAATAAAATCATGTCAGCTTCAATTGTAATTACTGGCTTGTCCAATCCGGAATCGAATTGTTCTTTGCATTTTTTTATCAATGCATCATCTAATTCTTCTTGATTATTGCAAATAATAATCCCTTCTGTATCATTTTCTCCCTGAATGTCAGAAATCATTTTTACATCCTCGAATGACATCGTTACGCTTTTTACAACAGGGTACTTCCCTATCAGATCACTATCTATATATCCTGTTCCTGACAATTTATGTCCATTAAACGCTTTGGGATAGATACGTGTTGCAACAGCATTTACATCAATCTCCTCAGATAAACCATCAACAGAAATATTCTTTCCATATCTAAGTTCTACTCCGTTATCTATTCCTATCCGATCATTAATAACTACTGTAAAATTATCAAATAAGATTTCTCCTCCCCAACGATTTGCAAAACTATTGTCTTGATTCCCATTAATCGCCTCAATCAGATTCATGTACTCATAATACGCCGTTGATAGTATTGTTATATTTGACTTTCCTGTATATTTGTTATTCGGTGATGTCATAATATCCAAAGCCTGTTGTCCATTCTTTCCCGTCGGTCTTATGTCCGTCAAAAAGCAATCATCCTTCGCATCAAAAAAAATCGGTTCAAGAGTTGCAGCAACCCCCGAATCTGACTTGCGTTTCTTCTTTATCCGGAAAAGCTGTTTACCATTAAAAGAAGGCATCTTTACAACTGCATTTTCCTTTATATATCTCCAACGTTCTTCTTTGTCAATCGGATGCTCAATTTCAGCTTCCCACGCCCCATTCATCACAACGTGAACAGTTGCTTTCGAAGGTATCAGAGTCATATCTCCATTACATTCAAAACTCTTATTTTCCGCTTTGTATAATTGTATCATTATAAACACCTCCAGTTCGGAATCACCGTTATCTTAAAGCCTTTTGACGCACGGATTATATTTTCTCCTTCCGCCAAGTACATATCTTCATATTCCCCTGTAATGGATGTGTTTATTAGCGTTCCATCTTCGCGATATGCCAACATTCTATCCGTATCAATCGTCATATTCTGCCCGACATTTACAGTTATTACTTTTTCATTTACGGTTATGCTACAAGTGCCCTCTCCAGCAATTTTATATATTGGATGAGCCACCTCATAAGGATTATATATTAGTTCTTCTACATTATATTCTCGTATTCCATCCAAAAGATATGTATACGGATCACATAAAAATAATGCTTTAAATGTCCACCCCACTTTCGCAACTCTTTCTATATCATCAATAGATACATTTTTAACTTTAAAGAAAACACTTGCATCGTCTGAAAACACAAGCACATTCGCACCACTGAGTAACCATTTTTTTATCTTACGGTATTTCATTCCCCCTTCTTCTGGATCTGCTATAAAATTCATTTTGATAGGAATTTCGATATCTTCATATTCTCCATCTACCTCAATCAAATCTCCACTTCTCCCCGGAATAGAAATTGATTTGTATCTTTTTTTTGGTGTCGGAATATGCGGACGTTCTGAAATCTTAACTTCAAGTGAATCAGCTGCAATTCCTCCATACTCAATATCAAACATATTTTCCTCCTCTTGCCGATGTATATCCTTTTTGCATATTTGAAATGCCATTTGATGCAGTCTTTACAATATACTCTTTAAATTGCTCATTCCCCACCATCACCGTCACATCGTTGTTTACATTCACAGATTGGTTGGCTGCATAAGCAATTTGAGGATTCATAGATAAACCTCTACTTAAATCTCCACTCATCGTCTTCGATACTGCGCTCACTGCTTTTTCCAACACAGGCATATTGCTATATATTCCTTTCGCCAAACCATTCATCATATCCGGCATCCATGTTTCGTACTCCCTGAGAGGTCCTTCATCTGGTCTTGAAAAATGCAAAAATGAGCGAATTTTTTTTGCCACGCCTTCTACTGCATCTGTGACTTTAGATATCATCGACTTAATTCCATCGATCAATCCTTGTATAAAATCTTTCCCCCATTCAACCGCTTTCGATGGCAAGGATGTAATAAAGTCTATTGCAGACTGGAAACCATTTTGCACTGTGCTTCCTAAGCTGCTTAATTTTTCTCCTATTCCAGAAACCATTTTCTTAAAAGCTTCTACTGCTTTTTCTTTTAGTCCATTAGCTACACTTGCAACTAAATCTTTTAAAGCGTTCCAAGCTATGGATGCGTATTTTTTAATATTATCCCAAATATTTTGTGCATCCGATTTTAATTGATCAAAATCTCCTGTCACTAAATCACACAAAAGCAGAACTGGTCCGAGAATAATATTTTTAATCATCTCCCATGCGGCTGCTGCTATCGTCTTGATGTTTTCCCATATCCCAGATAAGCTTTGTGCTAACGCAGATATTTTTTCACTCACAAATGTTGCTACTGTAGATGCGATTTCTTGAATTTTCCCACAGATAGTAGACCACAAATTTCCAAACCATTCCGTTATTGAGCCCCAGTTTTTTATAACCAAAACAATAGCAACAATAGCCGCTATCACGGCCGCAATAATTGCGATTATCGGAAGTAAAGGCACTGACAGAGCCGAAAAAGCAGCTGTTAAGGCTGATATCCCTATTGCCATCTGCCCTATAATAATGAGTAATGGTCCTAGCACTGCAATAATTACACCTATAACAACAATAGCAGTCTGTACTCCCTCTGGAAGGGCAGAGAATTTGTTCACTAAATCGGTTATAAATTCTGCTACCTTTGTAATCACGGGTGCTAATTTGCTACCAATTGTAATCGCTGCAGTTTCCAGAGATCCCTTCATCTCTTCGATTGCTTTTTCTCCTTCTCCCATCTGCGAGTTGGCAAGTCTTTGCGCCGCTTCTTGATCGTTCGTAGCTTTAATATAAGACGTAAGTCCTTCCGCACCGCTATTCATTAGTACAGTTGCTGCTCTCGTTGCGTCAGATCCAAAAATTGTCTGCAATGCAGCATCTCTTTGCGCAGATGATAATCCGCTAAGCTTGTTTTTCAGTTCTTGAGCCATGTCAGATGCACCGAGGAGATTTCCGCTTGAATCTCGTGTTTGAATTCCTAGATTGGCTATCATTTCAGCTGCCTTGTCTGTCGGTGCCGCCAATTTCTGCAACATTGTTTTTAAAGATGTTCCTGCATCGCTTCCAACAATTCCAGCATCGGCAAATTTTCCAAGAACCGCTGTAGTCTCTTGTATAGACCAACCAGCATTTTTTGCTTGTGCAGATGCTTGCGACAAACCTTGTGTGAGTGGTTCTACGTCTGTAGATGACGCTGCTGCCGCTCCTGCTAAAGCATTCACTGCTTCTGCCGATTCACTTGCGGACAAGCCAAATGCTCCCATTGCCTGCACTACTACGTTCGCAGCACTACCAAGTTCCATACCTGACGACGCTGCTAAATCCATCGTAGCTTTTAACGCTCCACCTTTAACATCTGCTTCGGTCAATCCGCCTTTTGCAAGCTCTGTAATTGCTTGTCCAGCCTCTTTTGCAGAGAAAATAGTATCTTGTCCTGTTTTAATTGCTAAATCTCTAAGCTCGCCCATTTGTGACATCGGCATATTAAGTGCTCCTGCTGCTCGCGACATCGCAGATTCAAAATCGTTTGCCGTATTGACAGACACTGCTCCAAGTCCAGCAATAGCTGCAGAAGCCGGCATGATTGCTTTTCCCGCATTTGTCAAGCCTTTTCCGACTTTTCCGGTTACTGTCGATACTTTTTCAAGCGTTGCACTTCCGCTTCCGGCTGTCTTTTTTAATGTCTTAAGATGTTGCTCTGTTTCAACAATTTCTCTTTGTAACGCATCGTATTGTGATGTACTTATCGGATTTCCAAATTCATCGCTAGTTTCTTTTGCTTGCTTTTTCAATTCTTTCAGATGGCTATTGGATTCTTTCAACTCCGATTGAAGTTTCTTATATTCCTCCGTGTCAATATCTCCAACATCTTCTAATTCTTTCATTTTTTTCTTCAATTCAGAAATAGAAGTTTTGGTTTTTTCCATTTCCTGTCTTATCGGTTCATAAGCTTTTTCCCAGGCATCATAATTCTTGACGCTTTCTCCAGCCTTTTTATTCGCCTTTTTCAAAACATTCAATTTATTCTTCGTTTCTTCGATTTCTTTTTGAAGCAAATTATGCTTTTGTGCTAGCAAGGTGGTATTAGACGGGTCTAATTTTAGAAGTTTATTCACATCTCGCAGACTTCTTTGGGTGCTGCTTAGACTGCTTTCTACGCCCTTAAGTGCCTTGTCTAATCCGCTTGCATCTCCGTCTAATTCAATCGTAATTCCTTTAACTCTCTTTGACCTAAACCCACCTCCTTATAACCTGTCTATATCTTCTTGCGTGGCAACTATCGGATACTCATATTCATCATTTTTCATCTCAACAAACATGTCGTTCACCATTCCGATGCTGAGAAGCTCTAAATCGGTATTTCTCTGTCTTTTTTTTTTGCTGTGGACATTTGCTTGTTTTCCAATCCCCACATTTCCAAAATATCTGGAAGAATCTCATAAATACTAAATGTTTCAAATTGCTCCAACCAAACGTCAATTTCCGATGGCTGGTTTGGATCTCCGTGCTTATGCATCAAAAATGCAATGTTCTCAATTCTAATGCCACCTGTTTCTGTAATTTCTGCATATCTACAAAGACATCCCGCCCAAATTTTAAGCGATACATCCTTGGGATTGCTGCAGAACTTTTGAAGTTGCATTCGATCCCACTAATTGTAAGCGTCTTTCTCATCTTGTTCGCTCCTATGCTAATTCATCATTTTTTTTATACACTTTTGTAAACCATTTATCTTTTACTTTCGCATAACTTTCTTTTGTCGTTTTAGCTCTAATCGTTCCATCTGCAGATGCCGCACAAGAAAGAGTCACAGTATCTGTATCAGGGTCCTTAGAATCCGATGTAGTCTTGGCTTCAAGATTTGGTCTTGTAGCCGTACAATTGTAGAACCAGAAAAGCGTAGGTTCTGCATCTCCGTCAATCTGTAGTCCAAGTGCGAACTCTTTTGCTTCTACATTGGAATTTTCAATCAGTATTCCGTTTTTATCTTTCGCTTCTCTTAAGATTTTTTCGCGGAATTCGTCAGTAATCAACGCCATTTCCAAATCGCCCTCGTATCCACCATTTGATGCAGCTACATAGTATTTAATCCCATCTGCGTAGAACGGAGTCAATTCTCCTTGCTGTTCGAGCGAAATTGACACAGCTCCAGGAAGCACAAACGGTGCTTCATAATCTCCGCCTTCCTGTTTTGGCTCCTATATTTCAAAAGTTACTAGAATCATTTTTTCTGTTTCAATATACGTTTCTTCTTTTTCGTAATATACTTTATTTTCCGTTAGAAAATCTGCAATTTTCTTTTCGGAAACTGGGTCTTTTTTGTCGCAGTACAGTTCGATGTCTATATCTTCGATTTCATGATACACAATTCCGTCAGCGGAGAAGTTATCAGTTCCGAGACCATTTAGAACAATGTATGGACATTTCGGAACATGACCTTCTGCGAAGTGGCTGTAAGCGACTGGGAATCCTAAGTCATTCAGACCCATATTTAATTTTTCTAACTTCATCTTCCTAGCCTCGCTTCCGCTCGCCTTTCAAATTCCTCATTGCACCATTCCTCGACCGGTTTAATGTGCACAATCCCTTTTACTCTGCCGCCTCTGTTAGACTGATGACCGTGTTCAAGCAAATGAGTAAGTCCCGGCTTCTTTTTATTGTGAACGACAAACTCAAACTTTCCATTTCCTTTCCTATGATAGGTTACGCCCCATCCGTCTGCATAGTGCCCTTTCTTACTTCCTCTCCCTCTCGGAGATGTTTCTTTCAGCTTTTTCGCACCTTCTTTAGCTACTTCTTTTGCAATTTCTTCAAATTCTTCTTCCGTTATTTTTCGGAAGTCCATAAGCTCTTTCATTACTGCATCAACTAAACCATCAATATTTGCCTTACTCATCCGAATACACCGCCCTTATCTTCACAATCTCATTTCTGAATTGTACATTATCAATTGTCTTGATATTAAAAATTTTTCCTCTCCACACAATACGATAATTTTTCACATCAATTTCATCAAAGAATTTCTTCCATCTGCACACGAAGTCCACCGTGTTTTCTTCTTTTAAAACCGCAGCCTCCCAATATTCTTTCCCAGAAAGACCGTTCATGTACGCATAAGTCTTTTTAAAGGGTTTCCATTCTTCTACCGGATTTCCAATACTGTCATAGTTGTGCGATAGCTTTTCGATGCTTATCCTCTGTGTGTATGCCCCAGCATCCATCAAACCACCTCCGAATCAGGTGTAGGTACTAGATTCGTTCTGTGCATGCCTAAAATAGCATCAACTACGATATTTATATTACTTTTTTGTATCGTCATCGATCGATTATCCCACATGTCCGAAATTAAAGTAAGCACTGCTATTGTTACATCTTCATGTTCATCTAATTCATCTTGCGTGAGGCCTGTCTGGCTTTTACAAAATTCAATAGATGCCTTTTTCATAGCTTCCAATAGAGATATATCCTCATCTTCTAAATTATCCGCATCTTCCCTAATGTGATTTAGAATCGTTTCTTTCGTGATCTCGCTTACTTTCATTTCCCACCGCCTTTCTTATCGGTTTTAAATTCCAACAATCAACAAAAGGTGCAATAGCTCCAATACATTCTATTACACCTCATTTATTTATCACCTATCCCATAATTCCAGCCGCTTTCAATTTCGAAATAATTTCGTTAATTGCCGTTTTGTTGGCATCTGCAAGCGTAGCAATCTTCTGTACCTCCGCTTGTGCAAACTGCCCACCGATTGTTCCTGCGTTCTGTGCGGATACTGCTGCAACTGCACCGGCTTTCTTAACTCCTCCAATAGCAATTCCTGCCGCAGGCAATGTATACTGTACTCCTGCTCCTATTGCAGTTCTTGCGGCTTCCTGAGACACTGCCTTCATAACAGATTTTCCCACGTCTGTAGCTCCGTTTAGGGTATCTACTGTAATCCCTGTTTGGCTTACCCCTCCTGATATCGAATCCCAATTTTCAGCCATGTAGCTAATTACGTCCGCAATTGTTTCTTCTTTTATATCTTTCTCATTCCCACTGCCTTTTATTGCAACAATGAGTTCTTTTAATGCTTCGCTAATCGTCATAATTATGCCCCCATTTTAAGCGCAGCTAACTTCTGTTCGTTTTCCACTTTAGAGTCAAATTCCATCCAAGCCACGACTCCTACTGCGTGCTGTGTTGCGTATTTCTCGCGTAGAACCTGTACTTCCATTTCCTCTGTGATTTTAACTGCGAGCCCAGACATATCGCCGTAATAGATTGCTGTTGTGCTCGTTGTCATATCTTTCATGTTGTCGGAAACGTATACGGGCTTTCCAAGAAGCATGTTGCCAAACGCAGATGTCGCATCATCTTGTAAGAGATATCTGCCATTTCCGTCTTTCAATTTTCGGATAGCTGCTCTTGTCTTAGAAGACATAATCCATACTGCATCCTGCTGAAATGCATCTTTTACCGCAGACTGCAAGTCAATCAGTTCGTCCGCTGTGATAGCATCGCTCTTCTTTGCAGTAACAACATTTTTTACTTTGCTTAATCCATCTACTTTAGAAGCTGTTCCATTAAGTAACTGACCTTCTACCCATCTAGCGATGCTGTATGCCATATGGTCAATCACGAAGCTTACAATGTCAAACTGACTGTTGTTGATCAAGGATTTTGAAATAAGCGTAAGAGCACCTGCAAGGAATCCTTTCAAATCAATAGAACCGAATTTTCCGGCACTGGATGTAAGTTCTGTAAATTCTTCGTGATATCCAACTGTGATATCATTTTCATCCTCTAATGGATAGTACGGAATGGAAAGAGTGCCTTTCACATTGTACTTTGTTGATTTCTCAAGAACCGGACAGATATCATACACTTTTTTGATGATTTTCTGCGCAATTGTTTTTGGAACAACTGCTCCGTTATCCCCAAAAGTAAGATTGGCGGCGCGATTTTCTGTCACTGTTCCACGAAGGAAATCAGCGAACACTTCCTCTTCTGCTCTTTCCTCTGTTTCTTCTTCCTCTTCCTCAGCTCTCTCAACCATCTTATCTGCCATTTTATTCAGAACCTCAATAGTTTTGTCGATTCTGTCAATCTCAGAAGAGATTTCCTCCGCTCTTTTCTCTTCTTCCTCTGTAATAGCTCTTTCCTCTGCTTCAAGAGTAGCATTCAGCAATTCAAGCTCCTGTACGAGTTCTGCTCTTTTTTCGTTTAATACCTTAATATTTTTCTTTTTCCTTAGACATTTCCTCCATATTTTTTAATCATATTTTTTAGTTTGCTATTGTCCGGCTTTTTCTCCGGCTCTTTTTTATCTTTAAAGCCCACATAGTCAGCTTCAAATTCTTCTGCACGGATTTCAAAATTTTCTTCTCCTTCTTCTCCGGCTCTAGTTTCTACCGTAGTAGATGTGTACCACGGCCTCATTGTGTCATCAATTAAAGACACTTCCTTTAGCGTTAAATCCGAAATTGTTCTTACTGGCATTCCGTTTCGGTCTGCTCTTTCCTCGGTTGGATTCGTAAACCCAAACGACCAGCCACGAAGCCTTTTCTCTTTCGCTTTCTGCACAACTTCCGGATTGTCAATCTCAGCGTGTGCTCTCAGACCAATAGCATCTTCTCTGAGCGTAAGATTAGATTTTGTTCCACCCAGCATCTTGTCCCATTTGTGATTTAGAAGAATCTTTACTTCATCCGCTTTTGCAATCGCTCTCCTGAATACCCCAGGAGCTATTCTTTCAATGAAATATCCTCCTTTTCGGTCTGGGATTGGTCGGCTGTCTCTGTCTGCAACGTTGACATATCCGTCAATGATGACTTTTTCTCTGTCTCCATCTGCTCTAATTTCAATTCTTGCCCTTCTTTCTCACCTCCTAGCTTATTAGACTGATTTGTATTAGGTGTATATACCACTTTCGTTTTTGGGTCATACAAGACATCTTGCAGTCCTAATTTGATAAATTCTAATCCAAGTGGTTCCATGTTTTCTTTTTCACGCACTTCATCCACTTGCATCCATCCAGTTTCGATTGCTTCTTTATATGCACCAAAACGCTTGTCAGCATCACCTTTTGTAAGTTCGTATGTGTCTGCTGCAAAAAAGTAGTCTTCTTTTTCAGCTTCTAGTAGCATGGATTTGTTTAACGCTACCATAAAAGCACCAAGGAAAGCATTTACGCAATATTTTATAAATGCCTTATCTCCTTGCTCAGTTCCGATATCATCTGGAACACCCAGGATTGTGCGAATTTCTTTTGCATTCGTCTGCTTATTCTCATTTAACTGCATCTCCACGGATGTATTAGAGGCTTCCTGGAACTCTAAACCATTGTTTAGAATAATTACATTTTCCGTATTATTGCTATACAGTTTTCTCCACGCTGCCTTCAACTTGTCCATAGCTTCCTGAGTTAAGTTCTTTGCAGATTTTACAAAACCTTTCTTATTTCCACCTGTTTTAACAAGCCCTTTCTCGTATTTCAAGGAATTATAAGAAACACTCAGTATTTTACTATTCTCTTCCACAACGCCTACACCACGCATACCATCTCTTGTGTTGCGAAGAACTCTCACGAACTGTTCTGGGAAATACCGTTTTCCCTGCACGAGCACTACATATTCCTTAAAAATTACATCTGCATTCGGTGCGTAAGAAACATGATTTGACTGGACATATCGTAATGACTGGATTTCACTTTCTTCCCAGTCCACATAAATGTTTCCTTCCCCATCCAGCAAATAATCTTTTACAAGTGCTTGCTTCATCATATTTGCATCTAGCGTATCTCCTGTATCTTCATTCAGAAGATGTACCCTCCAATCGCCTTTCACTTCTTCGACACGCTTCTTTCCGCGCTTGTACAGTTTAATCGGCACATTTGCGACAGTTTCCGCAATCTCGTTGACCGCTCCAGCAAGTGCTGGAATCTGCATTGCCTTTTCTCTTGTCATTTCGTCATTTCCTAGAAATGCCTTTAAAAGCGGTTCTGCAATCGCCGATTCATCGATCATGTTTGGTTCTGCCCTTTCCTTTCGTTTAAAAAATTTCCTTACTGATTGCTCCTTTCGAAATAAATTTGAAAATCTCCGTCTTTGGATATCTCTATACTGTAAATATCATCTTTCCTGCTTTCAATAATTTCCATCAATGCTGGATCGATATTACTAATCACAACATGCGGAGTCGTTATTATAGCTTCATCTTTTAAAGCGTATCTCATTCTTTCCAAGTCTTCTTTAGGTAAAGCTTTTTTCATTTTAACAAACACAATATCCTCCTATCCTACCTGAACAACAAAATCGTCTGAGCTATACATTACATACTGTTGCAGTAAGTACATTGCATTAATCAGACTTACTACCATGTCGACTTTTCCCTCTGATTTTTTCTTGTTCACATACTTATTTCTATTGGTGTCTTCCGTACACCTTGCATTTTGAAAGTTGATTTCCAACATTCTGTTTGACATATAGCAGAATTGCCGTTCCAGTATCAACTCTCTCAACCATTTGGTTGGTTGATGCAATACAGAACTGTGCTGCTTGATTTCTACACATTCATAACCATCTTCTTCCAACTGCTGCACAGTTGCTAATGCGTTCCATTTGTCATATCCTATCTGTTGAATTTCAACACCGTATTCACTTTCAATCTCAACAATCTTATTCTTAACGAATATATAATCAATCACTTCATTTCCACAAGAGAAGCAATCTCCATTCGCAATCAAGCGCTTGTAATCAACGTGTTCTTTCTTGCTCTTTAACTCCACTTTGTCTGTCGGAACAAAGCCAAAGACCTTTGCATAAACAATTCCGTCAACAATCGTAGCCATTGCAAGTGCCGTGTTATCGTCTGTCTGTGACAAGTCAAGTCCCAACCACACTTTCTTGCCTGCCCAAAAATCATGGTCATTCTCAATCCTACATAGTTTCACTTTTTGTATATCTATGTATCCCTCAACTCCAAGCCCTTTGTAAAGGATGTTATTGTGCTTGCATAAGTAATTCTCTCGCTTATTCTCATACAGAACAGCGATTGCACGTTTCTTAACAATCTCATCAAAGATGTATTTGTGAGACAGACGACTTTGGTATATACATAACTCGTTCGCCTGCCATTCTTCACCAATTTTTAATTCATCGTTTGGTTCGTAAAGCAAAGCGAATGTTCGTCTATCATCCAGTAATCCGTCAAGCGTTTTCTTGGCAATGTCTATCTCGTCTATCATGGAATTGTCATCATTCGGATATTGTGTGCTAATGATAATCCCGAGCTTATTGAACAATGTGATTTGAGAGGATCTCATAGCCTCAATCGGATATTCGTCCATCGCCCCACATTCATCCGCCAGGAACGCATGTGCCATCTTTCCATCCATACCGTCATTTGAATATGCAAGTGGTGTATACTCGTTGTCATTCAAAAGACAAATGATTTGACTTCTTAAAATTTTAAATGCCGGCTCGTCTTCGTCATACAACGCTGGGCTTACCTTTATAATTTTCCGAATCGCTAATTTCAACTCGGAAGAAAGTGCCAAATCAGGAGCTACAGAAAAGAATCGAGAGAAGTCCGGTTCTGTCAGCATTAAAAGTATAAAAATAATCGCACTATTGAATGTTTTAAAATTCTTTCGTGCGATTTCTAATACTGCTGTTGTATAGAATCTTATATCTCGCTCTGTATTCTTTAATTTTGTGCAAAGCGTTGCCACGATAAACAGCCATGCATAATCTTCCAATCCATCGTATATCGAACATCTCAAATCTGGATGTACCATAAGTTTTAACAACTTACATATCTTTTCATAGGATTTCTCATCAACAAAAGCATCTTCATCGTTCCCATCTGCTATCTGTAGCCAACTCTTACATTGCTTTTTAACATATATCGGTGCATATCCTACGTTTTCCTCGACACACCATTTGGCATAAGCGTAAGCCTTTCCATCCTTAACCACTTAATGCCTCTTTCAATGCATTGTTTTTCTTTTCTGGTGTTTTTGGAATGCTCCGTAGAGCAGATGCAATCGTCATGACGTTTTCTTTTTCAATGTCAAATAGCATCTTTCTTTTTGCCTGTATTTGCTTATCGTAGGATATAAGCTGTTTTGCAAGTCCGTCTTGTAATTTCAGAAACTCGACAAACTCCATTTCATCGGAACGCATTTCTAACTTATCCATCAATTCTTGTGCATGTTCTCTTTTCTCTTCGAAATCCGCACACTCCGCAAGCGTTAAGCAGTACCTGTTGATTACACTTCCGTATAGGTCATCGCTCTTATCGATTCCGGATAATAATTTTTTGACTCTCAAAAATTCCTGATGTGCTTTCGGATTATTTTTCACTTCTTCCGACTCTTTTAATTTCATTCCGGAAAGGAGAGAATTTTCCGCTTGCTCCCTGTTCCGTAATTCTTTTTTTGTTCTATGCGATTTGCCTTCCAATTTGATTACGCTTGCTGGCTTTGATGGTCTAGCCATATAAATTCCTCCTTTCCTTTCTCATTTTGGGAATAAATTATAAATCATGGTGGGGCGTCGGTGTGGTGAAATTGTCTGAAAATTCATTTCGAACCCCGGGCGGGTACCCTAGCAAACTGGAAAATCGAAGTTTTTCTCTTGTTCTTCCGCAATTCGTAGCAACTCGCGTCTATCTATATCGCCTTTTTCTGCCATCTCATGATGCCTAGAGCACAATGTAATTAGGTTGTCATCGTCTAGTCTCTTCTCATAGTCCTCTACCAACGGAACTATGTGGTGCACAGATGTATCCTCTGTTTCATATTGTCTACTAGGGTTATGTAATCCTCTTGCGCATACTTGACAGCAATAGTTATCTCTGAATTTTATATCCTCTCTTTTATCTTGCCACTTCTTAGAGTTATGGAAAGAACGAGATTGTTTACTTTTTTCTGTCCTATATGACTGTCTCTCTCTAATCTTCTGTTCTTTCTGTTTGCACACATATTTGCTATCGTGAATTCTTCCGCAATAGCTACAAGACTTTAACATATCATCACCTCTTCAATTGCAGGAGAAGGAATCGAACCAACATTTCTAGATAAGGAGCCTAGCGAATTACCATTACTCTATCCTGCCAAATCAAATTAATAAAAGCCGCAACAAATTGTTGTCTGCTGCCGCTTTCGTGTTTGTACACTTTTCGTTTTTACCATACTAGCACATTTTCCCGTGACATTGAGTGACATTTTTATAATTTATCAAAATACCTTTTATGTCGTTGCTTACAATTGTCTTCTGTGTACTTTATTTTTCTCTGTGGGAAGATTTGATTCATTTGCATAGCTACTTTATACCATGGAAGATCGTCTATGTAATAAAATCTCAGCATCATCCTCAATTCACTTTTTTCAATTTGCTGTATGTATTCTTCCACTTGTGTTTGTTTCTCTACCAGATCTGTTTCTAACCGTTCCAATTGATCTATTTTCTTTATGTATGCGTTTTTCTTTAGCTCGATTGTCATCCGTGGTTTTCCTTCAACTCTTGCCGTTCCAAGTGATTTTCTTCCTTTCTTTCCACGGGATACTGTATCTATTACAGTTTCTTTATTGAGTTTTTCCAACGCTCTTTTGTCTTTTTCTATTCTTCTTCGTAAATCTTTTATTTCCTCTTTCATATCTGCGTACTCAATTAATATTGTTCTGTCCACCAGCACCACCTCCCTTAAGTCTTGCCTCGTAAAATTCTGCCACACTGCTATACTCCGTCAACTGTTTCCTCTCCTTGCGATGACTGCATGTTGTGTATGCTTTCCGCTGCATGTGCCACTTGCTTCCGTGTTCTTCCATAGCTCAAATTATCACCTCTTTCTGTCGGAGTACTTAAGACCGTGCTCCGCTGTCCTCTATATCTTTCTTTGGCTTGTACGGTTCCGGAAGTCTCTGCCATGCGATTACTTTGCGAATTTGATTATCAATATCTGCATAGAGTAATAACGACTTGTCATCTTTCCAATTTTGCCACAATACATCTGCTGTTCCATCATCAAAACAGCACAACACGTAAATTCCTCTATCCGGCAATCGCTCTTCTACCGGAATCCAATCTTCATCGGTAAGGACATTTGTGTCCTTAGCAACATTAACGCTTGCTTTAACCTCACCGCAAAATTCAAAGCATTCATTAAGCCATTCAATAACATTCTCTAGCTTATATGAACCATATCCAACCGTATAATCATCTTCTCCTACTTTTTTGAATTTAATTCCATAATATGGTTTTCCGTCAATATTCCGTGAGATTATTTCTGCACTTGATACCTTTTCCTTTTCTAACATGTAGGAGCGGACGATTTCACAACATTTTTTCGCTCCACTAGCAAATCCATCTCTAAAATTATCTCGTCTATAATTGACGTGTACCATTTCCATATTATCAATCTCTTCCAAAATCTTCTCTAGTACGTTCATTCTTACACCTACTTTCAAAATAAAATATTCTGCAATCTAATAATCGAATTCTGCAAAGCATCCTTTTCCGCTTGACTATCTGCATTTTTTATATCTTGGTTTATTAATCTTGAGAATTCCTCGTAAACTTCTTCTCTATCAACGCATTCTATGATTTTAATTTTTCCTGCCATCACTCCACCTCCACAACATTGTCATTCTTTGAAATTGGTTGAGAATTATATGTAACTATCACTTCCCTTTGATATGAAAAATGGCTACCACAGCAAGGACACTCGTAATCATCATCACTGTCATCCATTTCAAAGCTTTCTATCTGACTAAGACAGTATGGACATACAATTTCATCTGTTTCAATCAGTTCTTCTGGATCGTCAGGTAATTCGATAATATTAAGTTTGTCCACAACTGCATATCTCCCTATCGCTGACATCATGCAAACTCTGTAGAGCTCTCCTTTGATTCTTAAAACATCTTTTATATCTATCTTTTTAACTTCTGCTAACGGCATTGCATCACATTTTAATTCAAAAAATCCGAACATTGCGGATTTATCATATATCTTCATCACTCCACCTCCAACAGCTCTTTATCATCAAAAATGTTCCCCATTACTTCAACGCAGTTTCTTTCGCATACATAAAATCCAAGATTGCAAGCATCAGAATGTATTTCTTTTTCAAATACATAGCTGTAATCCAACTGCCAGTCTCCTTCGTTAAATACTACAATTTCTGGATATTTTTCCTTTCTGTCGCAAATATCATTCTCCCAAATCTTCCGACCGTTCTTGTCGGTAAGTCCGGTGTATTGGCAGATGGTGTCTGGTTCTACCTCGTGCATAACAATAATCTTTCCAAGTTCACCGTCAATTTTTACTTTATTTGCTATTGGGTGAATATAGTATTTCCCACCACTTCTGACCAAATCTCCTTCAACCCAAACGTTATTAAACGCATTTATTGGATTGTCTTTTTTAGTCGTCTTTGCTTTAAAAAGTATTTCTCGCATTCTTCCTCTTTTCCTTTCCGAGTCCCTTGCGAGTCAACTCAAAAGAAAACTCGCAAGATAACTCAACTAATTATGACCAATCTAATCTCTGTCCACATTTTCCACAAAACTCTCCAAATGGTTTACCAATTCCCCTTACTGTTGCCCCGCATATTGGACAATCTGCTCTATTAGTTCCACTGTATGTGATAGGTTTCTTCGCCGTATCCCGTTCTTTTAACTTCCGCACCTGCTCCGGAGTTAATCCGGTGTCTTCGTACTTTTTCAACCGCATATTTGCTTTTTCTTGCCATTTGCAAATTCCATATTTGCACGAGTCATTACACTCATTATTTTTATAATTACAAGCTGCGGTCTCATTTCCTCTTATAATTATTGTTTCTTTTCTTGTTAATCTGCTCATGCTCTACACCT
>OAWK01000207.1_pt1 | contig 19971 bp, 22 predicted proteins | sample 1476691 | NCBI WGS metagenome assembly OAWK01 (sample SAMEA2580186, study PRJEB22360) | human gut metagenome | biome: human gut; feature: human-associated habitat; material: faeces | place: Denmark | collected 2008/2010 | reverse complement strand
GAAATAGTAGCCAACGGCTACTAAGATGATGTCCTTTTGAAAGTGGCGTCCCTTAAAGTGATTCATGCGCGCAATCCCTCGTTTCTTGGCACCCAGTATACTAAAATCAAGTCAGCGAGGAAAATTTGCACCAGAACCCTTCTTGAATCTAATTTTTTAACTGCCGATTAGGGATTGAATAATATTTAGGTAAACCATCATGAGCAACTGTTGTTAATGTCATGCGCATAAAATCAGAAATTGTTAGACCATGATTAGCCAATACGTCTTTGGCTTTACTTTTAATAGTTCCGTCAATTCGAGCTTCAATTCTTGCCATTCTCATCACCTCAGTAATATTGTACGTTATCTGGCGTACAAATCCAACCGTATTTAACTAGGTTAAACTCTTTACAGAACGAGCAAAGATTCTTACATTAAAGACAACCATACAGTCAGAAAGCCGGGCGCAAGCTGCTTTTTAAGTATTTCTTATGATATACTTAAATTAAAAGTCGAGGTGGCCTTTATGTTTTTATTAAAACTACATGATTTAATCAAGCATAATTATGAAAATGGCTTGTATTCCAAAGATTACAGCTATAGGTCTAATAATTCTAATATCCTATCAGACTTTGATAAAGGAAAGTTTCAAGCTCAGACTGATTATCAAAGTGGAAAAGCGATCAAACACTATCCTAAATTACTATTTGAATTTTTAAATTTTGTTTTTTTACGAAAGATGCAGGAAATCGTAAATTTCATAAATGGATATAACTATGAAATGAGAAGACTGCAAAAAATGGATAAAAATTAGATTAGCTAATTATTGTTATCGGCCTTTGAACCACTGGTCGCCACAACCTTAGCGGTGGCTTTCTTGGGAACCAAGTTGACGGCGGCGAGCGTCTTGGGTTCATTATTGATCATCCTGTGTACCCTGATTCAGTCGCTGCCACTCAAACGAATCTTGGATCTTTTGCACCTTGCCAAGCACTAACCATAACCTTTGATAATGAAAGTCACCCTTACATTAGTCCATTTAAGTAGTGATCGATAAGGAGGGATGCTCAATGTACAACCAAATTACCATTACGCCAACCGAACTGATCGTTTCCCCGGCCGGCCTCGACCGCCTCTGGGCGCTGAAGGGAGCCATTCGGGTGCCTTGGAGGCACGTAACCGGGGTCTTTCGTGATCAGGGGGCCTTTAAGGAGCACAAAGGTTTGCGCTTGCCCGGAACCGCAATTCCTGGTTTATACTACGCCGGTAGCTTTTTTTATGACGGTCAACGCCGCTTCTATAACGTGCGCCGTAATACCCCGATCGTTGTTATAACGCTGGTAAAAGAAGGCTACGACCGGCTTATTTTGAGTGTTGAAAACCCCGCCACCGTTATCGAACGGGTGACAGGTCACTTGTTAAACGAGGCGTAAAATAAAATCAAAATTTTCGTTACTCAACCGACTTTTTACCCGGCAACGGCGCGAAAAGCCGGTTTTTGTGTGCTTATAAATAAACGCATTTTCCGTATCGAAAGAAATTTAATGTTAACAGATAATAGGTATGACTAATTGTTGAAACCTATTTATACCACCAAATAAATACCTTTATGCGTTTTATGTATTCCATTAGTACCACTTTTATCTTGATTTTGTGTTCTTAAAGTCGTATTATTTAGGAGAACAAGGTATTCGTTAAGTATTACCTTTATCTTTATATGTTAGGAGGAAAGTGTGTTATGCAAGTGATCAGTTTTATGGCTATCAAAGGTGGCGTTGGTAAAACCACAATGGCATTTCAGTTCGCCAAATTTTTACAAACACAAGATCAAAAAGTTTTGATGATCGATTTGGACGCACAGAAGAGTTTGACGGGCACTTTTGAAAATGAACATTTTAATTTCAGTGGAAAGCCCACCATTGCAGATGTCCTAGAAAAACCAAGCTCCGGGTTAATTGAGACACAAGTTCAGGATAATATCGCGATAATTCCATCAACTAGCAACCTGGAAGAAGTAGCAGATCGTTTAGTCTCAAAACCAAATAGAGAATTGCTATTATTTATGTGGTTTGTTAAAAATGCGCAAGAACTGAATCAAAAATATGACTACATAATTATCGACTTGCCACCAGCTTGGAACCTGTTAAGCAAAAATGGTGTAGCTGTAGCCGATAAAATCATTTCTCCAATGGAACCAAGTCGATTTGGGTATGAAAGTCATATAAAAGTATTACAAAGTGTGGGAACTTTGCAAGATGAAGTTGTTGATCCAGTTAGTGGTAAATCATATATTACTGCCAACGTATTCTTTTTAGGCAATCGAATCAAACACAATACTAATTCTTCTCACGAATTTTTATCAGCACTCAAACATATAGATAACGTCATTGGGGTTATCCCAGAAAAGGAATTAGTTAACGCTAGTATGCTTGCAAAGGAGGGCATACTAGAATATGCAACCCAGAATGACAAGTTGCATGAACAAGAGCCATTTCTCAAACTATTAAGTGACGTGTTTTCAGAAATCCAAAAACGGGGGAATGATTAACTTATGGCAAACAAATTTGAAAAGTTTTCAAGTACCAACAACGATTACCAAGTGGCTAGAGACATTCAGCAAAAAGATGCACTTAACGAAAAATTGAATTGGGAACGAAAAGTAAAGACAAGCTTCTCAATTCAACAAAAGAATATTGATCGTTTAGATGAAATGGTTAATCAGTTGAACGCAAAATCGAGATCAACCTTATTAGATACCATAATAGAAAATGCTTATAGAGACTTTCAAGAATAATTGAATGGGGAAAATGATGAAATCACAAATAGTTGATAGCAATAATTGATACGAAGACCTTGTATCTGATCAACGGACCGATGGGGGCTGGTAAAGTATACAAGACAGAATAAAGTTGCCGGTAGGTAAGCACTATGCTAGACTAAGACTAATTTAACAACCGAATAAAGAGATCAAGCTAAACTAAAAAGATCCCCAGTTCACGAGGAATCAGGGACCTTTGGTTTAGCAAGTAGCTATCAGGCAGCTACTTAGATTCAGTCGATTTTAACTTGGCGGTCTAAATCGACTGAACATTGTTCTTAATTTGTAGGTTAATTATACCGCAAACCAGTCCCAAAGGACAAGTTAAGGATAGTTAAAAACAAATTAAAGTCAATGGACTAAGTAGCTAACTGAAGCTATTTAGTCCATTTTTGTTGTTAGAAATTAAAAAAAAGTTGCCGATTGGGCAACTCACAAACAGACATATGCTGGTAAATTACAAAGCCTCATCACTAAATGAACGCTTTGTAATTCAGTTAGAGCATATCAGATTTGTATTTTAAAGCAAATCAAATGTTTTAGCAACTCTCTTTTGAGGCAGCGTGTGTCAGTCAAGAAAGGGAGTTTTTATTATGACAAAATCAACAAATTTCAATTACTATGAAGCAGATAACGTATATGGAGCCTTATTTTTCCAGTTTCCTAAGGTATTAATGTATGGCGAGCAATATAAACATTTAAGCAGTGATGCTAAATTGGCTTATATGGTACTGAAAGACCGGCTCGAGTACTCTTTGCGCAACAACTGGGTTGATGAAGAAGGTCACGTCTACTTTATTTTTACCAATCAAGAACTAATGGACCTGTTCAACTGTTCGAAGGGAAAATTAGCCAATGTTAAGAAAGAACTAGAAAAAGCTGGCTTACTTTATCAAAAAGCTATGCACTTTAATCCAAAAACAGGTAAAAATGAACCCAACCATCTTTACCTGGCCGAACTAGATATGCAGTCAACTGATGTCTACTTACGCGGTGAATATGGCCCAAAAGAGCCTGAAACCCTTGCTACAAGCGAAAGTCTAAAAAATAGACCTTCGCAGGAGACCGTCAAAACCCTTGCTACAAGCGAAAGTCTAAAAAATAGACCTTCGCGGAAGACCGTTAACGATAACCCTCAAACCCTTGCTGCGAGCGAAAGTCTAAAAAATAGACACGATCTAGATTATACTAATAATTTAGATACTAATAGATACGATATAGATACTCAAAAGTTGGACTTTTCCACAGCCAATTTTTCACCAGCTGAAATTGAAGCCCAAAATCGGGATTTAGTAAAACATGCTGATGAGTTCTTAACTGACGAAGATAATGGTTTGCCGGTCTTCTTAGAGCCAGAAGCAGTGCAACTACTTAGCTTTTGGTGCCGGACCCCACAACAAATGCGGCGCTTCATTGGCATTATCTTAAACGCCAAATATGCTGTTGAAAAAGAGCATAAGGATTTAGGCGTATGGATTCTATTAGATGACCCTGATTTAAAAAAAATGATGACCAAAACATTAAGACGCTATTTTAATGCCCTAAGAAGCGATGAGAAACATATCAAGAATGTTGAGAACTACCTGTATGGCACCATGCAAAACCTATTTGGTGTTTGGTGGAACCAACAAGCAGCTAAAGACTATGCGGCCAAACACCCCGAAGAAGAAAAATCGGCCGACAACGATAACAGTGGGTTGTACTACTAGTCCTAAAAGGCTACAAAATCCTTTCTAAGCGATTTTAAGATTTACTAACCCATTTATACTTAAGTTAGATTTAAATGGCTTAAACAGAAGAATAGGGGCTTTTAAATGAGTGTCAGAGCTAACCAGCTCAAAAGTTCAGCCTTTAGATCAACGCCAAGTTCAAGTGATTTGAGGTCAAGGCTTTATCTATTGATAAGGTACTCAAAAGGTAGTATAATGGTAGTAGTAAAAGAAAGGAGATGAGACAATCATGGCAGTTAAGGAAAAGAAACGCGTACAAGTCCAGATTGACAAAGAATTGGCAGATAATACCGAAGCCGTTTTAAGCCAGTTAGGTCTAAACCCAACTACCGCGATCAATATGTTTTATAAGCGGATTGTTGCTAATGGTGCTTTACCTTTTAATGTGTCTTTAAGCGAAGAAGAAAGAGCTAATTTACGCCTTTTAAAGGCGACCAAAGAGACACCAGTAACAGAGTTCAAAGGCGCTAAAGAAGTCGCTGATTGGCTCAATGATCCAGATGAGGACTGATGGCTTATCAGATTAAATAAATTAATAACTTGGGAGTGTGATGAACATGAAAGATACAATCACAATTAATGACTTTTTTGAAATTGCCAAAGAAACTGATTTAAAAGATTTACTTGATAAGTCATTACATGAGCCAGATCCAGAAAAGCGCAAAGTATATGACGCTTTATATACCTACTTTTTAGATAAAAGGCAAGATGAGGTTATTAAGCGAAAGGACTTTGTCCGTTGATAGATAAACCCCAATATATAATTGTTGCTGGTATTAACGGAGCAGGGAAAAGTACGCTATACGATACATTTCCCTGCTTGTTTGACAAAACAAAACGGATTAACGCTGATGAACTTTTAAGACAAATGGGTGGCGATTGGCATAAAGATAGTGACAACTTAAAAGCCATGAAAGAAGAAATCAAACAACTACACTATGCTTTAGATCACCAGCAAAGTATTCACGTAGAAACAACACTGGCAGGTAGAGGCAAAGCTCAACTCAATTTGATTGACAAAGCTCACAAAAATGGCTTTGAAGTGACTTTATTGTATGTTGCTTTGCGAGATGAAAATTTAGCTATCCAAAGGGTCAACGAACGGGTACAAAAAGGTGGGCACGGTGTTCCAGTAGCAACGATCAAGAAACGTTATCAACAATCCAAACATAATTTGCCATTAGTGGCCTTTAAATCTGATAGGGTCATGATTTATGATAATAGCGAAAAGTTTACCCCTGTTTATGCAAGAGATAAGGGACAAATTTTTAAGAACGATTTGAGGCATTTTCCTTGGATAAACCAAAATATTACTTATCCAGAAAAGGTGCAAAAGCAGTTACAAAATTTTGCAGATCAGAACCCAGAAGTCAAACCAAAAAATGATCCCGAAAATAAAAACGATCGGCCTAGTTATTAGGTTGATCGTTTTTGAATTTGTTCGGTTTATGCGCATTAACGTAATTAGCAAATATTTTTAAAAGTTCTTCGGTTTGTTCGACTGATAAGTTATCAGCCTGAAAGTATTTTTCGAGTAAGGCTCCTTTTTGAATTAGTCGGCGAGAACGGGCTTTGCGGGCTTGCCGATTTTCATAGTATTTAGATTGCCGTAATTTAAAATTTTCTCGTTCAATTTTTTGCTTTAAACGTGCTTGTTGTTTAACTAATTTTTCATATTGATTAGGCATAGAATTTCCTCATCTCGTATGGCTAATGATCTACGGACTTTTCCTTTAAAAATTCAGAAAATTGCTGGGCTAAAAGCTTAATCTGATCGTTAGACAAATTAGCATACTCTAAATTGGCTTGACTGATGATTTGTTTACCTAGCCGTTGTTCAATCCTATTTTTTTCGTCCTTAATTTTTTGATTAAGGGCTTTTAATTTAGCTTCTTGTTTTTCTAAGTTACTTTGAGACATAACGATCCCTCCAATCGTTTTACAAATAATCACGGCCACTATAGCATAATGAAAACGCCAAGTCAAAGGATAAAAGTTGAAAAAGCGAAGCGGAGGGCATACACTAAAAGTGGAGTTAAGGGAATCAGCAGACCGAGTGAAACGAGGTAAATGCGCACTTATACACAACAACTAAAGTTGGTTGTGTTATTGTGCTAAACCCTTGTATCAGAAGTCGCCGTTGGCGACAACAAAAGCAAACCCATAGACCCAAAGAAAGATGGTGACCGACATGGCAATTTTTCACATGAGTTTTAGTAATATTAGTGCTGGTAAAGGACGAAGTGCGATTGCCAGTGCCGCTTATCGAAGTGGTAAAAAGCTATTCGATCAAAAAGAAGGGCGAAGCTATTTTTATGCCCGCTCGGTTATGCCAGAAAGCTTTATTTTAACCCCCAAAAATGCACCAGAATGGGCCAGTGATCGAGAGCGGTTGTGGAATGAGGTCGAAAGAAAAGATCGCAGAGCAAATTCACGCTATGCAAAAGAGTTTAACGTGGCTTTACCAGTTGAATTAAGTGAAGATGAACAGAAAGAATTATTGACAAAATATGTACAAGAAAATTTTGTTGATGAGGGTATGGTTGCCGACGTAGCAATTCATAGAGATCACCCAGATAATCCGCACGCTCATGTTATGCTAACTAATCGTCCATTTAATCCAGACGGAACATGGGGATTGAAAAGTAAAAGGGAAAATATATTAGATGAAAATGGGAACAAGACTTATACAGGAAATAGTCGTTTTCCAAGATCAAGAAAGGTGTGGCTAGTTGATTGGGATAAAAAAGAAAAAATTAATCAATGGCGGCACAATTGGGCGGTTAGTGTAAATCAAGTTTTAGAGCAAAAAAATATTCCGGATCGGATCAGTGAAAAATCCTTTATCGAGCAGGGAATAGATGATACCCCAATGCAACATGAGGGAATCAATAGCAAGCGGTATGAAAGAAAAGAATTTAACCAACAAGTAAAGAACTATCGCAAGGCCAAAGCCAGTTATAAAAACAACCAAGAAAAAGTAATTAATCGAGGTCATTTAGATAGTCTAAGCAAACACTTCTCGTTTAATGAAAAACGGGTGGTCAATGAGTTAAGTCATGAACTGAAAACTTATATCAGTTTGGAGAGCCTAGATGATAAACGGCGCATGCTATTTAATTGGAAAAACAGCACCTTAATTAAACATGCGGTTGGTGAAGATGTAACTAAACAATTATTGACAATTAACCAACAAGAAAGCTCACTCAAAAAAGCAGATGAGCTCTTAAATAAAGTGGTTGATCGCACGACTAAAAAACTTTATCCAGAGCTTAATTTTGAGCAGACCACGCAAGCTGAAAGACGAGAATTAATTAAGGAAACCGATAGCGAACAAACGATTTTCAAAGGCAGTGAATTAAACGAACGTTTAATGAATATTCGTGATGATTTGTTGACCCAACAATTATTGACCTTTACCAAACGGCCGTACGTTGGCTGGAAGTTATTAATGCAACAAGAAAAGGAAGTCAAAATCGAACTGAAATATACGCTGATGATTCATGATGATAGCTTAGAAAGTCTAGAACACGTTGATCAAGGTCTACTAGAAAAGTATTCACCAACCGAGCAGCAAAAGATTACTCGCGCAGTCAAAGATTTACGAACAATCATGGCTGTGAAGCAAGTTATTCAAACCCAATACCAGGAAGTTTTAAGAAGAGCCTTTCCTAACGGCGATTTTAATGAATTACCAATGATTAAACAGGAACAGGCCTATACAGCAGTGATGTACTATGATCCAGCTTTAAAACCATGCAAGGCTGAAACAATCGCACAGTGGCAGGAAAATCCACCAAGGGTATTCAATACCCAAGAGCATCTGCAAGGACTAGCTTATCTATCGGGACAGCTGAGCTTAGATCAGTTAGAAAATCATCACCTACAACGGGTTTTAAAGCATGATGGCACTAAACAACTCTTTTTGGGTGAATGCAAAGTCGATCCAACGATTAAGAACAGTCAGATCGAGAAAATCCAAAAGCAGTTAAAAGAGCAACAGGCCAAGGACGACCAGTATAGAAAAGTAAATATGGGACATTATCAACCGCTAAATTACAAGCCAGTTAGTCCAAGCTACTACTTAAAGACAGCCTTTAGTAACGCAATCATGACCGCCCTATATGCCCATGATGAAGATTACGAACGACAAAAACAGGCACGCGGCTTAAAAGAGACCGAGTGGGAAATGACGAAAAAGCAGCGGCAACACCAAACCCGGAACCGGCATGAAGATGGGGGTATGCACTTGTAATTTAAATGGGCAGATTGCAAGAAATAACTTGAACGAATTTAGTGACGTAGATTAAGCAAGAAGAGCTCGATTGGTGTATGCCAATTAAGACATTTAAGTGGCTGTGAATTCAAATACCAATTAATTTGAACCAATTGGTGATCACCTAGTTCTTTAATGGCTTGACCTTTGGGAATAAAGCGTCGTAAAACTCGGTTACCGCTATCTGCCCATCTTCGACGTGTCACAAACTAGCGGTGAGCCAGTGTTAAGTGCCAAGGATTTTTTCAAAGAAAATTTAGCCGATCATCAGAATGTAACGAGCTTGTATAACGCGTTCAAAGATTATTTAAACCAGCAAACCGACCTTAAAGTCAGTGAAGTGCCTTTAGCGACGCTAAATGGGGCTAAGGGGTATTTTCAACCCAGCACTAATGAAAATCGTCATTGGTGGCGATGAGCCCGATAATGCTTTAAAATTGAAGACGTTATATCATGAATATGCGCATAGCCAGCTACACGGATTAAAATCAGCCTTTAAAGATCGGCCACGAGCCTATCAGGAAACCCAAGCCGAAGCTGTCGCATATGTCGCTATGCAAAATATTGGGGTTGATACGGGCAATTACTCCCTCGGTTATGTAGCTACCTGGGCCAAAGATAAAGCCGTGATCCATAGTGCTTTAAGTGAGATCCAGCAAGTGAGCAACAAAGTGATTGAGCTTAGCGACGGGTTAACCAAACAATTAGGCTTACAAGAAGCCCGAAAAGAGCCTGAGCATGATCTAAAAAAGTTATCAGCCCATGATCTTAATAAGTCCTATCAAGGCTTGCAACAACAAGTTCAGCAAGCAAGGAACCCACAACAAAAATCAGAACTAAAAAATAAACTAAATGATATACACCAAGGAATTAGTGAGCGAACGCAAAAGCAGCTGCAAGCATTTGCTCAACAGAATCCGGAAATCAAACAACCTGATCTTGATTCTAACCAAAGCCTAAAACGTTAGCCAGTTTTTAAAGGGCATGCTATAATGTAATAAAAAAGGGAAGCCCTGCGCTAACAAGACTTCCCATGCAAGCCGCTTCAAAGGCGGTGGCAGAAATTTAATAAACGATTTTAGCTCGTCCTGTGACCTCTACCAAAGTTACACAGGGCGGCTTTTTTATTTGTGGTGTTTGTCGATATAGCTGAGTAGCGCGATTAAAAACGTGCCAAACAGCAACATCAACGAGAGTGTCTGGAAGACGCTCATTGACTGTGAAACCTTCCTGAAGATTATTCCATGTTCCCATGGGCCTCACCTCACAAGGGAAAAGACAGCCACCGCCCTTAAAACCTCTTGCTCAATCCATTATACAGGGAAATTAAAAATCAACCAAGAACAATAAAACTGCTCTTGACAGCAAAGGAAAGCTACAACCCTAGCAAGGTCAGCAAGCAAGGCTAATAATACTGCTGCAATGGGAAATAACAAGTGTCCAGTAGGGCGGTCCAAGAGCGGGCACAAATCCTACCAGACAGTACGATTACAAAAGTAAAGAAGGTCATAAAATCAGTTACTAGAGGGAAAACTGTGGTAAAAGACAAATAAGATGGTGAAATGATGACTATAAAGTCAAGTCAGATAAACAGGTATTTGAGCATATAAATTGCTTTTGACATTTTACTTACTTATAATAAGTACAATAATAAATGACTAGTAAAAGGCGGGTAAAACAATGGATAAATTTAAAAATATTATTATTGGATTTGGTAAGGCGGGTAAGACATTAGCTAAGTACTTGGCGCAGCATGATGAGACCGTGCTTCTGATCGAACGGTCAAAACAAATGTATGGAGGGACTTGCATCAATGTTGGCTGCCTACCATCTAAAAATTTAATTTTAAATGGTCAACGTGGCTTAGACTTTACTACGGCAGTTAATAAGCGTGGTGAGATGACTAGACAGTTGCGAGACAAAAACTATCACATGGTGGCTGATGAGCCACTAGCAACGGTTTGGAATGGGTCAGCCCGTTTTATCGACAATTATGTTTTGGCAGTCGTAATGAGTGATGGAACAACTAAGAAGGTGAGAGGTGAACGCATCTTCATTAATACTGGAGCGGTTCCAAATTGGCCATCAATCCCAGGGCTAGAATTCGGTCAGCGGATTTTTACGTCTAAAGAAGCTATGGAATTGAAGAAACAACCGAAACGACTAGCAATTATTGGCGGCGGTTATATTGGCCTTGAATTTGCTGGAATGTTTAATTCATTTGGTACGCATGTAACGATTTTTGACCAACATACCAGTTGTTAGAGCGCGAAGATCCTGATATTGCGACCGAGGTCGTAACAGATCTGACTGACGCAGGGATCGAGATTAAATCGGAGACTCAACTAACTCAAGTAAAAGATAATGGTGAGAAGGTTACGTTATATTATCAACAAGGTGATCAAACTAACACTGCGGAATTTGATGCGGTATTAGTTGCAGTCGGTCGGCGACCTAATATAAGTAGTTTAGGACTAGAAAATACTGATATTGCTTTAACCAATCGCGGTGCTATTCAGGTTGATGATCATTTAAGAACTACAGTACAAAACATTTGGGCTTTAGGTGACGTTAATGGTGGACCTATGTTCACTTATGTCTCATTGGATGATTTTCGTATTATCATAGATCAATTGTTTGGTAAGGGGAATCGCTCAACGGCTGATCGATCGGTAATACCAACTGCTTCATTCCTAAATCCACCGCTGGCCAACGTTGGCTTAAATGAACGTCAGGCCAAGAGTGCAGGTTATAACTTTCAAACTTTCAAGCTATCAGTTAAGGCGATTCCAAAGGCCCGTGTTTTAGAGGATCAACGTGGACTCTATAAGGTAATCATTGATCAAAGTACACATTGTATTTTAGGGGCAACTTTGTATGCCGCTGAGGCTCATGAAACTATTAATCTAATTGCATTAGCGATAAAGGCCAAATTACCCTATGAAAAATTACGCGACATGATCTATACTCACCCAACAATGTCTGAAGCCTTGAATGATCTTTTTAAGACCCCGGTTGTGAAAAGCTAACGCCCTAGAAACACAAAGCCGACTAGTTAATCGAGGAAACAATCAAGAAATCACCGTTAAAATTATTACGCAATGTGATTAACAATGCCCTTAATCTAAAGGACCGGGGTTACCAGATCTTTGAGCATTGTGATCTACCTTTACACAATAACCACGATGAGCAACAGATCCACTCTACCAAGCTGGTGCGAAAGAATAAGCCAGTTCACAAAACCAACGGCAGGCGCAAAGGCTAATACGATCTGGTTTGGGATTGTACAAATGGAAAAATTAAATAAACTGGACGTCTTTAAGTATTTTTAACCATTACTAACGGTTTACACGCAACGTAACACGCCAGATATTGAGGCCACGTGTCGTGTTTAATAGAGAAACCAAAAGCGGGCGACTAACGCAGAAAACTGCGTTGGTCGCCCGCTATTTTTGTTTGAACCCAGGGATCTGAGATACCATCAATGGTTAAGATTCAACCCGGTTCGTTGTGGAGTGCTTACGATAATTCAATCATGATCAAATAGTAAATCTATTTATAACTACTAAACCCAAGCTTAGCAATAACGTCACTAGTCCAATTAACATCATACCCATTGATGATTCATTACCTGTTTGAGGTAATCTACCTGTTTTTTCGTAGGTTTTACCTTGAGTGTAAGCCTTTGGTGTTACCTTATTCCCATTATTAGGAACTTGAGGTTCCTTAGGCGTTGTCGGGTTATTAGGAACCTGGGGCTTCTTAGGCGTTGTCGGATTATGGGTATTAGTAATATTGTAACCATCAACAGTACTGGTGTACCCCGCAACGGCATTTTCCGTTACCGTGTAGGTGATCTTCTGACCATTAGCATAAGCGGCTAAGTTGTCAAAACTGTATTGCCAGTTATCACTAGCACTAACCGTCTTGCTTGCGACTTGTCGACCATTGGCCAATAAGTTCACGGTGATTGAACTTGGGCGGATTCCATCTTGATTGTTGTTATCCTTCCAAGTCTTGGTTCCGGATACCTTAACAGTGGCAGGAGTGTGGTTGTTAGTTACGTTGTAACCATCAACAGTACTGGTGTACCCCGCAACTGCATCTTCCGTAACTGTGTAGGTAATCTTCTTACCATTAGCATAAGCAGCTAGGTTGTCAAAACTGTACTGCCAGTTATCACTAGCACTAACTTTCTTACTTGCGACTTGTTGACCATTGGCCAATAAGTTCACTGTGATTGAACTTGGGCGGATTCCATCTTGATTGTTGTTATCGTTCCAAGTCTTTGTTCCAGATACCTTGACGGTGGCAGGAGTGTGGTTGTTAGTTATGTTGTAACCATCGATAGTACTGGTGTACCCCGCAACTGCATCTTCCGTAACTGTGTAGGTAATCTTCTGACCATTTTCAAATTCAGGTAAGTTAGTGAAGCTGTACTTCCAGTTGTCTGAAGCCGTCACTGTCTTAATTTGAACAACCTTACCATTAGCTAATAAGTTAACCTTGATTGAATCAGGGCGCTTGCCGTCTTGATCATCATTATCTTTCCAAGTCTTTGTACCTGAAACGGTAGTAACAGCTTTCTTATCTGTGATCGTTGCTGTTGCTCCCTTAGAGTCAAAACTATCAGCTGAAACAGTAACATCTTTAGCCAATGTATATCCCGATGGAGCCGAAGTTTCACGTATAATATAATCATCTTTTAGAAGACCATAAATTGTTCCTTTACCATCAGGACCAGTAGTTATGGTTCCAACAACTCCATTAGTTGACTTGCGAATAACAGAAAAAACAGCATTTGCAAGTGGGGCTCCAGATTCACCCTCTTTATTTATAGTTAAACTATAATTATATCCATTAGCTTTGCCATTAGCCTCTTGGTAAAGAACTCTATTTATAGAACTGTTTATTACCTTCTTATTGGATTTATAGCTAACATCATTCTCGACCAGTTCGCCATTAAGTAATGGATGGTTTGACTTAACCCGGTAGACAATTGCATAACCCTCAGATATATTGCCCAATTTCACTGTATAAGCACTATTGCTTGAATTAATATCAATGTTATATTGGTTTGTCACATCTTGTGGATTGCTCAATGTCCAATAGTTCTCAGAATTTCTTTCCCAATTCCCTTTAGAAATAGAAAAACTTCCGGGCACATAAGAAAAACCATCTGAAGCCAAACTATCAGAGATAACTACATTACTGACACTTTGCATAGAAGCGTTAATGTTGACGTGATAGACAACTTCATTCTTGTCATAATCAACATATCCGTACTTCCAAAAGTCTGTTGCTGTATCACCCTTGGAAGGTATGTGTTTTATACCAGAGCTATCAATCGTAACGGTGTGCCCATTAATCTTGATTTCCGCTGGTATGGTCTCTTCTTTATTAATTTCACTTGTAGCGGCCGTTACTTGCATATCAATATGGCCACTTATTGAGTCATGTGAATCAACGTAATCGGTGTAGGTTAGAACAAGTGATTTGCTGGGCTTATCGATAACTGCTGTAGCTACAACAGTTTTGCCATCAGGTGCATAAATATTAAACTTCTGAGATCGTTGGAAATCTAACTGATCCGGTAATGAAATAGTTGTTGTATCCCCAGATTTGGCTGAATCTGGAACTGAGAAATCAAAAGAGAATTCTGTAGTTCCTCCACCTGAGATCTCCTTAGTTGATGATCTATGATTGGTAATTGTAATATCAACGTTAGTTCCTTTATTATATGCAGATGGGGAACTATTATTCTTAGAAATACTATTAACTGATGGACCCTGATTAGTATTAGCCCCACTATTAGAAGTCGAGTATTGACTATTACTTATATAATTACGGTCCTCCTGAACTGGCTGATTATTGTCAGCTGGTGCTCTCGGTTGTGCTTCTGTATTAGTAACTTGCTTCTGAGACGTCTGATCGTCTGAAGAACTAGTATTATCTGTGGTATTACTATTAACGGTACTTATCTGCGGTTCTTCCTGTTGGTTAATAACAGTCCCGGACCCCGTACCGTTCTGAGTAATATTTGTCTTGCTATCAGCGTATACGGTCATACCACTATTAGATGATATCCATATTGACCCTAATAACGAAAACAAGACTAGTCCCATCATAAATAAAAGTCGACGATGCCTAGATTTATTACTCATACTGTTGCCTCCTTCTTTGTTTTCTATGCGCAATACTAAAGATTATCACATACCCTTATATTACCATATTCCTATAGGAAAATTCACATTAACTTCACCAACTGTCAATAGTGATATCACTAGTGTTAGCGTAGTTATCAAATATATGTTCCCGATGACATAACAAAGGCGCTGTATCGACAGTGAAAAAGCCGGCACAGCGCCTCTTATTATATTCAAACTCTGGTCTCCTCTATAGGATTTTCCATTTTCATATTTATACATATTTTACAGGTCACGTTTACGGGAGATGTTGGCTTTAAGATGAAATAAGCGCTTAGCTTCGGGTACCATGGCTAAAATGAGTCCACCATTGGTATTTTCAGCTTCACTAAGGACCACTAATGGGACTTTTAAGGGATTTAGCCCCCGGGCAACGACCTCGCAACTAGCATAAAAGGACTTGTTATCAATTAAGAAGACCACGCCATGCGGTTCATCATCAGTAAACAATTTCATCATTTCCGTTAGCTTTTACCTGGATTGTAGCACATAAAACAAACGTATGTTCTCTTAAGTTGCTAGGAAGCTGATTAAAAATAGTCGAAAATCAGTTATAGTCATGCTATAATGTAGACAGAAAAAGGAAGCCCCGCTAGAACAGGACTTCCCATGCAAGCCGCTTCAAAGGCGGTGGCGAAGTTAATAAGACAGCATTAAGCTACCCTGTAACTGGCCAAAGTTACGCAGGGCGGCTTTTTTATTTGTTCCTTTTGTCGATGTACGTTAGCAACGCTAAAATAAACATTGCAAATAGCAACATCAACGAGAGTGTCTGGAAGACGCTCATTGACTGTGAAACCTTCCTGAAGATTATTACATGTTCCCATGGGCCTCACCTCGCAAGGGAAAAGACAGCCACCGCCCTTAAAACTTCTTGCGAAGTTTATTATACAAAGAACTATTATACAGGCAACTCACTGCATGACCAAGCGCTTAAAAGGCTATTTTCAAAATCAATGGTGCCAATTATCAATAATAGCCTTTAAAAGATTTGGAAATCTGTGATCTAGTTCTGCTTGTCGTAACGTAAGATAACTATGAATACCAGAATGTCTAACGGAAATTAAGCCATTTAAACGTAAATTTCGGTAATGTTGAGATAGATTGCTCTTCTTTCCTAGATCATTAAAAATGGCACATGAGCATTCCTTGCTTTCTTTAAACAACTTAGTGACAATCTCTAAACGAATAGGATCACTTAAGGATTTTAGTATTTGCGTAAGGGTAACTTTATTGAGATCAATATTAGGTAAGTTCTCTTTCATGCATAGCCGCTCCTTTTTTACTTTTCAACTGTTTAGTATATACTAAACAGTTGAAAGAAGGTAAGTATATGGATTCAAAAACGCAAATCATTGAACAATACTTTAAGTTATCTGACTTGGCTTCTAATGATGAACAAGCATTGCATGAAATAATTCAACTCTTTTCAAAAAGGGCTGTGGTCAAGGGCGCTAATGGTTTTGTTGCTGATAATCCGACTAGAGTCGCCGAATTTTTCAAGAATTTTTTTAAAGATAACCAAGAATTAAGGCATCTTTTCCATGTAGTCGTCGATGATGGTAACTATCAAGCTGAGTGGGCCGTTGCTGGGCGTAAACGTAGTGGAAAAATATTTGCATTTCATGGTTTTGACACCTACCAATTTGACCAGCAAAACAAAATAAGCTTCTTGAAAGTTAAACTTGAAAAATAGAAATATAACGGCCAATAGGGTATACTCCTCGAGCATTTAAGAATATATCTACCCACACAATAGTACTAGTAGTGAGGTTAAAGATGGTTTCAGTTGGAGGTTTTAAAGCTGCAGTTAATTATCAGTTGAATTAAATATTAGCTGCTTGTGAACTTGCTGATAAGACTATATTAACAAGTAGATACTGTACTAAATAGTATTTATATTAAAGGAGAATAACATGGCAGATGTATTAATGATTATCGACATGCAAAACGGTGTTTGCCGCAATACGCAACCCGTAGCAAACCTAAACCAAGTAGTTTCTGGAATTAAGAAACGAATTGAAGTTTATCGTTCCCAAAATAAGCCTATGATTTTTGTTCAACATAACGACGAAGATCTAGTTAAAAACAGTTATAACTGGCAAATAATTGATGATTTTAAGGTTCTCTCTAATGACATAATAATTCAGAAAACACATGCTAATTCGTTTTATCATACCAACCTACAGGATGTATTGACCAAACATAAGAGTCGGTCCATTGAGATTTGTGGTGCTCAGGTGGAATTTTGTGTAGATACCACAATTAAAATGGCGCATGGTCTAGGATATTGTTTAGAAATGGTACGGGACTTAACTACTACCACTTCCAACCAAATAATGAGCGCTCAACAAACGATTAATTTTTATCAAGATCATATTTGGAATCACCGGTTTTTAAAGTTTATAGAACTTAACAGCAAAGATTAGATTCTAATATTTTTCGTTGGCCAATAGGGTACACCCTAATGGTCTTTTTTATTTCTGTGCTATACTAGGAATTGTAAGTGTTCATTAGAACTGTCCAAAAGGAGAATTGAAAATGGCTAAAATCGGTTATGCGCGAGTGAGTTCCAAGGAGCAACATTTAGATCGACAGTTAGCGGCTTTAAAAGACGTCGATAAATTATTTACGGATAAATTAAGTGGGGCAAACACTAATCGGCCAGAACTGCAAAAAATGCTGGCTTATATTCGTGAGGGTGATATTGTCCTGGTCACTGAATTAGATCGCTTAGGCAGAAGCAACCAGGATTTAACTAAGATTATGAATACCATTCAAAATAAGGGGGCCACCTTAGATGTGTTAAATTTACCGTCCATGACAGGGATCGCGGATCCTAACTTGCGTCAACTGATGACCAACTTGATTATTGAACTCTATAAGTATCAGGCCGAAAGTGAACGTAAGCGGATCATCGAACGTCAGCAACAAGGAATCGCCCTAGCAAAACAGCAGGGTAAATATCATGGGCGCAAACCCCAATACACCCAAGACGATCCCCGCTTGCAACATGCTTTTAAGCTTTACCAGGCAGGCATGAGTGACATTGATGTGGCTCGAAATACCGGGATTAAACGGACGACCTTTATCAGATATCGCAAAAAGTTTAATATAAAAAGATGAGACTTATATGTTAGGTAAATTAAAAACCGTTTTTTATGAGCAGCAAAATTAATGGTCTATAATATGACATATGGAGATTCTTATTGGTCTCCTTCCATTCATGCTGATGTTCAGTTAGTAAAAGTCTTAGTGTCATGCTTTTCTTATTGATTAGCATGGCTTTTCTTTTGCCTGTTCTCAAAAAGCCCGCTACCTTCCCCACGAGGTAACGGGCCTTTTGATATTATGCAATAGTAACTTTAGTCCTGTTGCTAACAGTATTACATCACGTGAACCATATAATTTCCTATCCAAATAGTCCAGCTTTCTTCCAGCCACATTGTTTCAAATAATCTCGAATCGACTTTTTAATGATTGAAGTATCTAACTTAGATTCAACAATTCCAACTTTACCGCTCTTCTTGTCCTGTCCAATACCAAAAGAAATACTTTTCTGATAAGTCTTTCCCTTAGAAAAGGAGATGTCTTTATTGAAAGATAGTTTACCGTTATGCATCCTAATACTTGACGTCTTACTAGAAGTGCTATCAACTTCCTTCCATTTCCCGTTATCTTTCAAAGTAACTGTAAAAGTAAACTCTTTGTCCTCATCGGAGATTCCACCTTCAGTGAAAAACCGGGCATCCATCCATTTCCATGTACCAATAATCGAATCTCCTTCAACAGCAACTTCCCAAGGATTGTTATCAGAATTTAGAGCCTTTGGTGCATCGCTTAAAACTTTTTCTTTCTCAATCATAAGAAATCATCTCCTTCTTTTGGTAATCATTACTGAACATAACTAACCTTATAATACCAAGACTAGTCATATCGCCAGTAGTACTCCTTTCATTTTTGCGTATCTTCGGAAAGCCGGAAGGTATCGACGAACTGCTTGTATTCCGAGCTGGAAGTTCCAAAGGATTCGAGGCCATAGAGGCCAGTGGACGAGTAAACGACCTCTCGACGCATGATCACCGAGGAGTCCTCGCTATCGTGACCGGTGTAGGAAATGGCCATATGCCCGTCCACGGTGGTGAAGGAATACTTGTCAATCTGCAGAAGACGAGCGACATTGGTCAAGACCTTACGTTTCTGCGCGTCATTGAACCCCTTGGAGTCCTCGACTTGCTTCCGAGTGAATTTGGTGACGGACACAGCGTAGTTGATGTGATCCTTGTCATTGACCGTCGAATAGCGGGCATAAGCGCCGGTGGGATCCTTATAGGTGTCCTTCTCCGGAACGCCCGGGAAATAGACGGAATAGCCCAGATCCTTGGACGTGAACTTCTTCCAGCCCTGGGGGGCAGTGACGGAGGAAGTGGCTTTGTTCGCCGATGGGGCAGTCGACTGGGAGGAACCGCAGGCGGCCAGACCTGTCGTGAAAGCCATCGTTGCTATGATAGCAGAAATCCGCCTGAAAGACCTTTTCATATCAAACCTATTTTTCTTTCTTGTCGTTTCTTGATTTTCCATTGTAACACCTTCTAAAGTATGCGGATAAAAATAATCTGGAATGGTTTTATCTTCAATTAAACACTGAATAATATATTTCCAAGGACTCCGCTTTTGATCATCAAGCTCTTGAGGTAGTGAACTTTTAAATATTGAACGCCACTTGGGGTCTTGGCGCCGCTTTTTAAACTGTTTTTTAAAAGCTTTGGTATATTTAATTACTCTCGCTATTTATTTTGAAGACTCCAATGCGTCATCGGAGCTAAGCAATTGATCTAATTCTTTAAGGTTACGGGCTTCGGGTAGCTTTTCTTTTCCAAATAGATCATCAATAACTTCTTGAAGGATCTGGTGCAAACAGTCTGAGAGATGACCATCTAACCAGCTATTGATCCTATG
>OAWK01000200.1_pt1 | contig 21763 bp, 8 predicted proteins | sample 1476691 | NCBI WGS metagenome assembly OAWK01 (sample SAMEA2580186, study PRJEB22360) | human gut metagenome | biome: human gut; feature: human-associated habitat; material: faeces | place: Denmark | collected 2008/2010 | reverse complement strand
TCGAGGCCGCCGGCTCCATCGAGGCCGCCGGCAAGACCCTCGACGAGATTCTGGCCGTCGCCGCCCTGATCGGCGCCGCCGGAACCCGCCGCGTGCGCGAACTGGGCCTGAACCCCAAGTATGGCGAGGCCAGCCCGATGCTCTCCGTCAAGGGCGCCACCCGCGAACAGGTTGAGGCTCTGGTCAAGCGCGTGAACAACGCCCGAGGCCCGATCTCCATCGCCGTCACCAACTCCGACAACCACCACGTGCTTTCCGGCTACCCGGAAGACCTGGCAGCACTCGCCCTCGAAGCCGAGCGCGAGCACAAGCACCAGGCCAAGCTGCGTGAACAGAAGCTCCACGGCGGCACCGTGTTCAACCCCACCCTCGAATACCTCGAAGTCACCCTTCCCTTCCACTCTCCGCTCATGGCCGAAGCTGTTGAGCAGACCGTGTCTTGGGCTGGCGCCTGCGGCTTTGACCAGGATCGCACCCGCGCACTCGCTGAGGAAGTGCTGCTCAACCATGTGGACTGGAATGCCCGCGTCAAGGCGCTGTTCAACGCCGCCGACCAGGCCAAGCTGTGGATTGTGGACCTTGGTCCCGGCAACACGCTTGGCAAGCTGATCGGCAACGTGGTGCAGGGCACCGGCATCGGCGTGGTCGAAGCCACCACGCTGTCCGAACGCTCCACGCTCTCCACGCTGGAAAGCGAGCCTGAGCGCACCCAGAACTGGAAGGCGTTCGCCCCGCGCGTCATCAACCCCCCGGCCGGCGCCAAGCTGGTCACCAAGTTCTCCAAGCTCCCCGGCAAGCCGCCGGTACTGCTGCCCGGCATGACCCCCACCACCGTGGAACCGGAAATCGTGGCCGCCGCGGCCAACGCCGGCTACTGGGCCGAGCTCGCCGGCGGCGGCCAGGTGACCGCCGAAGTGTTCGACCGCCACATCGCCGCCCTCGAAGACGAGCTGGAGGAAGGCCGCACGGTCGAATTCAACGCGATGTTCATGGACCGTTACCTGTGGAACCTGCAGTTCGGCTCCTCCCGCATCGTGCCCAAGAAGCGTGCTTCCGGCGCGCCGATCGACGGCGTGGTCGTCTCCGCCGGCATCCCCGAGCTGGACGAAGCCGTGGCCCTGATCGAGTCGCTGCAGGCGGACGGTCTGCCGTACGTGAGCTTCAAGCCCGGCACCGTGGACCAGATTCGCCAGGTCGTGCGCATCGCCAAGGCCGTGTCCCCCACCACCATCATGGTTCAGGTCGAGGGCGGTGAAGCCGGCGGCCACCACAGCTGGGAAGCGCTGGATGACCTGCTTGCCGCCACCTACGCCGAAGTGCGCGCCTGCGACAACCTCGTGCTGGTCGCCGGCGGCGGCATCGGCACCCCCGAACGCGCGGCCGATTACATTTCCGGCCAGTGGGCCCACGCCTACGGCCTGCCCGACATGCCGGTCGACGGCGTGCTTATCGGTACCGCCGCGATGACCGCCAAGGAGGCTCACACCAGCCCCGAAGTCAAGCAGCTGCTCGTCAAGACGCCCGGTATTCCGGCCGACGCCAAGTCCGACGACGTGTTCGCCCCGCAGGCCGCCCACTGGGTGCCGTCCGGCAAGTCCGTCGGTGGCATGTCCTCCGGCCTGAGCCACCTGCACGCCGACATTTACGAGCTCGAGAACGACTCCGCCGAATGCGGCCGTCTGCTCGTGCGCGTCATGAAGCACCCCGAAGAGCTCGACTCCCGCCGCAAGGAAATCATCGAAGCCCTGAACAAGACCGCCAAGCCTTACTTCGGCGACCTGGCCTCCATGACCTACCTTGAGTGGGCGCAGCGCTTCGCCGAACTCGCCTTCCCGTGGGGCGACCCGACTTACGCCTACCGCTTCCAGCACCTGCTGCAGCGCATCGAAGCCCGTGTGAACGACACGGACTCCGGCGAATTCACCTCCAAGTTGTTCGCCGCTGATGGCGTTTCTGCTGAAGAGGCAGCTGCCGCTGGCCTGCTGACCCATGACGACATTCTCGCCGACCCGGCCCCCGCGCTCGAAAAGCTCGCACTGGCCTACCCGCAGACCGCCGAACTCAAGGTGGTCCCGACCGACGTGGCTTGGTTCCCGGTGCTCGTGCGCGAATACCCCAAGCCCATGCCGTTCGTACCCGTCATCGACAACGACCTGCTGCGTTGGTGGGGCCAGGACCAGCTCTGGCAGTCCGAAGACCAGCGCTACTCCGCCGATTCCGTGCGTGCCATCCCCGGCCCGATCTCCGTTGCCGGCATCACCACCATCGACGAGCCGATCGCCGACATCCTCGGCCGCTTCGAAACCGCCGCCATCAAGCGCGTGCAGGACGAACAGCAAGCCGCCGATGCCGCTGAGAACGACGATTTCGCCGCACTTGGCGAGGCCACCAGCGCCGAAGACTTCATCCGCAAGTCCCCGAACATCTCCTGGGTTGGCCACATCACCGACAACCCGGCCTACGGCACCGCCCTGGGCGACCAGTACTACGAGATCCGCGCGTTTGACGCCGCGGCCGGCAAGTACGATCTGGACATCCACCTCGACACCTACTGGGACAACGACCCGGACGGCGGCACCTCCAAGCACGCCGTGCGCGATATCGTCATCCCGCTCATCGTGGAAGGCACCGAGCCCGGCCGTGTGCCGGTCGTGGACCGCGAACGCCTGATTCCGGACGTCTACGCGATGCTCGCCGCCACCGCAGGCATCGGCAACACCGCCATCACCGGCGACAAGCTCACCGAGATGCCGCAGCTTGACGGCAAGACCTCTGACGAGCGTCCGTTTGGTACCGCAACCGCAACCTACACCCTGTCCGCCAACCTCGGCTTCGACCACGAAGCGGCCACTGGCGCCGCTCTGCCGACCACCCTGCAGCCCAGCCGCATCGCCCCCGATGCGCTGGTCGGCCCTGCCTGGCCGGCAATCTACACGGCGCTCGGCTCCGTGTACGTCAAGGGCTACCCGGTGATTGAAGGCCTGCTCAACGCCGTCCACCTCGACCACCTCATCGAACTTGAGGTGAACGAGGAGGACCTGCTCAAGCACACCGGCGAAACCATCACCCTGAAGTCTTGGGCCGAGGATTACTTCGAGTCCGCCTCCGGCCGCGTGGTCACCATCCACGTGACCCACACCGCCGCCGACGGCACGCCGCTTGCCCGCGAAACCGAGCGTTTCGCGATCCGCGGCCGCGTCTACTCCGATGCTTTGCCTGCAGACGCCCCCGAGTATGGTGGTGCCCTCCTGAATAAGGAAGCGGATGGCTCCGTCGCCGGACAGTCCACTGGACTGTCCGCCTCCTCGCTCGGCCTGCAAGTAGTGCAGGCCACTCCGCGCCGTCTGCTGCGCCGCGTGAAGGTCGTCGCCCCACATGACATGACCGCCTTCGCCCGCACTTCCGGCGACTTCAACCCGATCCACACCTCCACTCGTGGCGCTCGCATCTCCGGCCTGGCCGCCCCGCTCGTGCACGGCATGTGGCTGTCCGCCACCGCCCAGCACGCCGTGCAGGCGACCGACGAGAAGGGTGCCCACTACGAGATTGCCGGCTGGACCTACAACATGTACGGCATGGTCCAGCTTGACGACACCGTCGAGATCTCCGTCGAGCGCGTCGGCAAAGTGCGCCACGGCGGCATGACCCTCGAAGTCACCTGCCGTATCGACGGCCAGCTCGTCTCCCGCGGCACCGCACTGGTCCGTGCGCCGCGCGCCGCCTTCGTCTACCCCGGCCAGGGCATCCAGAAGCAGGGCATGGTTCTGGACGAGCGCGCCAAGTCCGCCGCCGCCCGCGACGTGTGGGAGCGCGCCGACAAGCTCACCCGCTCCAAGCTCGGCTTCTCGATCCTGGGCCTCGTGCGTGACAACCCGAAGGAACTCACCGCCAACGGCGTGACCTACCGTCACCCCGAAGGCCTGCTCAACCTGACGCAGTTCACGCAGGTGGCGCTCGCGACGGTTGCTTTTGCTCAGACCGCCCGTCTGCGCGAAGCCGGCGCCGACATCTGGCCCGCCTACTTCGCCGGCCACTCGCTCGGCGAATACAACGCGTTGTCCGCGTTCGCCGACGTGATTCCGCTGGAAACCGTGCTGGAGCTCGTGTTCCACCGTGGTTCCACCATGCACCACCTCATCGAGCGTGACGCACAGGGTCGCTCCAACTACCGCATGGGTGCTCTTCGTCCGAACCAGTTCGGTGTGGACGACGCGCACGTCAAGGAATATGTGGAATCCGTGGCCAAGGCGTCCGGCGAATTCCTGGAGATCGTGAACTACAACCTCGCCGGCCAGCAGTACGCCATCGCCGGTACGATCGCCGGACTCAAGGCCCTGAAGGCCGATTCCGCCCGCCGCGTGGCCGCATTCGGTGGCAAGCCCGCGTTCATGCTGGTGCCCGGCATCGATGTGCCGTTCCACTCCACGCTGCTGCGCAAGGGCGTGCCGGAATTCCGCGACAAGCTCGACGCGCTGCTTCCCGCTTACATCGACTACCGTGGCCGTCTGGTGGACCGCTACATCCCGAACCTGGTGGCCACCCCGTTCGAGATGACCAAGGAATTCGCCGCCAAGATCCTCGAAGTCGTGCCGTCCGAGCGCATCAAGGCCGCGCTCGACGACCCGGCTGTGTGGGATTCCTACGCCGCCGACGACCAGAAGCTCGGCCGTCTGCTCTTGACCGAACTGCTCTCCTGGCAGTTCGCCTCCCCGGTGCGTTGGATTGAAACCCAGGCGCTGCTCTTCGGTCAGCGCGAACAGGGCGGCCTCGGCGTGGAAGAATACGTCGAAGTCGGCCTCGGCAACGCCCCGACCCTGGCCAATCTCGGTACCAAGACCCTGCGTCTGCCCGAGTTCGCCGGCAACGATACGGTCGTCTACAACGTCGGTCGCGATGAAGGCCGCGTCTACATGACCGACACCGATTCGCTGGTTCCCGACGACGAGCCGGAAGAGGCTGCGGCCTCGGCCCCGGTCGAAACCGCTCCTGCCGGTGGTTCCGCCGTCGCCAAGCTTGGCTCGGGTGCTGCTCCGGCAAATGCCGCGACTGAGGCTGCTCAGACAACGGATGGCTCCGTCGCCGGACAGTCTACTGGACTGTCCGACTCCTCGCGCGGCCTGCAATCAGGGCAGGCCGCTGCTGGCGCACCATCTGGTGCCGTCGTCGCCGACCTGCCCTTCAAGGCTTCCGATGCTATCGGCGTACTCATGGCCTACTCCGCCAAGGTGCGTCTCGACCAGATCGGCAGCAACGACACCACCGACACCCTGACCAACGGTGTCTCTTCTCGCCGCAACCAGCTGCTCATGGACATCAGCTCCGAGCTGGGAGTCGCCAGCGTGGACGGTGCTGCTGAAGCGACGCTCGACAAGCTCGCCCAAATCGTCAACAAGGCCGCCCCGAACTACAAGCCGTTCGGTGCCGTGCTCTCCGAGGCGCTGCGCGACCGCCTGCGCTCGCTGTTCGGTGCCGCCGGCGTCAAACAGCAGTACATCCGCGACCGTGTGGCCAACGTATGGCAGCTCGGCGAAGGCTGGGTGGCCAGCGTGCTTGCCGCACTGCTGCTCGATACCCGCGAGGGCTCCAGCTCCCGTGGCGGCGACCTGGCCAAGCTGCCCACCGCCGCCGTGCAGAACAAGCCGGAAGCCGACAAGCTGATCGATGCGGCCGTTGAGGTCGTCGCCCAGCTCAAGGGTGTTGCCGTGGCCCTGCCGTCCGCCGGTGGTGCCGCTGGTGGCGCTGTGGTCGATTCCGCCGCGCTCGACGCCTTCGCCGAGAAGGTCACCGGTTCCAACGGCGTGCTCGCCGCCACCGCCCGCTTCGTGCTGAACGAGCTCGGCGTGACCGCTCCGGCTCCGGAAGAATCCGAGGACGAGAACGCCGCCGTCGTGGCCGTGGTCGAAGCCGAACTTGGCTCCGACTGGCCCAAGCAGGTCGCTCCGCGCTTCGACGTCAACAAGGCCATCCTCTTCGATGACCGGTGGGCCTCCGCCCGTGAAGACCTCGCCCGCGCCTACTACGGCAACGACCCCGCCGCCTTGAACGGCAGCTTCATCGGCCTTGGCAAGACCATCGCCGCCGAAGCCCAGTGGTTCGCCAACGAGTCGGAGAGCGAGGAGCTTAAGGCCGCCTTCCAGAAGGCCGGCTCCGAGGCCCTCGAACAGGTCGCTTCCAACAAGAACGCCTCCCGTTACGCGAATGATATCGCCATCGTCACCGGCGTGAGCCCGAACTCGATTGCCGCTCAGGTGGTCGAAGGCCTGCTCGCAGGCGGTGCCACTGTGGTGGCCACCTCGCACAGCTTCAAGCCGTCCATCAAGGCTTGGGCCAAGCAGGCCTACCGCGAGCACGCTACCGGCAACGCCAAGCTGTGGCTGGTTCCTGCCAACCTCTCCAGCTATCGCGATGTCGACGCTCTGGTCGACTGGGTGGGCCACGAGCAGAAGAAGACCTCCGGTGCCACCACCACGATTCTGAAGCCCGCGTGGGAGCCGACCCTGTTCTTCCCGTTCGCCGCACCGCCGGTCCATGGCACGCTCGCCGACTCCGGCGACCTGTTCGAATCGCAGGCGCGACTGATGCTGTGGGGCGTGGAACGCGCCATCGTCGGCTTCAGCCACATCGGTGCCGACACCAACGTGCAGCACAAGCTGCATGTGGTGCTGCCCGGTTCCCCGAACCGCGGCGTGTTCGGCGGCGACGGTGCCTACGGCGAAGTCAAGAGCGCCTTTGACGCCATCGTCAACCGTGCCCGCGCTGAAAAGGTGTGGTCGAGCCGCGTCACCTTCGCTCACCCGAAGATCGGCTGGGTGCGTGGCACCGGCCTGATGGGCGGTAACGACCCGCTGGTCGCCGCCGTTGAGCGTCACGGCATCCACACCTACTCCACCGCACAGATTGCGGCCAAGCTGCTCGACCTGTGCACTGCCGAATCGCGCGAGCAGGCCCTCAAAGCCCCGCTCGATGTGGACCTGACCGGTGGCCTCGGCTCCGAGCCCATCGACATCAAGGCGTTGCGCGCCGAAGCCATGGCCGACGTCGAGAAGGAAGCTGCTGCGGCCTCGTCTCAGGAAACGGATGGCTCCGTCGCCGGACAGTCCACTGGACTGTCCGACTCCTCGCGTGGGCAGCAAATCAAGGCGCTGCCCACCCCGATCGTCACCAAGCAGGCTTCGGTCGACCTTGCCGACTGGACCAACGTCACCGCCAAGCCGGAAGACGAAATCGTCATCGTTTCCGTCGGTGAGCTGGGCCCGTGGGGCTCCGGTCGTACGCGCACCCAGGCCGAGCTCGGCATCCACTCGGACGGCACTGTCGACCTGAGCGCCGGCGCAGTGCTCGAACTTGCGTGGAACATGGGTCTGCTGACTTGGGCCGACAGCCCGAAGCCCGGCTGGTACGACACCGACGGCAACCTCGTGCCCGAAGAGGACATCGCCGAGCGCTACCACGACGAGGTCGTGGCCCGCTCCGGCATCCGCCCGTTCGAGGAAGGCATGGGCAACGACTACAAGGACGGTGCTGACGAAGAAGAAGCCGAGGTCTTCCTCGACCACGACATCACCTTCTCTGTGCCCACCCGCGAAGTCGCCGCCGAATACGTCAAGTTGGACGAGGCTCACACCACCATCGCCCCGGATGAGGAATCCGGCGAATGGAACGTGACCCGCCACGCCGGCTCGATGATCCGCGTGCCGCGCCGCGCCACCATGACCCGCACAGTCGGCGGCCAGTTCCCGAAGGGCTTCGACCCGACCCGATGGGGCATTCCCGCCTCGATGGTCGGCGACGTCGACAAGATCGCCCTGTGGAACATCGTCACCACTGTGGACGCCTACCTGGGCGCCGGCTTCACCCCGGCCGAAATCCTCGAGTCCATCCATCCCTCGCTGGTGGCTTCGACCCAGGGCACCGGCTTCGGCGGCATGATGTCGATGCGCAAGCTGTACCTCGACCGCTTCCTCAATCACGAGATTCCGACCGACATCCTGCAGGAAGCCCTGCCGAACGTGGTCGCGGCTCACGTGATGCAGTCCTACATCGGCGGTTACGGCAACATGATCCAGCCCGTCTCCGCCTGCGCCACCGCGGCCGTCTCCCTTGAAGAGGGCGTTGACAAGATTGCCCTCGGCAAGGCCGACTTCGTGGTCACCGGTGCGATCGACGACATCGGCGTGGAATCCGTGATCGGCTTCGGCAACATGAACGCCACCGCCAACTCGGAGGAAATGTACGGCAAGGGCATCGACGCGCGCTTCTTCAGCCGCGCGAACGATCGTCGCCGTGGCGGCTTCCTGGAATCCCAGGGCGGCGGCACGATCCTCGTGACCCGCGGTGACATCGCCGAAAAGCTCGGCCTGCCGGTCGCGGCCGTGGTCGGCTTCATCCACTCCTACGCGGATGGTGCCCACACCTCGATCCCGGCTCCGGGCCTCGGTGCCCTGGCTGCCGGCCTCGGTGGCAAGGACTCCAAGCTCGTGCACGACCTGGCTAAGCTCGGCGTCTCAGCCGACGACATCGCCGTGGTCTCCAAGCACGACACGTCCACCAACGCCAACGACCCGAACGAATCCGAGCTGCACAACACGCTGGCCCACGCCATCGGCCGCACCGACGGCAACCCGCTGTTCGTGATCTCGCAGAAGACGCTTACCGGCCACGCCAAGGGTGGTGCCTGCATCTTCCAGGTCAACGGTCTGACGCAGCTGTTCAAGTCCGGCGTGATTCCGGCGAACGCGGCGCTCGATTGCGTGGATCCGAAGCTCCAGCGCGACGACCACATGGTCTGGGTCAGGAAGCCCCTGCGCATCGGCGGTGGCGAGGACGAGTTCGGTCGCGAGACCGCTGGTCGCCCGGTCAAGGCCGGTCTGGCCACCTCGCTCGGCTTCGGACATGTTTCCGGCTTCGTGGCCCTGGTTCATCCGGGTGCCTTCGAAGCGGCCGTGGCCAAGGCCGATGGCGAGGCCGCGTTGGAAGCCTGGCGTGAGCGTGCCAACGCCCGCCTGGCCGCCGGCCAGCGTCACCTCGAGGAAGGCATGATGGGTCGCGCCGCGCTCTACGAGCCGATCGACAACCGTCGCTTCCGCGAGGATCACCGTGGCTACGACCACCACGAGGTCGAAAAGGCGATGCTCCTCAACCCGGACGCCCGCCTCGGTGCCGACGGCTACTACGAGGCCTGATTCCTCTGGCTCCCCTCGGTTGAGGGGAGCCAGTAGCGCACCGGATCTCGGCTCCCCTCTTTGAGGGGAGCTCCCGCGAAGCGGGTGAGGGGAGTTTCCGTTGGAGCTTTCTCGCTGGCGCAAACTCAGTGAGAGAAATATGCAGAACATACGAAAGCCCCTCCCTCGGAGTGGGTTTTCTGCGTTTCAAGGGGCTGATTTGGCATTCGCCGGAGGTCTACTTCCGTTTCAAGGGGCTGTTGCCCAAGTAGACAAGGCGTAAAAACGGCGGAATGGCGTTGGCGTTATGCTGCGGATACTCATGGTATGGAGGATGACCAGCCCCTTGAAACGGAAGTAGACCTCCGGAACGGTCAAAATCCGCCCCTCGAAACGGAGATAGACCTCCGGGGCGGGGCGCGGATGTTTTTTGGACGGCTAGGCAGCCAGCCCAAGATGTTTGCGGTATTGTGCGAGGTCATCCAGCATAGTGAATCTTTCCCCCCTTTGAAATGGAAATCAGGCCCCAATTCTGATGAGGTGTAGAGATTACGCGCGAAGCGGTACACAATAGGAAGCATGAATACTTGTGGTTTGGGGCATGACGTGGTGGATGTGGCCGCATTCGCCGAACAGTTGGTGGAGCCGGGGTCTCGCATGCGTGCGCTGTTCTCCGTGCGTGAGGTGCGGCAGGCATCCGACCGCGCGTGCCAGAAGAATGACGGGGAGGCCGTCCATCTGGCCGCCAAATGGGCGGGCAAGGAGGCGTTCCTCAAAGCCTGGTGCGATTATCTTGGCGATGCCCCCTATCCGTTCACGCTTGGTAATTTCCCGTGGCCTGAAATCGAGATCTTGGACGATTCCCGTGGTGTGCCGCATGTGTCTCTGGGTAAGGGGGCGGCGTCAGTCTTCCAAACTGATTACGCGAATTCGGCTGCCGGCGCTCGCTGTTCCTCTGCTTCCGATAACGGGCCTTATGCAGTGATGCAGGAGCGGCGGAATGCGCGTTCGGCGCAGCGCTCGACTCTCGGTGCGGGGTCGATGCCGCATATCCATATTTCCCTGAGCCACGATGGTCCGATTGCCTCCGCGGTGGTGACGATTTCTGTGGAATAGCGCCCGAGGCCCCCGAGTGCTACATGCTGTACAACGTCTCCATCATGGTTAACCTGTGGAGCGCGCTCACCGGCCGCGACGTGCGCCTGCTCAAGAACCAGATCGACAAGCTCGACTCGCTGCCCGAAAACTGCTGGTTCGTGATTCTGAATGCGATGGGCGCCGACCTCCAACCATACGAGTCCCAGCTCATCCATTTGTGATTTCGACGGTTTCCAGCTCCCCTCTTTGAGGGGGGGCTAGAAACCGTAGGCGACTGAGGGGAGTCCTCGGCAAAGCCACAATCCATCAACTAGATTGGCTGGTCCTGCTGCAGCCACACGCGTTTGCCATCCCCGAAGAAATATGTATAATAACTCAAGTCGCCAAAAGCGACGCTTAACGCGGATGTAGCTCAATGGTAGAGCCTCAGTCTTCCAAACTGATTACGCGGGTTCGATTCCCGTCATCCGCTCCACTATTTATATGTTGGTGTATCTAATTAGGAATACCGGAAGGGTGAGCTACCCCGAGTAGTATTAGTACTCATGGTGTTGAGAATCGACGAAGCTGAACTGCGTGCCAAGCTCTTTGAGCACAAAAAGCAGATTGGTTTCGGGCCGATTGCCAATGGGGTCGTCATCATCATCGAAGGATTGTTTTACATTCCTGCTGCTCTCACATCTGGACTCGACCAAATGTTTCAAGGATTGCTCCTTGCACTGAGCATTATCTTCATATTCTATGGAGTATGGAGTTTGATTACTGCTTGCAGAAATAAGTATGATGCCATAACACTGTATGAGGATATCGCCAACATGGATAGAACCGAACGAAGAAGCTCGATCATTGCGGTGAAAGACGCTAACCGATATCTTCTGTATCGTGATTTAGGTTGGGGATGCGACTTTTTCCCTAATCATGCAACCGCAAGCAGTACTGATGAGGATGTTCGTCAGCTGACGACGTATTTTGCCGATGAATTCGGAATTCCTGCTAAAGACTTTACTCTGTCTCACATTTGTGTGAAGGATTCTGAGAAGCCATCCACGGAGCATGATGGAGAGGTTCGTTATTACGAATACACGCTATACCGCGCTAGCGTAACGGTAATGCCTGACGCCTGGCGTTCCACTGAGTTCCATGTTGGTGCCAAGGACTGCCGCTGGATGACTCTTGATGAGATGCTTGCCGACCCTGTCATCAACAAAATCAATCATGATGTCGTTACGATGGTGCGGGATAACTTGTAATTGTTGCCGCCTTTGGGGGCATATGGTTGTTGGGCCGAAGCGCGTTCTATACCTCGATAATCATCGAAATCAGGGCGCAGCATGCTCTATGGAACTCTCTATACCCTGAAAACACTGAAAATCAGGATATAGCGCAGTAGAACAGTATCTGCAAACAGCGGTATGCCGAGGAATGAGGTCCTCTTCACCCACGACGTAACGCAGATTCGTATCTTATGGATCTTATATATATAGGTTTGTGGCCAAGGTGCTACCCACAACATTGCCCGTAACGCCACCGCCCGCAACAGAACACGGCCTTGGTGAGTCGTATGTTTGCGTTCACAGAAATTGCATGTAGTACGTCTTCGCATATGCGCAACGACGTGTGACCGTGTGACATTGCACACACAGAACGGTGGCATGCTGACGGCCGACGGTAACTCCGCGCCCCACGTAGCGGCAGCAAATCTGCCTCTATTCCCGAATTGTGGGAGCAGCACGCCCCACAGGGGCGAAAAAGTCCGTTATCGTAGGGTGGATGACGAGGGTGCCACTTTTCAGAAATTCCAAGGTTCTTTTCAATATCGGGTAAGAATTTCCCTCTATCCGGGTGGACGCATTCGTGCTTTTTGCTTAATAACGTAACGCCTTGTAGGTGTGACGCCAGGCTTTGGCGTACGCGATCGTAAGAGACAGGCAAGGCTATGAAGAGAATCGCAGAATGGTTCGCCGCGGTAGGGGGCGCAGCAGGCAAGAGTGGCAAACGGCTAGTGGCCGTCGTGGCCGCCGTAGCGATGCTTGGCGGCGTCGCCGGCGTGAGCGCGACCGCCATGGCCGATGACCAGTCTGCGGCCGATACCCAGCAGTCCACCGCCCAAACCGAAACTCCGGCAAACACCGACAGTAAGGACGCCGGTACGGATACCGGTAACAAGGATGATTCGACCAAGGCCGATGCGACCAAGTCTGATGACGCCGCAAGTGCCGATACCGATGCTGCCGCCTCGGAACTCACCAAGCAGACGGCTCCTGCTCCGACTTCGACGTTGAACGCGCAGGCAACCGAAGCCACGAATGGCAGCTGCGTGTATGCAGGTACCGTTGCCTCCGGACTGAATAACGTGTGCTGGCTGGATATGGCGAACTTCACCGCGGTCAAGAACCAGACTCAGCCCATGAGTGTGAAGCTTTCGGACTCGTTGACGATGAAGTTCAACATCAAGTATACGGGTGGTCGTACGTTGCGTTCGGCCGCCGTGCCTACTTGGGATAAAGCGGCGTTCGGCCATTACGGTTATACCAGTTTCCCTGAAGGAACCAAGCCTGCTCTGTATCAGCAAATCGGTCAGCAAATCGGATCTGCCAATGCCACGTCCACGGTAGAGCTGACGGACATCAAGATCGTAAATGATGATGGCAGTGAAATCACCGGCAATTATTCGTTTATGATGGCGGATGCCGAGAGCACGAACAACAATGAGAGCATCTCGTTCACTTCTTCAAACGAGATCGAGCAAGTGGCCCAGTTCCCGCAACAGGGTGATGCCAACTACAAGAATTATGCGTTCGGTGATCAGACGTTCTCCGCTGACCACAAGACCGTGACCGGTGGTGGTGTGAGCACTGGTGCCAATCCGGGCATATACCTGTACAAGACCAAGTCACCGGATACCGTATCGGTGACGATGAGGGTCAATGTTAGGCGCGAGATTCAGGCGGCGATCTTTGGTGTGCTGTTCTCCAATGCGGAGACCACTGTGACCACGAACAACGCTTCTGATACGTTTGCTGGCAAGGTCGAGTCGCAGACCTATGGTTCCGAGCAGACCGGTGGCGTAACCGGTTCCAATTCCGCTACCAGCAAAGTGGTGAACATGCTGTCGGATACGGACACGTCCGAACAGGTGAAGTTCACTTTGTCCGCCAGCGAAAACACTAATTGGAATGATTACAATGTCTCGTTCACCTGTGATGGCGATTGCGGTGAATACGATGCAACTCCTCAGATTGATACTGCGACCGGCAACCGGTATGTGACCGTCAGCGTCGCGTCAGAGAAGTCCGCGCATGGTAAGTGGGTCGTGACCAAGAAGGTCAAGCTGGACACCCCGAAGATTCAGAAGTCGATTTCGAAGGATGAGGTGGATTCCGCGGCTACTGGTCAGAAGGATTCCTACACCCTGAGCCTGAATGTCAAGGGCAACACGGTCTCCGGTACCACGACTTCCGGTGAAAAGGCCAAGATCGATGTGGTGTTCGTGCTGGATATTTCCGGAAGCATGAACGACGAGGTCGGCAATTCCACGCGTCTGGAGAACATGCGGAATGCGATTACCGGTAATGGCGGTTTGTCGTCTGTGCTGTTCAACTCGCCCAACAAGATTGATGCGCAGGCGCATGTGATTACGTTCGCGAGCGGTCTTGGATTGGATGGTACGTCAGTGCTGTCTACGAAGGCCGACCTCGATGAGGTCGTTAACGGGCTGACCGCTAACGGTGCTACCCATTGGGAGAAGGGTCTTGAGCAGGTAAGCAATATCAGCACAAGGCCTGGCGCGGCCAAGTATGTCGTGTTCCTTACCGACGGCAACCCCGGTGATAAAGGTTGGCAAAAGCCTAACGTCTACAGCTGCGGTGTGCTTGGCTGGCAGACATGTGACGATAACGATTCCGCCCGTTCCGTATATAACGCTTCGGTGATCGCTGGTAAACAGTTGGCGAAAGCTGGCTGGAACATACTTAATGTTGGCGTCGACATGCCGACGACGGTGTACGTGAATCCGGATGCTGACTCGGTTAGCGGAAGCAATTATGACTTGCGCAATCATTCGTTCAGCCAAACTGCTGGTTGGGTCTCTCCTCTGGAGGCGTTGACCGCGCGTGAGAATGCCAACAAGTCCGCTACGGTCAAGGACCAGCTGATTAAGGCCTACCCGAAGACCACTTCCAGTGAGTTGGCTCAGGTGTTCAAAGACCTCGGCCAGATCATCACCACGACCACGACGAAGTCGTATGGCAAGGTGAGCATCGTCGATACCCTGTCCGACTATGCCGACCCGCTGTTTGAGCACGACGAGCGGGGTGCGATTACATCTGGCGCTACGGTGGTTACGAGTGACAGGTCGAATGTTGATGCCGAAGTGGCGTCCAAGACCTATGATGTCGCTACCCGCACGGTGACGGTGACGTTCAAGGACGGCTTCACGCTGGCCAAGGACGTGACCTATTCGGTGCAGTTCAAGGTCAAGCCTTCCGATAAGGCATATGAGACGTATGCATTGAACAAGCAGTCCGAAAAGGACGGCTACACGGATACGGATAACACCGTGCATCAGGGTGAAACTGGTACCGGTACGGATTCGGCAGGCAAGAACGGCTTCTATTCCAACGCGGAGGCCCATTTAGCGTATTCCGAGTGCACCGCAGTCAACAATGTCGCGAAGGATTGCGTGTCGAAGGATAACGTGACATATCAGAAGCCTGTCCTGCAGGTGAAGACCGGCAAGATCCAGGTGACCAAGAACTGGGATCCGACCGATTCCGAGCCAAAGGATGGCTCGAAGGTGACGGTCAACATCTACAAGGGTGTCCATGCCGACGACAGCCAGAAGGTCGATACCCTCACCTTGGCCAAGGATGGTGACTGGACTGGTTCCTTGGGGAGCTTGGCCCCAAGCACCTACTTTGTGGAAGAAACCAATGTAGACGGTTACACGGCGTCCTACAGCCAGAGCCAGACGGTGACCATCACCGCCGACGATCTGTGGAAGGCTGAGCCGAACATGACGAAGTTCGACAACGTTAAAACATATGACGTGACTATCACGAACACGTTGAACCGTGTTGATCTTGATGTCAATGCAAACGTCAAGGTGAGCAAGACCGTGCAGGGCGCCGCCGCGTCCAAGGACTTCACATTCAACCTGACCTGCGCCAAAAGTAACGCCGCGTGCAAGGATGGCGTGACCTGGCCGAAGGATAGCAACGGCTCGTTGACCGCGACCGCGTCCAAGTCCGACTTACAGACCATTGGAGCCCCGGCGGATGCCAAGTTCCCGGACGGTTCGACGTTGCAGCTCAAGGCCCCAACCGGTACGACTTCGGCCGTCTACGAGTTCACAGTTTCCGAGGACCAGTCGGGCAATCCCGCGGGCTGGAAGTACGACACCGATACGGTGACCGTCAAGGTCACGGTGAGCAAGAAGACTGACGGCTCCGGCTACAAGACCAAGGTCGAGTACGTGTACGCCGACGGTGATTCCGATAAGACGGATAATTCAAAGTCGGCTGACTTCACGAACGTCTTTGTGGCCGTGTCTAGCTTGCCGATGACCGGTGGCCGCTCGGCCCGTGACTGGCTGATCTACGGCGGTGGCCTTGGCCTGTTGGCCTTGTTGGCTGGTGCCGGCTACACCGTCTGGTGCAAGCGTCAGCTCGTCTGACCCGAACAGCCTGAGGCGGCCGTCCCTGGCTCCCCTCAGGGAGGGGAGCTGGCCGCCGAAGGCGGACTGAGGGGAGTCGACAAAGGCTCCTCTCCCCGGAGAAAACACATTAAAGATTTGCGGATCGCGAGGTCCCTTGGCAGAGGGACCGGAGCCTCCGCGATTGCAGAAAACAAGTACAAAGTAAAGGAAGAGAGGGTTTCTCATGAAGTTGAGGAAGCTTTTCGCGGGCGTCGCTGCTGCGGCGACCCTGTTGGGTGGCATGGCGTTCGGTGCCGCCACCGCCAACGCGGCGGATACTGACCAGGCCACGATTACGGTGAACAACGCCCAGGCGGGTTACACGTACAAGGGTTACAAGTTCGCCACGTTCGATAACGTCCAGGGCACGACCCCGAATGCCACGTCCGTCGAGGTGAACACCGTCGCCGCGTGGAAGGACGCCGTGTACAACGCGGCCGACGCGGCCAACGGCAATGCTGCGGTTCCCGCCGAGTACGCCGAGAACCCGGCCGCGTACGTGGCCACGTTCGATGCCGCCACCGCCCGTAAGTTCACCGACGAGCTGACGAAGCACATCCCCGTGGGCGAGCAGGGCACTGCCGCCGTGGACGGCGTGATTACCGCCACCGAGGGCTGGTTCCTCGTGACCAGCAAGGCAGGGAAGGCCGGCAAGTCCGCTTTGGTTGCCACCCAGATCACCAGCGGTAACAAGACCTACACGAAAATCACGCTGAACGCCGAGGACGGCCAGCACAACATCGACGCGCTGGGCCAGTTCAATGCCAAGGACGAGAACGCCCCGACGCCGCCGACCAAGAGTGCTAACGGCACGGGCACCGTGAACGTGGGCGACACCGTGAACTACACGATCACCGCTGTTGTCCCGCCCGCAGCAGCCGGCTACGACACCTACAAGTACACCATCACCGATGCCGCATCCAAGGGCCTCAACGTGGCCAAGGACAATGCCAACTTCGTGGTCGTCGTCAAGAAAGGCAGCACCGACGGCACCGACAAGACCCTGGCCGAGACAAGCGGCGATTACACGCTGACCCAGCAAGGTTCCGCCTCCGACGAGAACGGCACCGTGACGACCATCGCGTTCCCGAACGTGAAGGACTACGCCGGCAAGACCATCCAGGTGACCTACAAGGGCGTCGTGACCTCTGACGCCGTCGACCAGGTGACCAACAAGGCCACCGTGAAGAACAATAACGACCAGACCGGCGAAGGCATGCCTGTCGTCAAGAAGCTCGGCAAGTTCGACTTCACCAAGATCGGTGTCGACAACGACGCCAAGGGTCTGGCCGGTGCCGAGTTCAAGGTTTCCGCCGATGGCGGCAAGACCTTCATCAAGTTCTCCCAGGACGCCAACGGCGTCTACTACCCGGACGCCAACGGTAACGAGACCCTGACCTCAGCCGACGGCAAGGGAACACAGAAGACCCTTGGCAAGGTCGCTGTCCGCGGCCTCGCCGAAGGCACCTACACCGTTCAGGAGACCAAGGCCCCGACCGGTTACGCCGAGAACTTCAAGGTCACCTTCACCGTGACCATCGGCACGAACGGCGGCGAGGGCACTCTGGCCGTTGACACGCTCCATCAGGTCAACACGACCAACAAGACGGTCTTGAACGTCAAGTCCATCACCCAGCTGCCGCTCACCGGTGCCGCCGGAACCATGCTGTTCACCGTGGTCGCCGTGCTCCTCGCCGGTGTTGCCGCGACCGTGTTCGCCAAGTCCCGTTCCACCAAGCGCGCCCTCAACGCGTGAGGCGATAGCAATGAACGCGTGGTCTAATTCATCAGTGAATTGACCCCAATTGGAAGCGAGTGAAGTGCCAACTTCGCTCGCCTCCTTTTTTCTTAGACTTTCAAATTCGACATAACCAGAATCAAAGGTGCAGCATGGCAATGGATCCTATTACTTCTTCATTGTTGAGCGATTTCATCGCTAGCAGTGGTTTGGAACATGAAACGGATATAACCCGCCAGTTTGAATACTTCGCGAACTATTGTGTGGTTACCAACAGCAGCCCTTCAAGCGACTTCGAATATACGGATATCGCAACGGGTGACAATGCTCCGGGAATCGATGGCATGGCCATCATGGTGAACAATCAGCTGGTCTCCAGCACTGAGGATATAGATAGTCTCATCAACGCCAACGGGCATATCACTGTGCGGTTTATTGCCATCTCGGTCAAAACGACTGCCGGATTCAATACCGGGTTCATCAGCAATCTATTCAGCAACGTGCAGTTGTTCTTTGGGGACAACCCCGGAGCGACGTTCAATACGCCGGAGATGGAGAATTTCCTCGAACTTAAGGACTACATATACAGCACCGCAATCGTCAAGAGATTTACCCGTAATCCCGATCTCCTCGTATCACTGGTGACATTGGGGTCATGGGATGACAGCAATGAACAGTTCAGAGCGCTGGTCGGCCAGTACTGTCAATCTTTGCAAAGTACGATGCTGTTCAACCGTGTTGACTTTCGTCCGTATGGAGCCGCTCAGATTCAGATGCTATATCGCAAGGCCGTGGCAAAAATCGAGAATGCCGTGACTTTCGACAGGGCCTTGATCATGTATGACGATAACGACAAGGGCGAAGAATCCGGATATATAGGTGTGCTGCCGTTCGGAGAGTATCGCAAATTGTTGTTGAATGATGACGGCAATGTGCTTCCCGTCTTTGAAGACAATGTCCGTGGGTATCTCGGCGACGATAACGAAGTGAACAGCGCTATCGCTAAATCCATCACTGAAGGTGATGCGAATGCATTTTGCCAGAAAAACAACGGTGTGACCATCGTGGCTTCCTCCGTTAAGAGAACCGGCAACCAGTTCGTTATCAGCGATTACCAGATTGTCAATGGTTGCCAAACCAGCAATACCTTGATTGTCAACCGAGACAAACCAAATATCGATAAACTACTTATCCCTATTCGCCTCATTGTGACGAAGGATGAGTCGTTGAAAATCGAAATTACTAGAGCCACCAACAGCCAGAACGCCGTCAAGCGTGAGCAGTTGGAGTCTCTGTCCGGTTTCCAGAGGAAACTTGAGCAGTATTACGGCGGCATGAGCAACAGCTTCGGGAAAGATGCGCTGGTATATCAGAGGCGTGAAGGGCAATATCGGGGTACGGAATATCAGAATTCACCCTTGCTGGTTACTATCGCACAACAAATCAAGGCATATGCCGCAATGTATGTATCAAAACCACATGAGGTGTCCGGACGATACGGTGTGGTTCTGCGCAAGATGGGTAAATCCATCTTCCAAGATACTGATTCACTCGCTCCCTACTATTTAAGTGTGTTGGCGCTGAAGAAATTCGAAGCATTACTTGGGAATGGTATCGATCGCCGATACCGTAAGTGCCGGTATCATGTGCTGATGCTGATGCGTACGGTAATCGACATGCAGTTCTCCGACATAAAGCCGAAGAAGCGTCGGGAGGGAAGCGACGCGATGATTACGGCCATCCTGCAGGATCCCACGGCCTCTCTTCGTTGCTTCCACCATATTGTCGACTACATCGCGAGCCAAGCGGAAGATATCGAGTTTGATAATCGAAAATGCTTCGAACGCAAAGAGACAACGGAGAAACTGTTGAAGTCTGAGCGTTTGGCCAAACTCGAAAAGGCGATTCGCGAGGATTCGGCTATCGCTGGTTGTGCAGCTCGATAACGGCATGGCATTCGGCTGATTCCCCGTTATAGATGATGACTTCTGTTGACGGCTTGCAATGAGGCCACTATGCCAATGGCAATCTGATGTCTGATGGTTGGGTGACATACCGTTTGATGTGTAGGGCAAGATGACCTGGCGCAGATTTTTTTCGGCGGCCTCGCTCGGCAACGAGCGAGGCCAGTTTATTGTTCTCGACTACCCAATTTCTGTGTCATGGTACGTAAAACTTGTGTTATTGACGCAAAAACTTGTTCCATCCGAAATTTCGGAGCCACCGTCATCTACCGGCCACCGGTTCACGTAAGAAAAGCGGCATATGTTGCACCTTCCCGCAAGGGTGATAATAGGGGGAGTGCCGGCAATGAGGCAAGGAGCAGTTTATCGGGGATGAAACCTACCCTACTAGGGGTTAGAAAAGTCCGTATAACAAGTACTATCATCCCAAACTATGACATGCCCCCATATTCAGGGGATGCGAACGAACCTTCCAGAGAATGTAGGGGGATGAAAATGACTGTCGGTGGAGGGGCCTTTAGCCCCGAAGAGATCAAGTACCTGAAGTCGTTGCCGGCGGTGGCGGAAGCCACTTCGAAACGCATTACCTACACTGACGACTTCAAACGGTATTGCGTGACCCGTTATAACGAAGGTGCCTCACCGGTGCGTTTGTTCCGTGAGGCCGGGCTCGATTCCGCCCTGATCGGGTACAAGCGCATCGAACGTTGCCTTGCCCGCTGGCGCGAGGCACAGGATGAAATCCTGGGTGCCGAAACGCCGGAACCCGACGAGAAAAATAGTCGGGGGGGGGGTATCACATTCGAAGTTTTATCGATCGGGAACCGCTGGAACGTCAGATACTGCGAACGAGTGGCGTGAGACGGAGGGTGCCGCGATTGCGGCGAAAGCCGGCAGCGAATCCGATTTCCACGTATCTCCCGAACGCCGCGCCATCATCTTCCCCATCTCCCGCAAAGAGCAGAACAACGATCTACGTGACCTGTTGATCACACAGCAAGTACGTCGTATCGATGAGCTGGAGCGGCAGGTCGATATGCTTGAGGCTTTGCTGCATAGCGGGCGACGGGGGAGCAGGGCATCATCTTTCTCGCTTCCGAAACGCGAATCGGGCGAGCGGGGCTTGTCTGCGGGCAATAATGACGTTGCTCCCACGGATTCGGATAAGGAGAATCGTAGCGAGGATCATGGTGAGGACCAGGGCGAGTAATCGATCGTATCGGAGACTTGCCCAACACGCACGCTAAGATGGGCATCGCAATAATCGGCAATGAGCAGGTAATCGGCGAGGCGGTGCATGGAGCAGGAATCCAACGAGCAAGAACCTAACGAGGCGACGGAAATCGTGGGCGGCAAACTAGAGACCGTCGAAGTTTCCAAGCACCCCGAGGCTTCCATACCCGAGACCGATTTGTCTCTGGCGGATATCGAGCGCCGTCGTTCGCATCCGTTGCGTTGGGCGCTGATTATTCTTGCCGTACTGTGCGCCATCATCGCGCCGTACTGGTTCGGTCGCTCGTTGGCGGTAAATAATACTGACTCCATTGTGGCCGTGCTCGGGGGAGTGTCTCCGCAAGGCATCGCGCTGGTCGGTTGGGTGGCCGTGGTGATTGCGTACGTCGGATTGGCGATGGCGGTGGTCGTCTCGCCGTCCTGGCCGTGGCTGATTGTATTTGTGATCGGGTTGGCCGGCGAGCAGTTCATCGCGGGACTCAGCATGCTCAATCTCAATTTCTGGTATTCCACGTACGTGGTCTACGGCAAGCAGGCCGGCCTGGCGAATGCCGCGAACCTGGGCATTATGGGTGCGGCGATCGGCATCGCCGTATATACCCTGATGTTCGTGGGTCTGCTGGTGATTATCCGGAAGACCTCACCACTGAACGTACTGACCAAAAGCTGGGCGAGCTTCATTCTGTACTTCGTGATTGAAACCATCGCCCTGCTCGTGGTGTTGTTTGGCGGATTGCTCACCACTGTGTGAGCGTACGTGAATCGCCGTACGTCGCTCAATACTCACCACTCACTGCTCACCACCGCGCAAACCGTGTGCCCGATGTCTATTTAGAGGTGCAACACCCCTGTTGGTCCTGCAATTCTAGCAGTT
>OAWK01000197.1_pt1 | contig 21843 bp, 19 predicted proteins | sample 1476691 | NCBI WGS metagenome assembly OAWK01 (sample SAMEA2580186, study PRJEB22360) | human gut metagenome | biome: human gut; feature: human-associated habitat; material: faeces | place: Denmark | collected 2008/2010 | reverse complement strand
AGCTTGTCCTGTGGTACGTCGACCCTGCCCCCGCGCGCCCGCCCCGCCGAAGCCCCCGGCATCGCCTACGACGAACATGGCGCCCACCTGGCCAACGCCAACGGCGACGGCCGCATCACCGCCGATGCCGACGGCGGCGACGTGCGCGAACGGCTGTACGCCACCGGTTGGGCCAAGCGCGGCCCGGTCGGTCTGATCGGCTCCACCAAGTCCGACGCGCTCGCCATCGTGACCAACATGCTCGAGGATCTGGCCAAGGCCGCTGAAGGTGGCCGTGTGGCGCAAGACCGCGACCCCGAATCCATCGACCGACTGCTGGCCGGGCGCGGCATTCGCCCGATCGACTTCGCCGGCTGGAAGAAGGTCGATGCCTTCGAGCGCGCCGAGGGCGCCAAGGAAGGCCGCGAACACAAGAAGGTCATCGATCCCGAGCAGATGCGCGAGCTCGCCCACGCCTGACGGTTCGCCCATGCCGTCCGGCACCCGTCCGTACCCGCGCCCCGTGTGGGCGCGGCCGGGCGGGCCGGGCGAATATTCGACATTGCGCTTGGCGCATATCCAGCAATCATTCAGCCTGCGACTTTAGTGTGTGCAGTATGGATGCCAAAGTACGGGTGCACGGCCACTTCAACGGCCTGAAAACGACGTTGCTCTTTACCCTGATGTGGGCCGTCATCATGCTCATCTGGTGGGCCACGGGCGGCAGCAGGCAGACGTTGGGCGTCTATATCATCATCGGACTGGTCACCACGTTCGGCACCTACTGGTTCTCCGACAAACTCGCCATCGCCTCCATGAGCGCGCGGGAAGTCAGCGAACAGGAAGCCCCGGAAATCTACCAGATCGTGCGTGAACTGAGCGCCAAGGCCGGTAAGCCGATGCCGCGCATCTACATCGCCCCCACCATGAGCCCGAACGCCTTCGCCACCGGACGCAACGAACGGCACGCGGCCGTATGCTGCACCCAAGGAATCCTCCAGATACTCAACGCCCGTGAACTGCGTGGTGTGCTGGGCCACGAACTTATGCACGTGTACAACCGTGACATCCTGACCTCCGCCATCGCCTCCGCCATGGCCACCGTCATCTCCTACCTGGGCTACTCCCTGATGTACTTCGGCGACGACCGGAGCGACGACCGTAACGATTCCGGCGGACTCGGCCTGATCGGTGCGCTGCTGAGCATGATTCTCGCGCCGATCGCCGCCTCCCTGATTCAGATGGCCATCTCCCGCACGCGCGAATACGACGCCGACGAGGACGGAAGCCTGCTGACCGGAGACCCCGAAGCCCTCGCCTCGGCGCTGAACAAGATCTCCTATGGCGCGCAGGCCGAGCCGATGCGCAAGACCGCGGGCACCCAGTCCGTTTCCGCGATGATGATCGCCAATCCGTTCTCCATGGCCGGCTTCTCGCGCCTGTTCTCCACCCATCCGCCGACCGAGGATCGCATCGCGCGTCTCATGCAGATGGCCAACGAAATGAACGGCACGCCGATCGCTCCGCCCACCTATGCCGCGCGAGTCGGCAGGTGACGATATGATGGTTCCCTGTGCCTCGTCGCGCCGACATGTTCGGAGCGTGGGGCGCGGCCATACGGCATGCGGACATAGTTCATCGGTAGAATGAAAGCTTCCCAAGCTTTAGAGGCGGGTTCGACTCCCGTTGTCCGCTCCACTTGTCTCAAATGGTGAGACCATAAAACCCAATCATTCCAATGATTTTTAAGGCTCTTCGGGTGTTTGTGTGGGCGGGGTGGTTGATAGTGATGCCGGTCGGGTACTTTGCGATATTCGCACTGCGCCGTTTTATGGTGGTTGACCGATGAGGTGGGCCGGCCCATCGCGGCGCATGTCGAGTGCAGATAGGTTACAAGCGAGGCGAAAAAGAAAGGCGCGCATGGCGGTGTTCGGACCGAGTTCGGCCGGCGCGCCCGATTGCGTGACGAGCCATGGCTGCGTACTTCGCCGATTTTTGCTCCGGCCGACGGCTGGGGAGGCGACGAGAACCGCAACGGCGTGATCCGCCGGTATTCGCCCGAACGCTGCGAGATTCGGATGGGCATGACGAAGGAGGTCAGGAAGATCGTCGACGAGGCCGACAACCGTCCCATGCGTGTGCCGGGCTACCGGACATCCGCCGAGGTGTTCGCTGGTGAATTGTCAGAACTGCAGGACCAACAGGGGCGTCGCGCTTCTAAATAGACACCGGGATGACGCAACTTGTATAAACCTGTGCTATCCTGTATATAGTTGTTCAATGTCAATGCCGATTGTATCAGTATTGTTTTGGAGGTCGAAGATGACTGCTTACACCCGAACAGAACATTTGCGGCACGAGCTCGCCTCGCAGATCAGGAACGGCACACTCAAGCCGGGGAGCAGAATCATGTCCGAAACTCGTCTGGCCGAAGAGTATCAAGTCTCCCGCGGCACCGTGCGTAGGGCCTTGGAACAGTTGAAGAGGGCGGAGCTGATTGAAACCCGCATGGGATCGGGCAGTTATGTGGCGTTCAATGGCGGTAGCATGAGCGGGCCGGACGGATGGACCGCGGCCTCGTTGCGTTCAGGAGCGCCGACCACAACAGAGTTGCTGTCCATCTCGTTGGTTGACCGTCCTTCGTCGCTGGAGGGGGAGAGCGAGTGTGAACGCTTCTATAAAATCGCTCGTCGCCGTCTTTTCAGGTCGACGCCGATCTCGTACGAGGTCTCATACTTGCCTGCCGTACCTGCGCTATGTGGGGTAATCGAACGTGCGGAGGGTCTTATCGATGGTTCCGTTTTGAAAACCATGGAACAGGCCGGGCTTCGAACGGCCTCCGGATATATGAACGTATCCGCCGACAGGCTCGGCCCGATTGCCGAAACGTTGGAAAAGACCCCGGGAACGGTGTTTCTGTTGTCTGAACGGCACAACTTCGGAGATGACGGCGCGCTGGTCGAATACGTGCGTTCGTTCCTCGACCCGGGCCACTTCACGCTGCATATCACCACAGGAGAAAACGGAGGAAACCATGGTAGTCGATAAACATCTGACTGAACGCGCCCGTGGCGCGATGATAGGTCTCGCCGTCGGCGACGCGCTTGGGATGCCTACCCAAAGTATGTCCGCCATGCAGATCGTCGAATATTACGGCGGTTCAATCCATTCGCTGATGGATGCTGTTCCGCAGCAGCCGATCGCGCCGAATATGTCGGCTGGGTCGGTGACCGACGATACGGAACAGGCGTTCGTGCTGGCCAATCGTCTTATCGAGGATGGCGGCCGAATCGACAACGACGCGTACGCTCAGGATCTCCTGCGCTGGGAGGCGAGAATGAAGGCGAGAGGCTCACTGGATTTGCTTGGCCCGTCCACCAAAGCCGCGTTGCAAGCACTGACAGATGGCGTTGCTCCGGAACATACTGGTCAATTCGGCACCACGAACGGCGGTGCCATGCGTGCCACTCCAGTAGGCATAGCTTTTAGACCGGGGGAGTCTTTGGCCGAGGAAGCTTGGCGATCTTGCGTGGTGACTCACAACACGGTCCAGGGCATCGAATCGACCATGCTCGTATCCGCCGCCGTGAGCTTCGCCATTGAAGGGAGACGCGATTTCCTTCAGGAGGCGTTGAAGTTCGTGGAATCGCAGCCGACGCGCGGCAATTGGTCGGCCAAGGCGTCCGTCGTGGCTCGCGTGAAGATGTTCATGGGACGGGTCATCAGCGAAGGCGGCACCATATCCGACGATGAATTCGCCGTCATCCTCCGGCGCGACTGTGGCACCAGTGTGGAGGCCAACGAATCCGTAGCTGCGGCGTTCGCCATCGCAACCCGTTTTTTTGACAGGCCCACTGAAGCGCTGTGCTTTGCGGCCTCCCTCGGCGGTGACACCGACACCATCGCCGCGATTACTGGCGCGATGCTTGGTGCGTGGCGTGGAGCGGATGGTTTCGACCAAGCCATTGTCGGCCAGGTGCTACGTCGGCTCAAGGACGACAATCGGCTTGATGTGAACCGGACGGTGGCGGGACTACTCGCCTTGAGGGAGCGGGAAGGCTGAACCATGGGATATGGAACCGTTATCTCGCTGGGGCAAGTTATCGTCGACCTGACCATGAGCGTCGAAAAAATCCCCCAACCAGGCGAGGACGTGTTCGCCGACGAGGCCGGGACCCGTGTCGGAGCGAGTTACAACACTCTGCATGCGGTACGTCAGATGGATGTCGCAGCATGCCACGCCGGCGTCCTCGGCATCGGTCCTTGGGCGGACGTGATTCGTGAAGTCTTCGAAAATGAAGGCATTCGTCATATCGGCTCCGATGATGTGGGCAGGGATTCCGGATTCTGCGTAGCGCTGACCGACGCCACGGCCGAACGAACCTTCATCTCGACGCGCGGTGCCGAAGCCTACGGCGACGAAAACACCTTCCATGACATCGACCCGTCTGACGGCGATGTCGTACATATCAGCGGATACACCTTTGCGCACCACACTGGGGAAGGATTACGGGCTTTCATGCGGCGGACCTCAGTAGGGCGGAACTTCACTGCGTTGTTCGACCCGTCGCCGATGGTGGCTCATATCAACGATGAGACATTTGACGAAGTAGTCAGATACCGTCCGATCTGGTCGTGCAATGAACGGGAGGCGACTATTGTCGCGAAGCGTCTGGGATTACCGGTCGGCCGGTTCGCGTTCCGTGTCCTGATCGAACGGATGGCGCATCTGTTGGATTCCACGTTGATCGTCCGTGTCGGCAAGGACGGCGCATGGCTGGTCCGGCCGGATATGGATGCTGAACTCGTTTCGGGATTCCCGGCCCATGCCATCGACACCAATGGTGCGGGTGACTGCCACGCTGGTGTGCTGTGTGCCGAACTGAGCCGCGGAATGGTGCTCCATGAGGCGGTCAGAACCGCCAATGCGGCGGCTTCCATCGCAGTGACACGACGGGGGCCGGCCACATGCCCTACAAGAAAGGAGGTGAAGGAACTGCTCTCGTCGTGAGAGCATGGCCATAAGGTAGTGCACCCGCATGGTGCGGGATCATGCAGAAAGAACGTTCTCGCCAACATGGGAGCTTTCTGCAAAGTGCAATGGAGCAAAGGAGACCTCACGAAATGAGTAAGGATAGAGGGGCCCTCACTGTCGAGGAGCAGGGCATTGACACAATTTCCGAAGACGAGCGCAAAGGCACACCGGGCAGCTTGTTCTGGCCTTGGTTCGCGGCGAACATCTCCATGTTTGCCATGTCATACGGCGCATGGGCTCTGGGATTCGGTATCTCCCTCTGGCAGGCCACCATCATGGCCATCATCGGCGTGGTCGTATCGTTCCTGCTGGTAGGCATTATATCCATAGCGGGCAAGCGCGGCAACGCGCCGACCATGGTGCTTACCCGTGCCACCTTCGGAGTGGAAGGTGCCAAAGTGCCGGCCGCGTTGAGCTGGATTGCTACACTGGGCTGGGAAATTTCCCTGACCACCACTGCGGTGCTTGCTCTGTCTTCCACCATCACCAAACTCGGCTGGGGTTCTGGTGACGCGCCGAAGCTCATCTCCGCCATCGTGGTGGTCGGTCTGGTGGTGGTCGCCGGCATCTTCGGCTATGACTTGATCATGCACTGCCAGCAGGTCATCACTATCGTGACCGGTGTGATCACCGTCGGATTCTTCATCCTCGGCTGGGGACACATTGACTTCGCAGCCATCGGACGGATTCCGTCCGGCAGCCTGCCGGCCATGCTCGGCTGCTGCTTCTTCGTCATGACTGGCTTTGGCTTGGGGTGGGTGAACATCGCGGCAGACTATTCGCGCTATCTGCCGCGCAAGGCGTCTAATGGTGGCATCGTCTTCTGGACTACGTTCGGCGCATCCATCGCCAATGTGTTCCTCATCTTCTACGGTCTGCTGCTGGCTGGGTCGAACGCCAAACTCGCTGAAAACGTCGGCAACGACCCGATTGGGGCCATGGCGTCCATTCTGCCCACTTGGTACCTCATCCCATACACCCTTGTGGCTGTGCTGGGCCTCATGTCCGGATCTATCATGGACAACTACTCCAATGGATTGGCACTCCTGAGCTTCGGCGTCAAACTACCCCGTACGGCGGCCGCTGGGCTGACCGCCGCGCTCACCGTGGCGGGCGTGGTCTACGTGACCTTCTTCTCCGATACCTTTATTGGCCCGTTCCAAGGTTTCCTAACCACCCTAGGTGTGCCCATGGCCGTGTGGGCAGGCATGTTTGTGGCCGATGTGATTCTTCGCAAGAAGGACTACAGCACTCCCGACCTGTATGATCCGAACGGTCGCTACGGCAAGTGGAACGTTAAGTCGTTCATCATCCTCGCCGTCGGTACCATCCTCGGTTGGGGCCTCGTGATTAACACCGCAGCAGATTGGTTGACCTGGCAAGGTTATCTTCTCTTCCTGATCGGAGGCAAGGATGGCAGCTGGGCTTCAGCTAACCTTGGCGTAATCATAGCGCTGCTCATCGGTCTGCTTGGTGCATTGATTTTCCAGCGTGAGGACATCGCCAAACAAGAGGAAGACCTGCCGGAGTTAGAAACGACTCTGTCTGAAACCAAGTGACAAGCGGCATAACTGCAGGGAAAGGAACGCACGATGATCGCTGAAGACGAGTGGCTGGTTGTCATTGACCGCCAGAAAGTATTTGCCGAAAGCAAGTGGTCCACTTGGGCCTGCGCCGGCGGAAGCTACTACAGTACCGACGAACCGTTCGAAAGATTGGCCAAGGCGTTTGGCGACCGTGTGGTCTACACGCGCTACGTCGCGCCCATTCCGCCAAAGGACGCTTGGATTGACTACTTCAAGGACTGGCCGCAGTTCTTGGTACCGCCGGATGATCCGATGTACGACTTCACCGATGAGACCGCGGCGCTCGCTGAAGGGCACCGGGTGGTAGAACGCACCACATTCGGCAAGTGGAGTTCGCAGTTGATTAAAGCAATCGGCGGAGCTAAGAAGATTACGGTTTGCGGTGTGGCCACCGACTGTTGCGTGCTCACCACCGTGCTCGCCGCTGCCGACAGCGGTGTGGCAGTACGAGTGCCGGCTGATGCCTGTGCCGGCAGCACTCCGGAAAACCAGGAGTTGGCGCTCAACACCATGCGCTTGTTCGAGCCACTGGTCACGGTGACCGATACTGAATCAATCCTGGTATAGCGGCATTCGACACACATCCACGGGCGAACCAACCTCGCGTCGCTCCTCAAACCAACATATTGCGGAACGATGTGGGGTCTTTTTGTGAGGCTTCTGCTGTTTTCGTGGGTTAGAGGACGGGGACCGGCAATCGGATGGGTAGGCCGGAGCATCTGAGTTTGATCATGGCGATGAGGTTGTCGACGTGGTGGAAGCCGTAGGCCATGCGTATGGTGACCTTGATCCTGTTGTTGAACGCCTCCAGGCGCGCGTTGGAGTAGCCGAGTCGGATGGTTCCGAGGATGTCGTCCCGGCGCCTGCGGATCTTCCTGCATGGTTCGACGATCTCGGGGATGCGCGAGTGGCCGGCCCGGTTGATCCATCGTTTGAGTTCCCCCCCCCCTCGGCTTGGCCGGCGGGCCGGTGCGGGAGCGTGTGCAGGAGTTCCTTGAGCTGCCGGGAGCGGTAGGGCCGGTCCTTGGGATCCACGCCGGCGAGCGTGGCGAGGGCCGTGGATTGGCGCTCGGTCAGGTCGCCGGGGTTTCCGAGCACGGCGTATTTCAGGCCCTTCATCGCCTCCGCGGCTGTCTTGTCCTTCGCTCGCCTGGCCTGGTTCCACAACCGTTTCCTGACCCGGTCCAGGCGGTCGGTCATCCAGGAGACGATGTGGAATGAGTCGAGCACGCGCTCCGCGTTCGGGCGGTATTCGGCGGCGGACGAGTCGATCCACCTGGCGCCGTCGCCGGTGACGATCCTGATGGAGGCGCGCTGCTCCGGCGTCAATTCTTCGAAGAACAGGTCGGGGACCTGTTTGCCGTATCCGTCGTGCGCCCGGATCACCCGCTTGCGTTCGTGGTCGACGACGACGGTGATGTACGTGTGGCCCTTCCTGTGGCTGGTCTCGTCCACGCCGATCGCCGTGAGCCCGTCGAACATGCATGGCATGCCGGATTCCGGCCGGCCGGCGACCCGTCCGGCGATGTCGCCCGCGGTCCTCCACGCGACATGCGGGAAACCGCTCACGGTCTTCCTGTTGGCGACCGTCATCAGCCACGTGCATTCCATCTCGAAGTCGCGCGCGAACCGGCTGCCCGGCTCCGCCCACGGAATCCGCGACACCACCACGCCATGCACACGGCATTCCACACGCGGAGCCGGACCCACGAGCTCGACCCGATAGCAGCCGAAGTCCTGGTGCCGCCAACGCCTTTCGCCGCCCCCGTCGTCGTGTTTCGGGCATTTGCGCCCGCGGCGCGAGCAACGCAACGCGGCCTTCCTGCACCTGACGCGCGCCACCAGGACCGGAGCGTCGCGCAGCGGGGAATCGTCGATGGACATGTCCTCGACGACCATGCCCCTGACGTTGAGCAAACGTTTGAATATGTTCTTCATAAGGCGTTTTCTGTGGTTCTTTTTCTTGGTCGAAAAACAAACCCACAGGAAACGCCCCTCACACCCTCATAATCAACGGCTCAACGACGAGACGACACCCACGAAAACAACACAAGAGCCTGAAAAATAGTGTCCATATCGTGGATGCCAACTTGCAGAAACACAGCAGTGAGGGTTCCCTTTTTGTTAAGGGGTGATTTCAAATGACTGATTCCGCAGTTAAGCTGCCAAGCGATTTTGATCCATGGTATGTACTTCTTTCGCCGCCTGAGAAGATTAAGGAAAAGGATTCTTATTTATTAACAAAGCCAACGTTTGAAGTTCAATCCATTGAAGTGGATTATCGGGCGATAGCTGCGGCAGCAGAAGAAGACGCTCGTCAACTTATCGATAAAAGATGGAAAGATATACATACTTTGTCGCCTGTTTGCCGGGCTGCTAAAGTGCTTTCATCCAAGCAGATTCGTAATGGAAAATCTTTAGGGGTAGAACAGTATCTGACTCAGGTGTTGGGTGATTCAAAAGAGGGGGTGACGTTCGCTTTGCCCTCATTCCCCTTCAAGATTCCCAATCCGATGAAAGTCGCACACCGCAATTTGGATGCCGGAGAATTGCTTTGCTTGAGGAGGTTGCATTACATCAACAGCATTGTGCAGATGCTAATGGATGTTCCGTCTTCTTTTGTCATTATTTCTGATGGAAAAATTTATTCAGATATTTGTGATATTGATGCATCAGAGTATAAGCAATACACGTCTGATGCTCGCCGCGCAATCGCAAAAATGGGTCTCGCCGATGAGCTCAAGTACGTTGATATGCTTGACACAGTAATTGGTGATCGATTGGAAGAATATCAGGCTACTCTCAACGCGGTGAGCACTGAGATTGCCAAGTGGTGGGAAAAGAATCGTGAAACCGACCGTGTGAAGTATTTGATTTCAAATATGTCTGCAAATGTGAATACCTTCACTGAAGACTATTCATTGATGAGAAGTTGCGGCAATGGTGTCATCCCGGATGCTTTATGGAATCAATATAAGAAATTGGTGAACGATAAAGCGGAATCCAAGGCGCGGGAGTTCATGTGCAAGCTAGTCACTTTGCGCATCATGGATGCTGTGTCAAGCCGTTACCCAGGAAGCGTCAGGGCAACTGTTCACCCGAAAGAGGGACAATTTGGAATTCATCTAGTCAATGCCAGCACATTTGTGTTTCCTTGGCAAGGGACAACGTTGCGGAAAACAGGAGATAAGTTCCGTGTCGTGCCGACACAGACTGCATGGGACTCTGCAAAATATGAAATTCGCGATAGCGAAACCAACAACATCCTTTACTATTCAGAGATTCCTGCGGACACGAGGGGAGGCTTCTAATGCGTGGTCAACGGCGCGCCATTAGGGTTTTGTTTGTTGCGCAGGGACTGAGTCTCGCTGCGATGAGCGTTGACCTAACGGTCACTGCGCTCGTGGGCAGTGAGCTGGCCCCGTTCGCGTGGATGGCGACGATACCGATCGCCTTGATCGCGTTGGGGACGGTGTTCGCCAATACCTTCGTCAATCGCCTCATCGCCCGCATCGGACACAAGCATGTGTTCGAGGCCGGGGCGGTCATCGCCATATGCGGCGGAATCAGCTCGTTCTGCGCGGTATGGTTCCACAATTTCCCGCTTCTGTGCGTCGGCACGTTCGCGGTCGGCATCTATCAGGCGGCCTCCAACTACTACCGTTACGCGGCGGCCGATCTCAACCCCGATACAAAGGACCGGGCCGTGTCCGTGGTGCTGTCCGCCGGCGTCATCGCCGCGATCGTCGGCCCGTTGCTGGCGACGTGGGCCGAGGGACTGTTCCCCGTCCACTACGCAGGCTCCTATCTCATCGTAAGCGTCCTCGGCATACTCGCTCTGGCGACGGTGGCGATGTTCCCGGCAGACCAGCAGATCGGAAACACGCGGCAGCCCGTTGGTTCGGCGCAGAAGGTCGGCCTGCTTGAGCTTCTGCGCCGCCCGCGCTTTCTGCTCGGCATCGCCCTGGGATTCACCGTGTGCTGCGCCATGACCATGATCATGGCAGGCGCCCCGTTGGTGATGGAGCATGTGCTGCATGAATCCGACGGCACGCGCATGCAGGCCATGCAACTGCACATGCTCGGCATGTATCTGCCCATGGCATTGATTCCACTGCTCAACTCCAAGAAACGCTCTCACACGGTCTTTGTATCTCTTGCTTTAGGACTAGGTCTTGTCAGCTGTCTGTTGGGTCTAGGTCAGAACGCGCCGCTCGTCGCGGTGGCATTGCTGGGCATCGCCGTTGCTTGGGCACTCGGCTACAACGAGGGCACGGTGTTGCTGGTGAGCTCGTATTCCGCCGACGAAGTGGCGTCGGCCAGAGGCAAGGGCGAGTTCTTCCTCGTATGCGGACAGGTCATCGGCAGTCTGTTGGCCGGCTCCGTCATCGAATTCCTCGGATGGCGGACCATGCTGGCGATCCTGACGCTGCTGTTTGTACTGACATCTGGTATCGCCATCAACAGTCGAAAGGCTATCGCCTAGCTTTAAATCGAAAAACCGATAGGAATCGGCGGAAGGTCTTGGAATAGGGTAGTTCCAAGACCTTCCGCCGATTTTGCTTCTCAGTGGCTTGTATTCTTGCGATGATCAGCGGCTTTTCGGCATCGGCCAGGTAGGGTTCGACTCCCGTCGTCCGCTCCATTCGAAACCCTTGGAATTCCAACGGTTTCTTTGTTTTTCGGGGTGCTGGCGGCGCTTCTATGGCATGGCGCGGCCGAGCGGAATGCGCTCCGGCGGCCTGCTCGGCCCCGGCGCTGTACGGCCCCATTACTGCGCGGCTTCGCTAGTGTCCTGCGTCATTAATTCGTTAACAATGTCTGGCTCCCCTCTCTGAGGGGAGCCAGAATTAACAAACGAATCAACGGCGTGGGATACTAGCGCGCGGCGGCGAGATCCAGACCGGCCGCGTCGGCGACCCTGCGCCACCAGTCGACCAGCACCGGCATGGTGGCGTGCGCGTTCAACCCGCTGGGCTGGGGAATCACCCACAGCTGCGCGCCTCCGAACCGGTCGGTCTCTTCCGCGGTGAGGTCCTGCAGCCCCAGCGCGGCGGACTTATCGGCGAACGCCTGTCGGTACGCCGTGATGCCCAGTATCGCAATGGCCCGGGGATGGACCCTCGCGCACAGCTCCCGCAGCCGATCGGCGCCCTGACGCAGCTCGGCGGTGTTCAGCTCGCTCGCTTTCGCGGTGGCGCGATTGACGAGATTGGTAAGCCCGATGCCGCGGTCGATCATCATGCGCTCATCGCGAAGGCGCAGGCCGTAACTGGCGTCCACCTGCCACGGCGTGAGCCCCGAGGCGAAAAGCGATGGCCAGAATCGGTTGCCGGGATAGGCGAAGGGTGCGTTGACCGCGGCCGTCCATAACCCGGGGTTGATGCCCACGATAAGCAGTTTGGGGTGCGGGCAGCGGATGTCGTCGACCGTGCCGTCGATGAAACCGGCGAGCTCGGTGCGCTTCGGCCGCCGGCCTTCCAGCGGAGAATGTCGAATATCGCTCACGGGTTCCATGGTAGTCGCGCCCCGTTCCGACGGCATACCGCCATTCGGTGAGCTCCGCGCCTCGAGGGCAAGGTGATCTTGCGCACATTCGCCGCCGAGGCCTCCCCGACAATGCGATTCGTCACTCGGCGGCGGGATAATGGAAGCCATGACTATCGCAACTGCCGAACGCTATGCCGAAATGCTGGATGCCGCCCGCCACGGCGGATACGCCTATCCCGCGATCAACGTGACCAGTACGCAGACGCTCAACGCCGCGCTGCAGGGATTCGCCGAGGCCGAGTCCGACGGCATCATCCAGGTGTCGGTCGGCGGCTCCTCCTACTTCTCCGGCCAAAGCGTGAACGACCGCGTGGTCGGGTCGCTCGCGTTCGCCGCATTCGCGCACGAGGTGGCGAAGCGCTACCCGAACATCACGGTCGCGCTGCACACCGACCATTGCGCCAAGCAGTACCTGGACGGCTGGGTCCGCCCGCTGCTCGCGCACGAGGCCGAACAGGTCAAGCGCGGCGAAGAGCCGACGTTCCAGTCGCATATGTGGGACGGCTCGACTGTGCCGCTGGAGGAGAACCTGGACATCGCCGCGGAGCTGCTCGAGAAATCCGTCCGCGCGCATACGGTGCTGGAGATCGAGATCGGCGCGGTCGGCGGCGAGGAGGACGGCCATTCCGCGGAGATCAACGAAAAGCTGTATTCCACGCCGACCGACGGCGTGCGCGTGGCGGAGCGGCTCGGCCTCGGCGAGCACGGCCGCTATATGGCCGCTTTCACCTTCGGCAACGTGCATGGCGCATACAAGCCGGGTGTGGTCAAGCTCCGCCCGGAACTGCTGCGCGACATCCAGTCCGAAGTGTGGGACGCGGCCCTTGACGGCCGTCTTGGGTCGCTGGGCGCGTCGGCGGTGTCCACGTGCGCGCTGCCGGACATGCCCGAGCGCAAGCCCTTCGCGCTGGTGTTCCACGGCGGTTCCGGCTCCACGCCCGACGAGATCGCCCGCGCGGTGAGCTACGGCGTGGTCAAGATGAACATCGACACGGACACGCAGTACGCCTTCACGCGCGCGGTCGCCGGCCACATGTTCGCGCATTACGACGCCGTGCTCAAGATCGACGGTGAGGTCGGCAACAAGAAGCTGTACGACCCGCGCTCCTGGGGCCGCGAGGCCGAATCGGCCATGGCCGCCCGCGTGGTCGAGGCGTGCCGGCAGCTCGGCTCGGCCGGCAAGGCATTGAAGTAGTGAAGCGGCGGGCGGTTCCCCCTGGTGCAATTCATCGTCACCACGCATGCCCCGATGGTGATCTCCTCGGTACAATCCAAGAATCTACGGGTGATCGAGCCGGTCGATGGCGGTGACGGCAAGTACGTCGCCGTCTCTCCGGACGACGAAACGTACGGTGTCAACGCCGGGGCGATACTGCGCGAAGTCATGGGGACCCCGGATAAGCCGGCGGCGGTTCAGGACAAACTGGATGAATTCGGCCAGTATCTGAACGACAAAGAATACGGCAAGGCTCAAGCGACGCTACGAGCGTTGCAGAACGAGGTAGGGGAAGACAACCCGGATCTGAGCAACGCGTGTGCCGCGTATTATTTCGCCGTGCCGGCGCCGGACGCGTGAGGGCGCGCGGGTAGCTTGGACAGGCCGGCGGCTGCATATGGCGTGGCAGCGGTAGAGGCTGTACGGTAGTCTGTGTTCGGCGGAAAAGGCGATGTTGCGGAGGTGTGTTATGCCTGGAATTGTTCTTATTGGTGCTCAGTGGGGCGACGAGGGTAAAGGCAAGGCTACCGATCTGATCGGCACCAAGGTCGATTACGTCGCGCGCTTCAACGGCGGCAACAACGCGGGCCATAGCGTGGTGGTCGGCGATGAGTCGTACGCCCTGCACCTGCTGCCCTCCGGCATCATCAACCCGAACCTGACCCCGGTGATCGGCAACGGCGTGGTCGTGGACCCGGAAGTGCTCTTCGAGGAGATTGACGGCCTGGAATCCCGCGGCATCGATTGCTCCCACCTCAAGGTGAGCGAGGCCGCACACATCATCGCGCCCTACCACCGCACACTCGACAAGGTGACCGAACGCTTCCTTGGCAAGCACAAGATCGGCACCACCGGCCGTGGCATCGGCCCAGCCTACGCGGACAAGATCAACCGTGTCGGCATCCGCGTTCATGACCTGTTCAACGCCGACCATCTGCACGACAAGGTGGAGGCCAGCCTGCACCAGAAGAACCAGATGCTGGTCAAGCTCTACAACCGTCGTCCGATCGACGTGGACCAGACCACCGAGGAGCTGCTGAAGCTCGGCGAACGCCTCAAGCCGTACGTGGCCAACACCGGCCTGATTCTCAACAAGGCGCTTGACGAAGGCAAGACCGTACTGTTTGAAGGCGCTCAGGCCACCATGCTTGACGTGGACCACGGCACCTACCCGTTCGTCACCTCTTCCAACCCGACCGCCGGCGGCGCCTGCACCGGCACCGGCGTGGGCCCCACCAAGATCACCCGCGTAATCGGCGTCTCCAAGGCCTACGTCACCCGCGTGGGCGAAGGCCCATTCCCCACCGAACTGCTGGACGAGTCCGGCGAATGGCTGCGTCAGCAGGGCCACGAGTTCGGCGTGACCACCGGCCGCCCGCGTCGCTGTGGTTGGTTCGATGCAGTCGTCAACCGGTACGCCTCCCAGGTCAACGGACTGACCGACATCGTGCTCACCAAGCTCGACGTGCTCACCGGCCTGAAGGAGATTCCGATCTGCGTGGCTTACGACGTGGACGGCGAACGTCACGACGATATGCCTACCGATCAGTCCGAATTCGCCGCCGCCAAGCCGATTTACGAGACCATGCCCGGCTGGGATGAAGACATCTCCGACTGCCACTCCTTCGACGAGCTGCCCGCCACCTGCCAGGCCTACGTCAAGCGTTTGGAAGAGCTGAGCGGCTGCCGTATCTCCGTGATCGGCACCGGTCCGCAGCGCGACCATGTCATCCAGATCAATTCGCTGGTCGACTGACCGTCTGCAACGAATTTCTCGGCTTGACTGGTAACGACGCGGCACATGATATCCGCCGGCTGATTCCGCGATTCGACCACTTGAAGTGGAAGATGGCGGCGGCCGGCATAGTCATTGGTCTGGTTTCAGGATTGCTGGTTGTCGTATACCGTCTCGGCATCGAATACGGCACGGATGCGTCCCGTTGGATATATGCGCGGATTCACGAGACCCCGTGGCTGATTGCGCCGTGGGCGGTTGCCGCGGTGGCGGCCGCGCTGGCGATCGCGTGGATGGTCGGCAAGGAGCCGATGGCTGGTGGCAGCGGCATCCCGCAGACCAACGGCGTGGTGATATGCGGCTTGAAGATGCGTTGGCAGACGATTCTGCCAGTCCGTTTCGTCGGTGGACTGTTGGGCGCGTTGTTTGGTCTGTCGCTCGGCCGTGAGGGGCCGTCCATTCAGATTGGTGCGTCGGGCGCGCAGTGTGTATCCCACCGTTTGCGCGGCCGCCGCCGTGAGGACATGCAGGAGCATTATCTGGTCACCGCCGGTGCCGCGGCCGGCTTGTCCGCCGCGTTCAGCGCGCCGCTGTCCGGCATGATGTTCGCTTTGGAAGGGGTGCATCGGAGTTTTTCCCCTGCGATTCTGATGGGCGCCACCGCCGCATCGCTGACCGCCGATTTCGTCTCAAAATACTGTTTCGGTCTGCGTCCGGTTTTGGATTTCGGTGATATCGGTCAGCTGTCGTTGGAAGAGTATGTGTGGCTGATTCCGTTGGGATTGGTGGCCGGTTTGGTTGGTTCGCTGATGAACCGCTCGTTGCTTGGCTTCCAGACGCTGTACGGCAAACTGCCGGCATGGAGCCGCCCGATGATTGCGATTGCGATCGCGTTGCCTGTCGGCATCTGGTTGCCCGATGTGCTCGGCGGCGGCTCGAATCTGATTGATACCGCCGAACATGCGCGCGTCGGCTTGGGAATGCTGTGTCTGCTGTTCGTGGCGAAGATGCTGTTCACATCTACGAGTTTCGGCTCAGGCGCGCCTGGCGGTATTTTCATGCCGATTCTTGCGGTCGGTTCGTTGGCCGGCGGCATCTGCGGTGAAGTGTTGCATCGATTCGGTGATCTGCCATCCGACGCAGTGGCGGTGTTTGCGGTGTGCGTGATGACGGGCACGCTCGCCGCGTCCGTGAAAACGCCGATCACGTCGATTCTGCTGGCTGTGGAGATGTCTGGAACGTTGACGCATATGCTGCCGGTCGCGGCCGTCGCTTTCATCGCGCTGTTGGTGTCCGATTTGCTGCGCACCAAACCGATTTATGGGGAGTTGCTGGAGCGGTACGTGCGCGCGCAAGGCATGCAGATGGCGATCGCAAGCCATGTGGGCAGCGGCATTATGGAACTGCCATTGGAAATGGGAGCGATTGCGGACGGCAAGCGGGTGCGTGACGTGCGTTGGCCGTCTGGGTGCCTGATCATCGGCCTGCGTCGCGGCGAAAGCGAGATCGTGCCGCGCGGCGATACACGGCTGCGTGCCGGCGACTATCTGGTGGTGCTGTTCAGTGGCGAGGAGGAGCGCGAGGTGCGACCTGCGATGCGGCGGCTGTGTGATGCCCGGCTTGACTGAGCCTGGCTGAATTCGGCTGGACTCTGGATGTCCGAATCTGCGGAATCGGACATCCAGGGTGCATACGTTGGCGCTCCGTGTAAACTCATATGCGTTAGGAAGGCAGCAATCGCGGCCCAGCTCGTTGTTGCACGGCCTATGGGCGGAACAACGCTGTCCGCGGAAGGCCAGTACAGGGGGAGCGCAATGGAATCGCAAGAACAATCGCCGGGAGACGTGGTGACTGCGGGTGAGGACTCGCATCCCATCACGCAGGCAATCGACGCTGTTGAGGTGACGCATGCTGGTGCAACCGCGCCCGCCGCTAACACCATGGATCCGCCTACGATTCCCCTGGCACCGATGAAACGTATGCAGGCGCGGTTCAATCCGCTCGCCGACGGACTGATGTATGTTGTGGTGTTCGTCGGTGGATTTGTTGGAGTCGGCTGTCGGCATGCGTTGGATATGCTTCTGCCGTCGGTTAGCGGGACGCCATTCGTTGTGGGCACGTTTGTGTCGAATATGGTCGCCTGCTTCCTGTTCGCGATGCTGACCGAATTCATGGCGACCGCTTCGTGGCTGCGTCGCCGGGTGCGGCAGGTTGTCAGCCGTGGCGTTGGGCTCGGCTTGCTCGGCGGGCTTTCGACGATGTCCGGCGTGATGCTGGAAACGATGGAAGGTCTGCACGAGCGGCATATCGCCAGTGCGCTTGGCTATCTTGCGGGAAATTTTGCAGGCGGTTTGCTCACTGCCGCCGCCGGCGTGGTTCTGATGCAGGCACTGCTGTCACGGAGTACTCGAAAGCGGGTTCGGGGTGCGTTTTCAGCTGTTTCCGTGTCCGATTCTGCCGAATCGGACACGCAGGGCGTACGCCATGTGAAAGTGGCCGACGTGGCGCGTTCTGCCGCGCAGGCCGCAATGGAAGCCGCGCAGACGGCCCAGCAGATTGCGCAGACGGGACAGGTTCCGCGAGTCGAAACGCCAACCGTGCCGCCGACTGCCATCCAGCCTATGCAGACAGGCCACGTTCCGCAGATTCCTCCGCTGGCCGTTCCTCAGCTGGCACAGTCATCGCATCCGTTGCTGCGCGAGCCGGATACTCCAGACTTGGGGCAGCTGCCCGAGATTCAGCAGTCGCAGCCAATCCAGCAGCCGGCCAACCCGCTTCCACCCAGCTTCGAGCCCAAACCGATCACTGCGGAGATTTCGCTTGTCGCCGACCCGACTACCGGGGAGGTGCGCTGATGATGTGGATGATCTGTCTGTTCGGCGGTCTGGGAGCCATGGCCCGTTACGTGCTCGACGTGTCAATTCAACAAGGCTGGAACCGCGAGAATCGAAGAACGAACCGCAACTTCCCGCTATCCACGCTCGTCATCAACGGCGTCGCCTCGCTATGCGCGGGCATCGCCATGATGTCCTACTATTCGCAATCGGTGGATATGGACACGGTCATGATGTTCGTTGTCGGATTTCTCGGTGGTCTCTCAACATTCTCCACGGCGCTCAACGAAGTGGTTTCATTGATTCGCCAGCGTCGTTTTACGCTGGCTCTGGGCTATGGAATAGCAACCGTCGCGGTGCCTCTCATTTGCGTGGCCGCCGGTTTCGGCATTGCGCTGCTCGCCAATCCGGCGTAATTTTCACGTTATACGGACGGTCGCTGAGTAACGTGAAAGAGACTGAGCGCAACTGCCATCAAGGCCGCCAGTCCGGATGCAACGCTGGTGATTGCATTCGACCAGACCAAGCCGCTGCTGAAGGCCTTCGCCTCCGCAGGAGTCGACACTAAGAAGCTGTATTTCGTTGCCGGACTGTCGAACAGGTTCGAGAGAATGTAAATGAATGTAATATTAGCGGTAAGCACGTGAGCATACAACGATAGAACAGTGATGACGGGGAAGGTGCGATCATGGTCGGCATGCGCGATGTGGCGAAGAAGGCCGGGGTGTCTCTGAGCACCGTCTCGCTGGTGGTGAACGGCAACGGGTACGTGTCTGATGACATGCGCGAACGTGTGCGCAAAGCCATGCAACTGCTCAATTATGTGCCGAACGAGCTTGCCCGCAATCTGTATCATGATCGTACGAATCTGGTCGGCGTCATCGTGCCCACCATCCGCCACCCGTTCTTTGCAACGTTTACCGCACATCTGCAGCATGCGCTCGCCGCGCAAGGATTACGCACTATGTTGTGCTCTACCGCAGATGAGGCGGACGGCGAAATCCAGTATGTCGACATGTTACGTCGGCACATGATGGACGGCATCGTCATGTGTGCGCACACTTCGCATCCCGGCGATTATTGGACGTCGATTCATCGCCCGATCGTCGCGTTCGACCGTGTGCTTGGAGACGGTATTTCGTCGATCGGATCCGACCACGAGCAGGGTGGGCGATTGATTGCGCAGATGCTGATCCGCAATGGTGCTAAACATGTGGTGATGATTGGCGGTCCGCGAGATCAATTCTTCGATTTGGCTGCGCGCGGAGAAGTCGAGGAAGGGCCGTTCGATTTGGGAAAGACCACGTTCCCGACGGTGCGCTATTACCTCACGTTGGAACAGGAATTGACCTCCGCAGGCGTGAAATACGAGTATGTTGAAGCTGGCGAAGTGATGGATTTTGCCGGCTATCATCGTGCGGTCAGCAATGCGCTCGACAAGGTGACGGCCGACGGCGTCGATGCCGTGGTCAGTTCCGATATTGGCGCGTCGTTCTGCGTGCGCGAAGCGTTGAGCCGCGGAATTTCCATTCCTGACGAGCTGCAGATCGTTGCCTACGATGGTACGTATTTGACTGATTTGGCCGGCATGAAGCTGACCGCGGTCGCGCAGGATTTCTCGGCGATCGCACAGTCGGCGGCCGACCATATCGTGCAGGCTATTGCCAATGAGGAAGTGGCTGCGGCTAACGCTTCACGCAGGAACATCCCCAAGCCGTTCGAGCCGAACGTGCTTATTCCCATGACGCTGGTGCCAGGCGATACCACGCGTTGATGCTGCGCGTTGGAACGCTGGGTTGTGTAGAACACCGCATCAAACCGGTTCGACACGCGCATTTTGCGGTATTACTGGACATCAACGTCCCTTTCGAGGTAATATCAAACCGGTTCGATACGTATAAGTATGTAAAGCACGCATACACTGCGTACACATTGCACCTGCGTCCATGAACCAAGGGAGGTCCCATGAAAAACAAAGTGCAGCTCATCGCTTACGCCGATCGTCTCGGCGATGGCACTCTTAGCTCGATGACCGACATCCTGCGCACCCGCTTCGACGGCGTGTATGACGGCGTGCATATCCTGCCGTTCTTCACTCCGTTCGATGGTGCGGATGCAGGCTTCGACCCGATCGACCACACCAAAGTCGACCCGCGTCTCGGCAGCTGGGACGACGTCGCTGAACTTTCCAAGACCCACGGCATCATGGTCGATGCCATCGTCAACCACATGAGCTGGGAGTCCAAGCAGTTCCAAGACGTGCTTGAAAAAGGTGAGGAATCCGAGTATTACCCGATGTTTCTGACCATGAGCTCCGTCTTCCCGAACGGCGTCACCGAAGAGGAACTGGCCGGCATCTACCGCCCGCGCCCGGGCCTGCCGTTCACCCACTACAAGTTCGCTGGCAAGACCCGTCTGGTATGGGTCAGCTTCACCCCGCAGCAGGTGGACATCGACACCGATTCCGACAAGGGCTGGGAATACCTCATGTCCATCTTCGATCAGATGGCCGCATCCCACGTCAGCTACATCCGTCTCGACGCCGTGGGCTACGGCGCCAAGGAGGCCGGCACGAGCTGCTTCATGACCCCCAAGACCTTTAAGCTCATCTCACGCCTACGCGAGGAAGGCGTCAAGCGAGGCCTCGAAATTCTCATTGAGGTGCATAGCTACTACAAGAAGCAGGTTGAAATCGCCTCCAAGGTGGACCGCGTCTACGACTTCGCCCTGCCTCCGCTGCTCCTGCACTCGCTGTTCACCGGTCACGTGGAACCCGTGGCCCACTGGACCGAAATCCGCCCGAACAACGCCGTCACCGTGCTCGATACGCACGACGGCATCGGCGTGATCGACATCGGCTCCGATCAGCTCGACCGCAGCCTCAAGGGCCTCGTGCCCGACGAGGACGTCGATAATCTGGTCAACACCATCCACGCCAACACCCACGGCGAATCCCAGGCCGCCACCGGTGCTGCCGCCAGCAACCTCGACCTCTATCAGGTCAACAGCACGTACTACTCCGCGCTCGGCTGCAACGACCAGCACTATCTGGCCGCCCGCGCAGTCCAGTTCTTCCTGCCCGGAGTGCCGCAGGTCTACTACGTGGGCGCGCTCGCCGGCCGCAACGACATGGAACTGCTGCGCAAGACCAACAACGGCCGTGACATCAATCGCCATTACTACTCCACCGCCGAAATCGACGAAAACCTCGAGCGCCCGGTGGTGAAGGCCCTGAACGCCCTAGCCAAGTTCCGCAACGAACTGCCTGCATTCAATGGCGAGTTCAGCTACGAAGCCGACGGCGACACATCCATCACCTTCCGCTGGATCGCTGCCGACGGCAAGACCAAGGCCGCCCTCATCTTCGAGCCCGGCCGCGGACTCGGCACGGATAACACCACTCCGGTCGCCAGCCTCGCCTGGACCGATGCCGCCGGTGACCACGAGACTGATGATCTGCTGAGCAACCCGCCGATTGCCGATATCGACTAACCGTTGGCCCATAAACGCCACTCCGCTGTGCGCGCTCCAAGTAGTGCGTCCGGCGTAAGCTGGGGCCATGGAAAACAAACCGCCCGCAGTGCACTGAAGCTAGTGCGCTCGGGCGGTTTTGCATGTGGCGGGGTTGCGGGTCATGCTCAGTCGGAGCTGGCCGGTACCTCCCGCCGGTGATGAGAGCAAAGAAAGAGCAGCAACATGTTGGAACCGTACGTGCGCCCGGGTATTGACGACCGCCCGGATCTCGACAAGGCATTGAGTCCCGAAGACAAGGATGCCGTGGCCCGACTGGCCATCAAAGATCGTCGGCGTCCTCCCGAGGCATCCGCCGATCAGCCCGAGGCCCAGGCCGTGCGTCTGGCGGCCGCCGGTTCGTTGGGTGGGGCGCGCCGCGGCGCGCAGCGGACGGC
>OAWK01000159.1_pt1 | contig 31756 bp, 7 predicted proteins | sample 1476691 | NCBI WGS metagenome assembly OAWK01 (sample SAMEA2580186, study PRJEB22360) | human gut metagenome | biome: human gut; feature: human-associated habitat; material: faeces | place: Denmark | collected 2008/2010 | reverse complement strand
ATCGCTAATAACATATTTTTTTTTTTTTAAAACGCGCCCCCGCCGCTCCGCCTTTAATGGCAACAGTACCACCCAACTTTTTATTGATAGTCGTACCAGAATCACCGTCAATGTTTAGACCTTTATCTACTTCGGATTTAGACGCCACATCTTTAATCGTTACGGTTTTTGTTTGATCCGGATGGTTCTTATCTTGAACTGTCAATGCTACGTCACCGTTAGCATCTACAGTGTAGTCACCATTGGAGCCTGCCGCAGGATTAGATACGAGACTGAAGTCCGTTGCATTAGCACCTTGAGTTTTGATAGCTTCAGTAACTGTCTTCAATTGATCTTCTGTTGCAGCACGTCCGCTGACAGCAGTAGGATTAGTGACACTCCATGTCTTATTATCAAGACCTGTCACGTAATTACCCGTATTAGCAGGAGTTGCACCATTGGATTGTTTACCCATGGTTACAGTGCCGGCTTTCACAGTTTCCGTAGCCGTAACAGATGTAACGTTAAGATCTTTCTTCAATGTAAGGCCAATTTTTGTATCGTCGCCAGTTTGGCTGATTTCCGTCGTAATATTGTCGTCACCGTTTACAGTTACCTTGGAGCCTAATTTATTCGTTTTTTCGTCATTATTATCCGCATCAAAACGAAGGCCTTTATTGGTCAGTTCAGTCTTAGCATCATTAATATTATTGTTAAGTTCAGTTTTAGTGTCACCAATTTTTTTATTGAGCTCAGTTTTGGTATCACTGATATTTTTATTCAACTCGGCCTTAGTATCGCTAATATTTTTATTTAACTCAATTTTAGCGTCATGCAATTGACCGCCGTTGATTGCATCTTTGGAATTCGCGGCCACGTCGCCATTAGCGACATTGGTAATCTTTTGGTCATTTGCGTCAATGCCATTCGGCGTTACATAGGTCTTACCTCCTACGGTCAAACCACCAGCATTAATAGTTGTGCCTCCAGCTGTCACACTGTCCAAACCAGTTAATGTTTTAGCTAACTTCACATTTAACGCACTGCCATCAGATACGACACCGATATTATTGTCCGTCAAGTTCGCAGCCGCAGCACCACCTTTGATGCTGAGCTTATCGCCCAACTGTTTGTTAATTACAGCCCCGCTGTCTCCATCGAAGTTAAGACCTTTAGCGATAGTCGTATTAATCGTAGAGATAGCATTTCTATTGGTCGTAATATCTTGTGTATTTCGAGCAATATCAGTTGTGTTCTTGCCAATATCGGTTGTATTCTTGGTGATATCAGCCGTATTTTTAGCTATATCTTGCTTATTCTTACCGATATCAGTCGTATTCTGAGCTATATCAGTCTTGTTTTTAGCTATATCTTGCTTATTCTTGCCGATATCAGTTGTGTTTTGAGCTATATCAGTCTTGTTCTTAGCTATATCTTGTTTATTCTTGCCGATGTCAGTAGTATTTTGAGCTATTTTATCCTTATTTGTGTTAACTTGCGTATTAACAGCTTTTAACTGATCTTCCGTTGCAGCACGGCCGGTTACAGCTTGTGGATTATCTACATCCCAAGCAGTATTGGTAAGACCTGTTATCGTGCCTGCAGTACCATCAACAGATACAGGATTAGCAGTTCCTAAGGTGATTTTATCCCCTAGTCCGATTGTAAATTCCTTACCACCAGCTGCATTTGTACCTTCTTCTACAGTGATATTGCTGTTTTTAGCTTTCACAGTACTTGCCTTAGCCGTTCCACCAATAGCATCCTGCAACTGACTAAAGTTAACCGCATCAGTAGGATCTGTGCCTTTTGCTAGACCGGTAATCTTTTGATTATTAGCATTGATACCGTTCGGCGTCACATAGGTCTTACCGCCTACGGTCAACCCACCACTATTAATAGTTGTTCCGCCAGCTGTTACGCTATTTAAACCAGTTAATGTTTTAGCTAGTTTCACATTTAATGTGCTGCCATCAGACACGACACCGATATTATTATCCGTAAGATCCGCGGTAGCACCGCCTTTAATGGTAACAGTGTCGCCCAATTTTTTATTAATCGCAGCACCACTATCTCCGTTAAAGTTTAATCCTTTATTGATATTAGTTACATTTGTATTGACCTTATCATTAACGGATTTCAACTGATCTTCCGTAGCAGCTCGACCACTTACAGCTTGAGGATTATCCGCGTTCCAAGACTTATTATCGAGCCCTGTCACAAAGTTACCGTTTGTACCACCTGCACCACCAGCTTGTTTGCCCATAGTCACAGTGCCAGCTTTCACAGTATCAGCGGCAGTAACAGTAGTAACATTGAGATCTTTCTTTAATGTAAGACCGATCTTAGTATCATCACCGGTTTGACTGATTTCTGTTGTGATATTATCATCGCCATTTACCGTTACCTTGGAACCCAATTTATTGGTCTTAGTTCCACCAGTGTCCGCATCAAATTTGAGACCTGTGTTAATCACATCATTCTTCGCGGTCGAAATATTATTGTTTAGCTCGGTTTTAGCATTATCTATATTGCCGTTCAGTTCAGTTTTTGCGTCATTAATATTTTTATTGAGTTCAGTTTTGGTATCACCGATATTTTTGTTTAATTCAGTTTTAGCATTATTAATGTTGTTATTTAATTCGGCTTTAGCCACATGAAGTTGACCACCGTTAACTGCATCTTTGGAGTTAGCCGCCACTTCACCATCAGAAACATTAGTTATTTTCTTGTCATTCGCATTGATGCCATTCGGCGTTACATAAGCCTTACCACCTACGGTTAAGCCCCCATTATTGATGGTTGTACCACCCGCTGTCACACTGTCCAAACCAGTTAATGTTTTAGCTAACTTCACATTTAATGCACTACCATCAGATACGACACCGATATTATTGTCCGTCAAGTTCGCAGCCGCTGCACCTCCCTTAATGCTGAGTTTATCGCCCAACTGTTTGTTAATTACAGCGCCACTATCTCCATCAAAGTTAAGACCTTTAGCAATAGTTGTATTGATTGTAGAGATAGCATTTTTATTGGTCGCAATATCTTGTGTGTTCTGAGCTATTTTATCCTTATTTGTGTTAACTTGCGTATTAACAGTTTTTAACTGATCTTCCGTTGCAGCACGACCACTTACAGCTTGCGGATTATTTACATTCCAAGCTGTATTAGTAAGGCCTGTTACAGTCCCTGCAGTTCCATCCACATTTACAGGATGTGCCGTACCTACCGTAAGTTTATTACCCAATCCAACAGTGAATTCCTTACCACCATTTGCGTTGGTACCTTCTGTTACGGTTACATTCGCGTCTTTCCCTTTTACTGTAGTCGCCTTAGCAGTACCACCGATAGCATTTTGCAATTGACTGAAATTAACCGCATCATCAGGCGCTGTACCATTAGCAACACCAGTAATCTTTTGATTATTGGCATTGATACCTGTTGAAGACACATAGTTCTTGCCACCTACAGTCAAACCAGCACCATTGATAGTCGTACCACTTGCAGTCACACTGGTCAAACCCGTTAATGTTTTTGCTAGCTTCACATTTAATGTGTTGCCGTCGGATATGACACCAATATTATTATCTGTTAGCTTCGTAGCAGGGGCACCACCCTTAATAGTTAGTGTTTCACCTAATTGTTTCTTGAAAACTGCCCCGCTGTCACCACCAAAATTCAACCCCTTTTCAATTGTTGAATTGATTGAAGAAATAGCACTTTTATTTGTCGCAATATCTTGCTTGTTCGTTGCAACATCTTGTTTATTCTTATTGATATCAGCAGCATTCTTAGCAATATTAGCCTTGTTTGTATTAACTTGCGTATTAACAGTCTGCAACTGACTTTCCGTTGCGGCGCGACCGGTTACGGCTTGAGGATTATTAACGTCCCAGCTGTTATTAGTAAGTCCTGTTACATTGCCTATAGTGCCGTCCAGTGTTATAGGAAACCGTCCGCCTACGGAAATTTTCTCGCCTAAGCCAACAGTATATTCCTTACCACCATTTGCATTGGTACCTTCTGTTACGATTACATTTTTATCTTTTGCTTTCACAGTAGATGCCTTAGCAGTGCCGTTGATAGCATCTTGTAGTTGACCGTAATTAACCGCATCACTATATGATGTACCAGTAGCAACACCAGTAATTTTTTGATTATTAGCATTAATGCCTGTTGGTGTTACATAGTTTCTGCCACCAACAGTCAAACCGCCAGCATTAATAACCGTACCACTGGCTGTTACACTGTCCAATCCGTTCAAAGATTTTGCCAATTTCACATTTAATGTGCCATTACCATCTGATTGGACATTAATATTATAATCAGATACAGAACCTACGTAATCACCTTTTATTTTTACTGTTTCACCTAATTTTCTGTTGCTTACAGGCCCATTGTCACCGGCGAAGCTAATACCTTTATCAAGAGCGGTGTTAATAGTAGCAATATCTCGTTTATTCTTACTGATGCTCTGGCTATTGTTGCTAATATTATGTGCATTAGTATCAATCGATGATTTATTACTATTAACCTTATCATTAACCCGCTTTAACTGATCTTCCGTAGCAGCACGTCCTGTAACAGGTGCTGGATTATTTACATTCCATGATGTATTGGTAAGACCTGTGACCGTTCCTGTACCACTATCTATGGTTATAGGATGCGAGGCCGCCCCTTTCCCTACAGTAATCTTATAATTTAAGCCAACAGTATACTCCTTACCACCTTTCGCCGTTGAGTTTTCCCTTACCGTAATATTACCATCATCATTTGCTTTTACAATGGCTTCTTTAGCTGTACCGTTAATTGCCCGTTGCAACTGACCGTAGTTAACTGCGTCCTGACTACCTGTACCGTCTGCAACACCTCTAAGCTGTTGATTATTGGCATTAAGACCACCGGTTGACACATAGAGCTTACCGCCTACAGACACCCCTTTATTATCAATCGTAGCAGTTCCTGCTGTTACGCTATCCAAACCAGTTAATTTTTTAGCCAATTTCACATTTAGTGTGCCATTTCCGTCTGCTTGAACCCCAATATTGTTGTCAGCCAAAGCACCGCTAGCGCCACCTTTTATTCTTACTGTGTCACCTAATTTTACTTGGTTCTGAACAAAGTTATCCCCATAAAAAAACAATCCTTTATCGATATTGTTTTTATTATATCTAATAGCATCGTGGATTGTGCTTTTACCTGTAAAACCGATATCGCTCATCGTTAATTTACCGGTATCAGGATCGAGCGCTGCATTACCGCCAAGGATATTTTTAGTAGTAGTGGCTAAATTGCCCAAGCTATTTGCTACGGCATATAGCTGACTACCATTAATAGCATCTGTAGACGAAGGATTCATACGCCCTGCTGCCACATTTGTAATCGTACGTTTTACTGTATCATTACCGATACTTACAGTAGAATCTGCCGTTCCTCCCGCTAAATTCTTATACCACAAGCCATTTACAAGCTGATTCGGTGTACTATGAGTATCCGCAGTCGCAGAATTAGTACCTAATGCAACTGAGCGATTATGATTTTTATTTACTGTCGTATTTCTACCGAGAGTAACGCTATCCTCTGCATAGCTAACTGCACGATTACCGATGGCAATGCTATTTTTCTGAACTGAGTCAGAATCTGTACCAATAGCTATAGAAGAATCCTCACGGGCATTACTTTCCCAGCCCATTGCAATGGAGTTGAGTCCTACTGCATAGGAGTTTACACCAAGAGCTCTGGACCCTTCGCCCTTAGCTTGTGCATTATTACCGATTGCAACGGCCCATTTACCTCTTGCCTGCGATCCGTTACCCATTGCAACGGCACCACCGGCAGCAGCTTTAGCATTATTACCAAATGCCATGGAGGATCCACCCCAAGCTCTGGCATTGGTACCAAATGCCTGATCATTATCGGCACCCACATAGTTACCGGCCTCATCGTATCCAGCCCAAGATGTATTACCAAGGGCAAAGCCATTTAAAGAAGCTACTTTTGTCAAATTACCGATAGCAACACCATTATTTACTTCAACGTTTGCATTTCTTCCGATGGCAACACCTTGTACATTACCAACACCAGCCCTATTTGCTCTTGTAACAGTAGCACCTGTACCCAATGCCACACTGTTATCTGCCAATGCTGTACTATTGTCACCTATCGCTACAGTACCATTTTTAGCTTGAGCGCCGGCCCCTTGCACAATAGTACTCCCATGCACAATCATTGGAGACATCATGGACATAAATAAAGCCGTAGCAATTACAGACCCTGACATCTTGGCAAATACCGTTGTCATTGTCGATCGTTTCGACATATTCTTCGCTGTTTCAGCCACAACGACATAACACCCTTTTGTACGACTCCAGATTACTTTAAAAATTCGGTTCATCTCGTTTTACTCCTTGCATAAAACTATCAAAATTTGCGAATATAATAAAATATTTTATATTTCTTTTAAAAAGTAAAAATACAGTTAATATATGGCTATTTACCGATGCATATCATATTAAACATATCATATTCTATACTAAAAGTAAAAAATTTTTCACTCTACACTCACTTCTAAATCATAAATATTTATGAATATACAAAAAGACCGTCATATACCTTATGAATATGCTAAATGTACTAATTTTTTCGCATAAAATTAACTTCATGAAAAAATGTATTTCACCTTAGTAAACTATTATGATCCAATTGTTACTCACCTATTTCGATTATCTTACAAGTTAATCATGACATATATATGCTCATAACAACCATTGCATCTATTTCTTGCATGCAAAAAGGCGCCAAAAGCATTTTGCTTTTGGCGCCTTTTATAAGCACTGCCGTATCAATATGTTATTTCATATTACTTCAAGCCCGCTTGTTGCATCAATAATGCAATTTGTGCTCTCATTTCTTCATTGTCGCGTTGTACTTTTTCGTACTTAGCTTTCAAAGCAGTCATTTCATCTTGCATTACGTACATGGAGCTGATAGGACCACCTTTGTAGCGTTCAGGAACTGCTTTCTTCGCATCGGAAGTACCGAATTTACGAGTTACACCAGCATTTACCATGTTATGGTGGCTACCAACAGATACGCCTACATGGAACATTGTATCTTCTGCTGTGTAATGTGCAACGCCAAGAGCCGCCGCAGTTTCACCTCTGTAATTACCGATACCGGCCATCACTTGAGTTGGTTCCAATGGATCATATTGAATAGGTTTCAATGCAGACATAGCCGCCGCATGAGCGCCTACACGTTGTGTTTCGCCCGCTACGGAATTAATAGCATTAGCTAACCCATCTGTAGCACCTTTCAATTGATTTACGTTAACTGCATCCGTGCCGTTTACACCAGGGCCTACATTGGTAATTGTATTACCGCCGTTGTTGAGGCCATCTTTAGTAAGACTTACAGCATTACCGCTAGCAGGTGTAATTGTTACACCGCCACCATTCATAACTGTAGTATTACCTGCAGCATCCTTAGTGGTTACTGTTTCAAGGCCTTTCAAGTCTTTTGCCATACGAACCTTAAGGTTGCCAGTACCATCGGATACGACACCTAAATTGTCTTCTGTAGTTAACTTGCTAGCATCAGTAATACCACCCACTACATTAACTTGTTCGTTAAGCTTTTTCTTGATTACGGAACCGCTATCGCCACCGTATTTCATACCGTCGTCTTTAGTCGCCACTTGATGGGTCTTACCGTTTTCGTCTTGGTATTTAATACGAGTGATTTGGTTACCTTCAAGATCAGGATCACCTTTATCAACGGTAATATCCGCATTACGACCATCTTTACCAGTTAAACCGATATGACCAACACCGTCTTTACCGGACATGGATACAGCGTCTTTACCGTCTTTGCCTGTGATACCTACTTTGCCGTCTGTACCGTCAGCACCGTTAGGGCCAGTAATGGATACGCCGTCCTTACCGTTTTTGCCAACTTTTACTTTATCAGTAGTTAAGCTGTCAGTCTTAAGGTTTTTCGCCATCTTGATATTAACATTACCATCTTGGTCGGCTACTGTTTTAATATTTTCACCAGAGTATTTATCGTCAGACTCTGTACCTTCACCTTTGATAGTAACCTTTTGGCCTAAATCACGGTGGAATTCACCTGTATTACCAGCGAAATTCATACCTTTTTTCGTGATTTCATCACCTAAGTTATTAATCTTGTTATCCAAGGATTTGTGAGATTTTTGCAATTGATCTTCTGTAGCAGCACGACCGCTTGTGATGTTGTCAGGATCCCAATCTTTGTTTTCTAGACCTGTCACATAACCGTCTTTACCATCAACAGATACCTTGCCTGCTGCAATCTTACCATCTTTACCATCGATAGTTACCTTGTCACCAGCTTTAATGGTACCATTTTCACCATCAATTGTTACATTGCCAGCTTTAATCGTACCTTTATTGCCATCGATTGTAACTTTATCACCAGCCTTGATAGTACCTGTAGTACCATCCATTGCGATTTGTTTCGTAGCATCAGAGCCCAATGTCACTTTGTCTTTAAGACTTACTTCATAGTTCTTGGAACCATTCGCATTGGTGCTAGGTGTCACAGTAATATTATTACCTGCCGATACCGTTGTAGATGCAGCTGCTGTAGCTTTATCCAATTGAGATTTATTAACTGCATCGTTAGGGTCCGTGCCATCAGCTACATTTGTAATCTTGTTACCGCCGTTATTTAAGCCGTCTTTTGTAAGACTTACTGCATCGCCACCAGCACGATTGATGGTCATGCCATCACCATTGATAACAGTATTATTGCCGCCGTTTGTGAAAGTAGCAGACGTCAAGCCTTTCAATTCTTTCGCCAAGCGCAATTTCAATGTATCAGAACCGTCGGAAACAACACCGATGTTATCTTCAGCAGCTAATTTGCTTTCATCGGAGATACCACCCTTAACATTCACTTGATTGTTAAGTTTCTTTTTAATTACATTGCCTGTATCGCCGCCGTACATCATACCATCGTCAAGCGTTGCAAGTGTATGTGTATTGCCGTCTTTATCTTCGGTCACTAAACGATTAATGCTTGTACCATCTACACCGTTTTTAGCGTCGCCACCTTTAAGTGTAACGCCGTCTTGACCAGGCTTACCGGCAATTGCCACACTATCAGCTTTGAGGTTTTTGTTCATCTTCACATCGATAGTTGTGTTACCATCTTGATCTTGTGTGATGAAAGTTTTAAGGTTTTCACCGCTGTAGTTAGCATCAGCATCATTACCTTCGCCCTTAACAGTAACTGTAGAGCCAAGTTTATTAGTTTTTACACCGCCACTATTAGCATCGAATTTCAAACCTTTATTAGTTAATGCGTCTTCGCTATCTTTGATTTTATCTTTCAAGTAATCCACATTAACCGCTTCGCTGCCATTATTACCTGTCGCATACGCCACGTTTGTTACGTGAGTACCACCAGTTTTATTAGCATAAGGAGAACCTTCATAAGTTACTTTTGTCTTATCAACGGCACCATTATTGTCCAAATCATACTTAACAGCACGATCATTTAATTTGTCGAGGCTAGATTTAGACGCAACGTCCTTAATCTTAACAGTCTCTTTTTTACCTGCATGGTTTTTATCCTCTACAGTCAAGTCAACATCACCGTTAGAATCAACTGTATAAGCATTATCTGCAGCAGCTGTATTTTTCACCAAACGGTAATCTGTAGCAGCAGCACCTTGGTTCTTAACAACATCACTAATCTTTTTCAATTGATCTTCTGTAGCAGCGCGACCGCTTACAGGATTAGTTGTATTCACATCCCAATCTTTATTATCAAGACCAGTTACATAGTTGTTAGAATCAGCGTGTTTACCCATTGTTACACCGCCGGCTTTCACAGTATCTGTAGCCGTCAATGTTTGAACATTAAGATTTTTGTTCAATTTAACGCCGATTGTAGTATCATCGCCGGTTTGCGTAATTTCAGTAGTAATATTACCATCACCATTTACTGTTACTTTAGAACCAAGTTTGTTCGTTTTTACATCGTTATTATCAGCATCGAAACGAAGGCCCTTGTTGATAAGTTCATTTTTAGCATCGTGCAATTGACCGCCGTTGACTGCATCTTTGGAATTAGCAGACACATCCCCGTTAGCAACATTCGTTACCTTTTGGTCATTTGCATTGATACCTGTTGGAGATACATATGTTTTACCACCTACAGTCAAACCGCTGTTGTTGATAGTAGTACCACCAGCTGTAACGCTATCTAAACCGCTTAACGTTTTCGCCAATTTCACATTCAATGTGCCATTGCCATCAGATTCAACACCGATATTACCGTCGGATAATGTGCCTGTTGCACCGCCTTTGACAGACAGTTTTTCACCTAATTTTTTATTGATAACTGCACCGGAGTCACCATCAAAGTTCAAACCTTTATCAATAGCAGTTTTATTAGTGTTAACTTTATCATTAACCTTTTTCAACTGATCTTCTGTAGCACCGCGACCGGATACAGCCACAGGATTATCTACATTCCAATCTGTATTTGTAAGGCCTGTTACATGACCAGCATCACCGTCTACAGTTACAGGGTTTGCAGTACCTACGGTAATTTTATTACCTAAACTAACAGTATATTCCTTACCGCCTGCTGCGTTTGTACTTTCTGTTACAGTTACATTCGCATCCTTTGCTTTTACAGTGGATGCTTTGGCTGTACCGCCGATAGCAGCTTGTAATTGTCCATAGTTAACTGCATCATTAGTGCTACTACCATCTGCAACATTAGTAATCTTTTGATTATTCGCATTGAGACCTGTTGTAGATACATAGTTCTTACCACCTACGGTCAAGCCACCATTATCAATCTTAGTATTACCAGCTGTAACGCTATCTAAGCCTGTCAATGTTTTAGCTAATTTCACATTCAATGTGCCATTACCATCGGATACAACACCGATATTACCGTCAGACAATGTGCCTGTAGCACCGCCTTTAACAGTTACAGTATCACCTAATTGTCGATTACTTACAGTGCCTGTGTCGCCAGCAAAGTTCAAGCCTTTATTAATCTTTGTGTTAATAGTGGAAATATCTTGCTTATTTTTAGCGATATCAGTTTTGTTATTCGCAATGTCGCCAGCATTTTTTGTGATATTTTGCTTGTTAGTATTGATATCTCCAGCATTTTTATCGATGGCAGCTTTATTGGTATTAACTTTATCGTTTACCTTTTTCAACTGATCTTCTGTCGCAGCACGGCCGGATACAGCTACAGGATTATCTACATTCCAGTCTTTATTTTGAAGGCCTGTTACATGGCCTGTAGTACCATTAATCGTTACAGGGTTCGCTGCACCTATTGTAACGGTGTTACCCAAAGTCATATTAATAGTTGTATCACCATTAGCTTGTGTAATTGCGGCATTAATATTGTTGCCGTCACCTTTGATGGTAACTTTAGAACCTAATAGATTATTTTTCGTGCCACCTGTATTAGCATCAAAGTTAAGGCCTTTATCTATTGTGTCTTTATTGAATTTAATAGCATCGTGAATCGTGCCTTTACCTGTGTTACCGATATTGCTCATCGACAAGTTACCCGTATCAGGGTCAAGCGCTGCATTGCCACCTAAAATGCCTTTTGTAGTACTTGCCAAATTACCTAAAGTATTAGCAACACCATATAATTGGCTACCGTTGATTGCATCTGTAGATTGTGCATTCACACGACCGGCAGCTACATTTGTAATGGTACGTTTTACCGTATCACTACCTACACTGATTGTGGAATCAGCAGAACCGCCGGCATAGTTTTTATACCATAAACCATTTACCAATTGATTTGGTGTGCTTACTGTAGCATCAGTCTTGGAGTTAGCACCTAGTGCAACGGAACGTTCATGTGCAGCATTAGCAGATACACCTAATGCCATAGAGTTTGTTTGCTCAGCTTTACTGCTTAAACCTAATGCTACAGCACCTACCGCACCAGTAGATGTAGAAGATTGCACACCTATTGCTAGGGAATTACCACCAGATGCAACAGAACCATCACCAGCCGCGATATCAGCGTAGCCATTTGTAGTACTACCCCAACCGAGTGCAGTAGAGTGAGAGCTATTAGTTGTAGCATTCGTCCCCAATGCAGAAGAGCCCTGTTTCAAAGCTTTAGAGCCATTACCGATAGCTACCGCCCAATCACCTCTAGATTGAGAACCGTTACCTATAGAAACCGCACCACCACCACTGGATTTCGCATCATTACCGAACGCCATGGAAGAACCACCATAAGCACGTGCATTGGAACCGAAGGCTTGGTCATTAGGAAGACCTATCAATTTATTGGTTTCATCATAGCCGGCACGCGCATTATTACCAAGAGCAAAACCATTAAGAGATGCCACGCGTGTTTCATTACCTAATGCTACACTGTTATTGGTAATCGAACGAGAGTTATGACCGATAGTTACAGCTTGTGCACCATCAGCACTAGTACCGGAACCAACAGCAATTGCATTAACAACCTTGGTCGTTGCACCTTGACCGATGGCGATACCACCTGTTCTTTGATCTGCTGGAACATCTGCCCCTTTGGCAACATCAACAGTTACAGTTGCACCTTGTCCGATAGCAATACCGCTCTGTGTTTTACCTTCATCAGTATCACCTCTACCTACAGATGCATTAGTACCGATTGAAATACTATAGTCACCCTTAGATGCCGTATTATCACCGATAGCAATACCACCGTCATTTTCAGCTTGTGCACCGTTACCTCTTGTAATAGGTGCCCCTAAGGCATCGGTAGGCATCATAACGCCTGTCAGCATAACGGCAACCGCTGTAGCACCTACCATTTTAGAGAATACAACCGACAAAGAAGAACGTTTCGTCATGTTCTTTGCTGTTTCTGCCACAACGACATAGCAGCCCTTTGTGCGATTCCAAATCACTTTAAATACTCGATTCATTAATCTTTCTCCTATAAAACTTATAAAACTTACTAACTAACTATCTACATATTTAATGAAATAACAATGATGTATCGATGATGTATTGAGAATTCATCGACATTCTTGAATGTGTATATCTAAAATACCACATATTACGGGAAAAGTAAACTTTTTTTCATTTTATTTTCATAAAACTTTTGTGTTTAAGTTATTAATAATTTCGATAAAATTAAATATACTGAATATTCTGCATAAATGCTGTATTTTTTTACTATTATTCACCAACTTTCATAAATAATACTAATATGCTCCATAATTATGTACCAATATTACACCATATATAATCAATTTATTTTCTCTTCATCATTCTGATTTATGATAGATCATATAATAGAATGATATCTTTTCATAAACAGATATCGTACAGTGTTTCTGCCATTTTGACTCAATGTACGTACACAATTACTACATACCTACTTAAGCAAATTAACTATTGCACAATCAATAAAGGTAGCATTTTATTATATAGTAAAGGGAATGACAGGTGAAATTCAAATCGCTGTCATTCCTTTTTTATTCTAAGGCACTCTAAAGGCGTATCGGCGGGATTTATAGGCTTTATAGAAATAGAGCATATGTGTATAAAAACAATTTATACGATTACTCCATGTGTTTTTTAATTTTTATTGTTATACTGAAAGCAGAAAGGAGGAAGAAATCTATGTCAGAACTCAATATCTTACAACAAAATATAGATAAACCAAATACGGTTACAGAAGAAGATATCGTAGTTACACGAGATAATCAAACTTTCACAATCAAAGGTCGCTTTAATGGGGAAGAAGGCGTATTCACATATGATGCGGACGTTCAACCTAACGATCAGTTACAATTTCTGCATCACAATTTTACGGCCATCGTAAAAAAAATTACATATAAGGTGATTCAAGGTCAGCGAATCACATTGATTGCAAAATTATATGCATAAAAATATCGGGGTATTGTTAATACAAACAACACCCCGATATTTTTTATCGGTCATACAATTATAAGAAATACAACACAACAACACTTAATTCTTATAATTGAATCATCTAAAATTATTGAATTGTCGGTGCATTAATCGCTTTGCGAAGGTCCACTGTGTGAAGTTCGTCCATTGCAGGAGCCGCTTTTTCATCCACAGGTTTCACGCGATTATTGCCGTCTTTCATAGCTTCGTTCAAGCTGAAGATTACCATTTCGTTCATGTAGAAACGCAATTCATCATCATGTACATTGGCTGTATTGCGATCCAAGATATCAATAATTTGTTGCGCATAGTCCAATTTAGCGTCTTCAGATACAGTCGCATGTTCTGTAAAGAACTGTTTGTAATCGTTATACAAACGATCTAATGCCAAACGCCCATAGCTATCGTTTTTATAACGATGGCTCACGATGTACCAGCTACGACGAACGTTCATGTAGTACAACACATTGTTGCGGTAACGCTCTTGACCAGTCATAACGCGGGAATCATCCATGATGCGCTTGCCCTTTTGGTCCAATTGGAATTGTGTGAAAGCATTCACTACGTCCCGAACTTCTTCGCTAGGTACAGGAACAGCCACTTCTGCTTCAATCACGTTTAATGGTTCAGCTGGTTGTTCCGGCATCATCAATCGATCTTGAGCCGCATCCGCTTGACCTACCGCGCATACACAAGCAAGTGCCAATACAGGCATAAATTTTTTGAATTTCATAAATCCTCCTAATGATGAGCCGCCTCCCAAAGGGCGGCTTTCATATTCCTTACATGATTCTTACATGACTAGAGTATACTAAATAATCCATTTAATCAAGTTCAAGTTATTTTGTAAGCCCTGCTTGTTGCATAAGTAATGCAATTTGAGCCTTCATTTGTTCATTATCAGCCTTAACGGAAGACAATTCATTGAGGCTTTCTTGCATGCGTGCATTTTCAGCTTTTAACGCTGTCACTTCATCTTGCAACACATAAACGGAGCTGATAGGGCCACCTTTATAACGATCTGGAATCGCTTTCTTCGCATCGGAGTTACCGAATTTGTGAGTTACACCGGCATTCACCATGTTATGGTGACTACCAACAGATACGCCTACATGGAACATAGTGTCTTCCGCTGTGTAATGTGCAACGCCTAACGCCGCTGCCGTTTCACCTCTGTAATTACCGATACCGGCCATTACTTGAGTAGGCTCCAATGGATCGTATTGAATCGGTTTCAGCGCAGACATAGCCGCCGCATGAGCACCTACACGTTGTGTTTCACCCGCTACAGCATTGATAGCATTTGCCATCTTATCCGTTGCACCTTTTAACTGATTTACATTAACTGCATCTGTACCGTTTACACCAGCAGCAACATTGGTAATTGTATTACCACCGTTGTTGAGGCCATCTTTAGTAAGACTAACTGCATTACCGCTAGCAGGTGTAATTGTTACACCGCCACCGTTCATAACTGTAGTATTACCTGCAGCATCCTTAGTTGTTACTGTTTCAAGGCCTTTCAAGTCTTTCGCCATACGAACCTTAAGGTTGCCAGTACCATCGGATACAACACCTAAATTATCTTCTGTAGTCAACTTGCTAGCATCAGTAATGCCACCCACTACATTAACTTGTTCGTTAAGCTTTTTCTTGATTACGGAACCGCTATCGCCACCGTATTTCATACCATCATCTTTAGTTGCCACTTGGTGGGTCTTACCGTTTTCGTCTTGGTACTTAATACGAGTGATGTTGTTACCGTCTAAGTCTGGATCACCTTTATCAACGGTAATATCCGCATTACGGCCGTCTTTACCAGTTAAACCGATATGACCAACACCGTCTTTACCGGACATGGATATAGCATCTTTACCGTCTTTACCAGCAATACCTACCTTGCCATCTGTACCATCAACACCGTTAGGACCAGTAATGGATACGCCGTCTTGACCGTTTTTGCCAACTTTTACCTTATCAGTAGTTAAGCTGTCAGTCTTAAGGTTTTTCGCCATCTTGATAGTAACATTACCATCTTGGTCGGCTACTGTTTTAATATTTTCGCCGGAATATTTATCGTCAGACTCTTTACCTTCACCTTTGATAGTAACCTTTTGGCCTAAATCACGGTGGAATTCACCTGTATTACCAGCAAAATTCATACCTTTTTTCGTGATTTCATCACCTAGGTTAGTAATCTTATTATCCAAGGATTTGTGAGATTTTTGCAATTGATCTTCTGTAGCAGCGCGACCGCTTGTGATGTTGTTAGGATCCCAATCTTTGTTTTCCAAACCTGTCACATAACCGTCTTTACCATCAACAGATACCTTACCTGCTGCAATCTTACCATCTTTACCGTCAATAGTTACCTTGTCGCCAGCTTTAATGGTACCGTTTTCACCGTCAATTGTTACATTACCGGCTTTAATAGTACCTTTGTTGCCGTCGATGGTAACTTTATCACCAGCTTTGATTGTGCCTGTAGTACCGTCCATCGCGATTTGTTTTGTAGCATCAGAGCCCAATGTCACTTGGTCTTTGAGACTTACTTCATAGTTCTTGGAACCATTCGCATTAGTGCTAGGTGTTACAGTAATATTATTACCTGCCGATACCGTTGTGGATGCAGCTGCTGTAGCTTTATCCAATTGAGATTTATTAACTGCATCGTTAGGATCTGTGCCGTCAGCTACATTCGTAATCTTATTACCGCCATTATTTAAGCCGTCTTTTGTAAGACTCACTGCATTACCACCAGCACGATTGATTGTCATGCCATCACCATTGATAACAGTATTATTGCCGCCGTTTGTAAAAGTAGCAGACGTTAAGCCTTTCAATTCTTTCGCCAAGCGCAATTTCAATGTATCGGAACCGTCGGAAACAACACCGATGTTGTCTTCAGTCGCTAATTTGCTTTCATCGGAGATACCGCCCTTAACATTCACTTGATTGTTAAGTTTCTTTTTAATCACATTACCTGTATCGCCACCGTACAGCATACCGTCATTTAGGTTCGCCACTTCTTCGTTCGTGCCGTCCGGTTTTTGATACACAATGCGCGTAGTGGTCGTGCCGGCGGCACCGTCGACGCCCGGCTTGCCGTCACGGGTTACGGAAATATTCGTCGTAACACCGTCTTTACCGTTGATGCCGATCTTGCCGTCCTTGCCGTCTTTACCGGTAGCGGTAATCGTTTCGGTCTTAAGGTCTTTGCCGAGTTTCACATCAATGGTGCTGTCACCGTTCGCATCTTGGGAGATACTTGTAATGATGTTGGAATTATCCCCTTTCACGGATACCTTGGACCCCAATTTATTCGTTTTTTCGCCGCCTGTATTGGCATCGAATTTCAAGCCGTCATTGATAACTTTATCTAATTTAGATTTAGAGGCAACATCCTTAATCTTAACTGTTTCTTTACTACCTGTATGGTTTTTATCCTCTACAGTTAAGTCAACATCGCCGTTAGAATCAACTGTATAAGCACCGTCTGCAGCAGCTGCATTTTTCACCAAACGATAATCTGTAGCAGCAGCACCTTGACTCTTAACAACATCACTGATTTTTTTCAATTGATCTTCTGTAGCTGCGCGACCGCTTACAGGATTAGATGTATTTACATCCCAATCTTTATTATCAAGACCAGTCACATAGTTCTTAGTATCAGCGTGTTTACCCATTGTTACACCACCGGCTTTCACGGTATCTGTAGCTGTCAATGTTTGAACATTAAGATTTTTGTTCAATTTAACGCCGATTGTAGTATCATCGCCGGTTTGCGTAATTTCAGTAGTGATATTGTTATCACCATTGACTGTTACTTTAGAACCAAGTTTATTCGTTTTTTCAGCGTTATTATCAGCGTTAAAACGAAGGCCCTTGTTGATAAGATCAGTTTTAGCATTACTGATATTAGTATTTAATTCGTTTTTAGCATCGTGTAATTGACCGCCGTTTACAGCGTCTTTACTACCTGCACCTACAGTACCATCAGAAACATTGGTAATTTTTTGATCATTTGCATTGAGACCTGTTGAAGATACATAGGTCTTACCACCTACAGTCAAACCGCCGTTATTAATGCTCGTATTGCCGGCTGTCACGCTGTCCAAGCCGGTCAATGTTTTCGCCAATTTTACGTTCAATGTGCCATTGCCGTCGGATTCAACACCGATATTTCCATCGGACAATGCGCCTGTGGCACCGCCTTTAACGGTGACGGTATCGCCTAATTTTCTGTTGCTCACAGCACCGGTATCACCGGCAAAGTTCAAGCCTTTATCAAGAGTTGTATTGATTGTAGTAATACTTGATGTATTATTATCTTGTTGCGCCTTCGATGCAATATCTGTCAATGTAACTTGTTTTTTGTCGCCTTTATCATTTGCTACAGTCAATACCATATTTCCATTGCTATCAACCTTATATTTACCCTGGCTACCCGCTTCAGGATTTTCTACCAAACGGTAATCTCCCTTTGCTACCTCAGTAAATATATTACTCAAATCAACATTAACTTTGCCCGTATCGTTACGTTCCAGTGTCAACACTTTGCCGTCATTAGAAATACTGCCACTCGTAACATAGTTATTTTTCAATCCACTCACGTTCGCAGTCAATCCGTTTGTGCCGATTAAATTTGCGGCACCCTCACCATTTGCTTGATAAGTCGCTGCACCGCCAGTCACATACTTATCCTTCGCCGTAATGATACGGTTAATATCGCCAATATTGGCACCATTCGTCGTTACGTCTCCGCCACTAGCCACATTAACGATTTGTTTGTTTCCTGCATCAATGCCGGTTTTTACAATTTTAGGGCCTCCAGTGATCGTCACACCATCCGTGTTCATCACTGTATCACCAGCAGTCACACTAGTTAGGTCTTTCAGTTCTTTAGCCAATTTCACGTTCAATGTATCTGTGCCATTAGATACCACTCCAATATTGTTATCACTCAATTTGGATGTATCGGCTACGCCACCAACGATATTAGTTTGTGCCCCCAGTCTTTGGATAAACTTATTATCTGTAGCCCCCGTACCTTTTACATCTCCTGCATAAACTGTGCCCTTATTCACTTCCGTAGTCACTGCATACAGTTGACTGCCGTTAATAGCATCTGTAGATGTAGCGGAAATACGGCCGGCTGCTACATTGGTAACCGTCCGTTCCATACCTGTCTTACCTACGCTAACTGTGGAACCAGGATTTATACCTGCAAAGTTATGTACTACTCCATTAACTGACTCAGAGGCTGTTGCTACCGCTGCAGCAGTTTCAGAACCGGTGCCGAGAGCCACTGCATTTTCATTGGTTGCTTTCGCCCCAGTACCGATAGCGACGCTGTCTTTCGCACTGACCGAAGCACTTTTACCTATAGCTGTACCGTTTTCAGCAGTAGAAGAAGATCCAGATCCTATAGCAGTTGCATCTACTGCACTAGCATTCGTCTGTCTGCCAAGTGCCGTTGCCCCTAATTGTTTCGCGTTAGCTAGATAACCGACAGCCACGGACTGTCCAGTAGTAGCTTTTGACCAGGTACCGATAGACACGCTGGCATCATCTTCGGCCACTGCATTTGTCCCCATGGCGATACTCCATCTGCCCTTAGCCTCCGCACTCCCACCGATTGCATAAGCATAAGTATTAGTAGCTTTTGAATTATTTCCCATTGCTAACGAGGATACCTCAGTAGCGTGAGAAAGGCTGCCGATGGCTATAGCATAGGTTTTATCCGCTTTTGCACCTGCACCGATAGTGGTAGCATACTCTCCATTAGCTTCGGCTTTTGCCCCAATAGAGGTAGCATTTTTCCCTTGTGCCTTGGCTACACCACCAATAGCTGTCGCATTTTCCGCAGTAGATTGTGTTCCTCCACCGATAGCGGTTGAATATGAAGCAGAAGAATTACTATGCGCACCTAATGCCAAGGAAACCGGTCCAAGGGCCTGCGCATAACCGCCAATAGCTACATTATTTTGATCTGTGCCACTATTCGTGCCATTTCCCCATGATACCCCTGCACCAGTCCCCGCAGGATTTACTGCATTAGCAGTATTCAGTGGCAATAATGTACCACCTACTAGTGCCAAAATACATAAAAGTGTACCAACGCATGTTGTGCTTCTTCCATTAATTTTCCCGCGATTATTAGCAATTTCGGACACAACTACATAACAGTTTTTCACCCGATTCCAAATGACTTTATAAATTCGATTCATAATGTTCCTTTCGTACTACATTTTCGTTGCGTAATACCTATCTAACCTTATATAAAACTATAATAAAAATAAGAAGTAATAGATATAAAAATTATCTATACTTCTAATACAAACCAACAATATTCAGCATAACAAGTCAAATATTACACTTATTACAGATTGTTATCATATACTCATCTACTCGTATACCATATCAAAAAAAATCTATATTGTAAACAAATTTTTCATGTTTCATTCATTTTTATGGTTTATTTAACAAAATTAATAATTAGGAAATAAAATCTTCATCTTTTCGATACATTTATGCCATTAAATTTACATATTTGCATGTAACAATTTCAATTTATACATAACAAAAGCCGAGGCAATCTATGCCCCGGCTTTTATAAACACCATACATTCTAAATATTATTTAGTTATCAGTGTATTATCACAGAATCTAATGAAACTGTCCCTGATTCAATTACAATATTTAATTAAATTAGCGGTTTATTACTTACACCAGATCTTACTGAATTGTTGGTGCATTAATCGCTTTACGAAGATCCACTGTATGAAGTTCGTCCATTGCAGGAGCTGCTTTTTCATCCACAGTTTTCACGCGATTATTGCCGTCTTTCATAGCTTCGTTCAAGCTGAAGATAACCATTTCGTTCATGTAGAAACGCAATTCATCATCATGTACATTGGCTGTATTGCGATCCAAGATATCGATGATTTGTTGCGCATAGTCCAATTTAGCATCTTCAGATACAGTCACATGTTCTGTAAAGAACTGTTTGTAATCGTTGTACAAACGATCTAACGCCATGCGCGCATAGCTGTCATTTTTATAACGATGGCTCACGATGTACCAGCTACGACGAACGTTCATATAATACAATACATTATTGCGGTACCGTTCTTGCCCCTTCATAACGCGAGAGTCGTCCATGATATATTTGCCTTTTTGATCCAATTGGAATTGTGTAAAAGCATTCACTACGTCACGAACTTCTTCGCTAGGTACAGGAATGGCCACTTCTGCTTCAATTACGTTTAATGGTTCAGCTGGTTGTTCCGGCATCATCAATCGATCTTGAGCCGCATCCGCTTGACCTACCGCGCATACATAAGCCAGTGCCAATACAGGCATAAATGTTTTGAATTTTATACTTCCTCCTTATGATGAGCCGCCCCGGAAAGGGCGGCTTTCACAATCCTTACATGAGTGGTTAAGAACTCGAATATTCAGATTCGATTATTTTGTAAGACCTGCTTGTTGCATCAACAATGCGATTTGAGCTTTCATTTCTTCATTATCGCGTTGTACTTGATCGTATTTAGCAGTTAACTCTAGATCATGTTGTTTCATACGTTCATTTTCAGCTTTCAATGCAGTCACTTCATCCTGCAATACATACGCGGAGCTGATAGGGCCGGCCTTATAACGTGCAGGAACCGCTTTCTTCGCATCGGAAGTACCGAATTTGTAGGATACGCCCGCATTAATCATGTTGTCATGACCGCCAAGAGATACGCCCATATGGAACATTGTAGATTCATTAGTATAGTGCGCCACGCCTACAGCTGCAGCGGTGCTGCCTTTATAATGACCTACAGCAGCCAATACTTGAGTTGGTTCCAATGGATCATATTGTAATGGTTTGAGGCCAGAAATAGCTGCACTAGTAGCACCTACATCAGCGATTTTACCATCCACGCTACGCATAGCACTGCTCAATTGATTTACGTTAACCGCATCAGTACCATCTACACCAGGGCCTACATTAGTAATTCTATTACCACCGTTATTGAGGCCGTCTTTAGTAAGACTTACAGCATTACCTTGAGCAGGTGTAATTGTCATACCGCCACCGTTCATAACAGTTGTATTACCAGCAGCATCCGTAGTCGTTACGGACTCAAGACCTTTCAAGTCTTTAGCCAACTTGATGTTATAGCCATCACCAGCAGCGTTTTTCACAACACCGATATTATTATCTGCCAAACGGTTCACATCAGCACCACCAGTAAGGTTCATAGTATCTCCCAATCCACGAACCACTTTACCGCTATCGCCAAGTTGGTCACCTTGGAATACACGGCCTGTTCTAGCCTTGTTGTTGAAGTCATCATTAACAGCTTTCAATTGATCTTCTGTCGCCGCACGACCAGGAACAGCTACAGGGTTTTCAGGATCCCAAGTTTTGTTATCCAAACCTGTTACGAAGTTGCCTTCTTTACCGTCGGAAGTTTGCTTACCTACAACTACGTCACCGGCTTTCACAGTATTTGCCGTTACAGAACCGTTGTTGCCGTCGATTTTAACTTGATTATCACCTTTACCGGCTGTAATCGTTCCTGCAGAGCCATCCAACTTAACTTCTTTATCGCCATTGCCGGCTGTAACAGTACCTTCGGAACCGTCAATCTTAACTTGTTTTGCTGGGTCTTGACCAAGAGTGATCTTATCGTTCAAGGCCATCTTGATAGCACCGTTATCAACAGAAGTTTTGATATTACCGTCACCTTTTAGGTCAATTGTTTCGCCAAGAGGTTTCTTCACGGAGTTACCGTCTTCTGCTTTAAGACCGAAGCCTGTGGATTTGATGTCTTCAATAGCTGTATGCAATTGACCGCCGTTTACAGCGTCCTTGCTACCAGCGCCAATAGTACCATCAGCTACATTAGTGATCTTCTTATCAGCCGCATCGATACCGTCTTTTGTTACCTTAGGACCGTTTTCGATTGTTAAGCCATCTTTGTTGATAGTAACAGCTTTATTACCACCATCATTGATTTGCAAGCCGTCTTTAGTCAACTTAGTTGCTTCATTAGCGCCGTCCTTGATAGTAACGCCGTTTGTATCCATCTTAGTGTCGCCTGTTGTTACAGTGGTAGCTGTTACAGTGTCTACAGTGATGTCTTTTTTCAATTCTACCTTAACAGCGCCGTCGTCTACGGATGTTTTGATATTCGTGTCATCACCTTTAACTTTAACAGTTTCACCAAGAGCTTTTTTCACAGATTGGCCGTCTTCTGCTTCTAGACCGAAGCCTTTGGATTTAAGGCTTTCAACAGCATCATGCAATTGGCCACCGTTTACAGCGTCTTTGCTATCTTTTGCAACATTACCGTCTTGAACGTTTGTAATTTTATTACCAGCTGCATCGATGCCATCTTTCGTCATGGATGGACCATCAGTAATCTTCACGCCGTCTTTTGTAACAGCTGTCAATGGATTACCTGCTGCATCATTAATAGTCATGCCTTCGCCGTTTACAACGGTTTTACCATTTGCACCATTAGCTCCGTTGTTGAAAGTAATGGAGTTCAAGTCTTTAAGGTCTTTTGCCAAACGAACATTGAGAATATTATTTTTGCTGATAACGCCAATATTGTTTTCAGTCAAATCAGCTTCGTTTGTTACGCCGCCCTTAATGTCCAATTGTTCATTAAGTTTTTTCTTGATAACGTCGCCGTTGTCACCACCATATGCCATACCGTCATCTTTGGTTGCCACTTGATGTGTCTTACCCTTTTCATCAGTGTATTTGATACGAGTGATTTCGTTACCGTTGAGGTCTGGATCACCTTTTTCAACAGAAATGTCAGCGCTATGGCCGTCTTTACCGTTAAGACCGATGTGACCTACGCCGTCTTTACCAGAAATAGATACAGCTTCTTTACCGTCCTTACCAGTCACAGCTACCTTGCCGTCTGTACCGTTATCAGGACCTGTAATGGACACGCCGTTCTTACCGTCTTTGCCAACTTTCACGGATTCAGCTTTAAGGTTTTTATTCATCTTTACGTTGATAGTTGTATCACCAGATGTTTGGTCTTGTGTGATGAAAGTTTTAAGGTTTTCGCCGCTGTAATCTTCGTCAGCTGCCGTGCCTTCACCTTTAATAGTCACTTTAGAGCCAAGCTTATTAGTTTTTTCTCCGCCTTGATTAGCATCGAATTTCAAACCTTTATTAGTCAATGCGTCTGCACTATCTTTGATTTTGTCATTTAAGTAGTCTACATTAACCGCTTCGCTACCATCGTTGCCTGTAGCATATGCCACATTCGTTACGTGAGTACCGCCTTGCTTATTGTTATATGCAGGACCTTCGTAAGTTACCTTGGATTTATCAGGATTACCAGTAGGATCCAAATCATACTTAACAGCGCGGTCATTCAATTTATCAAGTTTGGATTTAGAAGCAACGTCTTTGATGGTAACGGTTTCTGTTTTATCTGGATGATTCTTATCTTGTACAGTCAACGCTACATCGCCGTTCGCATCCACAGTGTAGTCTCCATTGGAGCCTGCTGCTTGATTTCTGATCAAACGATAATCAGTGGAGTTAGCACTTTGAGCATCCAACGCTTTTTTCAACTGATCTTCTGTTGCGGCACGACCGGATACGATCTTGTCTGCATCCCAATCTTTATTATCAAGACCTGTTACATAGTTGCCTGTTTCGCTGTCGCCGGCCGCGTTGTTAACAGTTTGACTACCCATAGTAGCACCGCCTGCTTTCACAGTCTTAGCAGCCGTTACGGAATCAAGATTTTTAAGGTCTTTCGCCAATTGAAGTTCCAATTTGTTAGTGCCATCAGCTTTTACGTTGATATTGCCGGCTGCGCTCTTGAACGCTGCAGATTCAGCTTCAGTTACGCCTTCACCTTGTACTTTCACCAAGGAATTCAATTTTTGTTTATTCACAGTACCAGAATTGTTACCAGTGAATTGTAAACCGTCCTCCATAGTCGCAACTTGGTGTTCGCCGTTGCCGTCTTTGTAAACGATACGTGTAAGACCGTTTGTACCGTCTACACCTTTTTCGCCTTTAACGCCAGTAGCAGGATCATCGTAACCAGGTTTTACGGATAAGTCGATACCATTAGTACCATTCACGCCGTTCGTTCCAGCAGGGCCTGTCAAGCCGATGTGACCTACGCCGTCCTTACCGGAAATAGAAACGGCTTCTTTACCGTTTTTATCAGTGACAGCTACCTTGCCATCTGTACCGTTCGCTGTGTCAGGACCTGTAATAGCTACGCCGTCCTTACCATTTTTGCCAACCTTCACAGATTCAGCTTTAAGGTTTTTGTTCATCTTCACGTCAATAGTCGTATTGCCTGTTGCCGCATCTTGATTGATGAAAGTTTTGAGGTTTTCACCGCTATAATCAGCGTCAGCAGCAGTACCTTCACCTTGAATTGTAACAGTGGAGCCTAATTTGTTAGTTTGTACGCCGCCTACATTAGCATCAAATTTAAGGCCTGTGTTGATAAGTTCATTTTTAGCATCGTGTAATTGACCGCCGTTGACAGCATCTTTGGAACCGGCCGCTACGTTACCATCTTTCAAGTTAGTAATTTTTGTACCGTTAGGACCTTCCAATGTTACTGTGTCATGGCCTGTGTTACCGTCATATTTTACGGAACGATCTTTTACATTATCTAGTTCAGTTTTAGACGCAATATCCTTAATCGTTACAGTTTTAACGTCACTGGATTTTTCGTCTTTTACTTTCAAGTCTACTTGATTGTTTTCAACCTTATAGGAACCATCTGCCGCGTTGTTCGGATTAGCAATTAAGCGGTAATCTGTAGCACTTGCATTAGCTTTATTAATAGCATCGCTAACCGTTTTCAACTGTTCTTCAGTAGCCGCACGGTTTGGTACATATACAGGATCCGCAATATTCCAAGATGTATTATCTAAACCTGTTACAAAGTTACCAGTTTGGTTAGCACCTTTGTTATCTGCTACCGTATGATTACCTACAGTGGCAGTGCCTGCTTTCACAGTGTCAGATGCCGTTACAGATTGCAAGCCTGTCAAGTTTTTCGCCAATTGCAATTGTAATTTTGCATTGCCATCAGCACCAACAGCCGCAGAAGTAACACCGATATTATTACCTGTAGCAAGATCGGAAGCGCTTGTTACGCCACCTGTGATGTCCACTTGTTTGTTAAGCTTAACATTAGATGTAGCACCCATGTCACCTTTGAATTTAAGACCGTCGTTCAAAGTTGCCACTTCTTCGTTAGAGCCATCAGGTTTTTGGTATGTAATACGAGTTGTAGTTGTGCCAGGAGCGCCGTCTACACCAGGTTGACCGTCACGAGTAACGGAAATGTTAGTTGTTACACCGTCTTTACCGTTGATACCGATTTTACCGTCCTTACCGTTTGCACCAGTAGCGGTAATTGTCTCTACATTAAGGTTTTTACCAAGTTTCACATCAATTGTGCTATCGCCGTTAGCGTCTTGAGAGATTTCCGTAATGATATTAGAGTTATCCCCTTTAATTGCTACTTTGGAGCCCAATTTATTTGTTTTTTCACCGCCTGTATTAGCGTCGAATTTCAAGCCTTTGTCGATAAGATCTTGTTTAGTTGTATCAATTTTATTGTTTAATTCATTCTTAGTATTTGTGATTTGGTCACCAAGATCTTGCTTAACTTGATGTAATTGACCGCCGTTGACAGCATCTTTAGAACCAGCTGCTACGTTGCCGTCCTTCAAGTTAGTGATTTTTGTACCGTTAGCACCTTCCAAAGTTACTGTATCTTTGTCAGTTTCACCGTCGTATTTCACGGAACGATCTTTTACTTTATCAAGTTCTGTTTTAGACGCAATATCCTTAATTGTCACAGTATTAACTGTACCGGATTTATCGTCCTTCACTTGTAAATCAACTTTATTGTTATCAACCTTATAAGAGCCGTCTGCCGCATTGTTTGGATTAGCAATTAAACGATAATCAGAAGCACTTGCGTTAGCCGCTTTCACAGCATCACTAACAATCTTAAGTTGATCTTCTGTTGCCGCACGACCAGATACATAGGCAGGATCAGTTAATGTCCAATTTTTATTGTCCAAACCGGATACAAAGTTACCGTTCTGAGCAGCACTTTTGTTATCTGTTACAGATTGGTTCCCCATAGTAGCAGTACCAGCTTTTACAGTCTTAGTAGCTGTCACCGTATTAACATTGATGTCTTTACCTAATGCAACCTTAATTGTTGTATCGTCGCCACTTTGTGTAATTGTAGTGTTGATGTTAGTGCCATCACCAGATACTGTTACCTTGGAGCCTAATTTATTTGTTTTTTCGCCGCCATTATCAGCATCGAATTTCAAACCTTTATTGATAAGCTCCGTTTTTGTAGCATCAAGTTCTGTTTTGGATGCAATATCCTTGATAGTTACAGTTTTCTTATTCGCAGGATTTTTAGCATCTTGTACAGTTAAGTCAACTTTATTGCCAGATACAGTGTAAGCTTTATCAGCAGCACTGCTGTTTTCAACTAATTGATAATCAGGAGCATCTACGTCAACTTTATATGTTTTATATGTACCATCAGTACCTTCTGTAATCGTTGTGTTTTTACCAGCAACAACTTTTACTGCTTTTTGCGCTTCATCACGAATAACGGATTTACCATTGTCAGTAATATTGGACAAGTCTTTATTTGCCGCATTGTCGATTTTATTCTTAGTAGCATCAGTCAACGCCACATCGATTGTTTGGTTGTTAACAGATGTCGTAACATAAGAACCGTCGCCTTTTACAGTCAATGTTTGGTTATCCAATAAAACGTCGTTTTTGCCAGTGTTGCCAGCTACTTTCAAATTAACATTGCGCAATTGTGCCACGTTAACAGCGTCAGTATCAGCTGTACCTGCAGCCACATTTGTGATCTGACGAGTTTTTGTACCGCCGTCACCTACGGACACTGCACCCATAGTGGATGTCAACGCAGCGCCTGTCAATCCGCTATATCCATTTGTACGGCTGTCTGCAGTTTTCACATTATAGCCTGCTTTGCCCGCCGCAACGGAAGCAATGGAGTTTGCACCCAATGCAACGCCGTCATCTACACTGGATTTAGCTTTATAACCGATTGCAGTGCTATTCGCATTCGCTGCAGTTGCATCAGCACCGACAGCTGTCGCAAAGTTACCTGCTGCGGAAGTACGTACGCCGGCTGCTGTCGCATTATTGCCTGTAGCACCTGTGTTATCGTAGTTCGCATCGGCAGATGTGCCTTTAGCACTGAAGAAATTCGTTTGCGCCGCTTCAACAGCTTCTTTTACCGTATGATACGTGCTGTTCTTGATATTGAAATCAGGCGCTTTATATGTAGAACCATTCGCTTCATAGCCCGTATATGTAGGACCTGCGATGGATTTTGCCAAGTTACTGTTTACAAATTTTAATTGTTTTACATTTGTTGCGTCAGTATCGTTTTCACCACCTGCTACGTTGATGATACGGCGTTCAGAACCTACGTTACCTACCGCAACTACACCGTTTGCAACATTGTTGTTTTGTTGATTAGTGAAAGCAGAGTAACCATTAACCAAGGCACCTCTTACTTCCGTACCAGTACCCAATGCCAAGGAATTATTGGATTCTGCAACGGCATTTGTACCGATAGCCATGGAGTTAGTACCTGTAACAGTAGCACCAAGACCGATAGCTGTCGTATTAGTATTGTTTGCTTTCGCTTCTTTACCGATTGCAATGGCACCATCTTTAGATGCATTAGCCGCACCGCCAAGTGCAAGCGCATCAGCACCCAAGGATTTTGCATTACCACCTAATGCGATAGAGTTCGATAATTTGGCTTGGGAAGAACTACCCATAGCGATAGCATCAGCACCAGCAGCATTAGAGCTACTACCCATGGCAAAGCTGCTTACACCACTTGCATTGGCACTTTTACCCATCGCTACCGCATTTTGTGCGGATGATTGCGCCGTATTACCGATAGCAAAGGCATTCTCTGCACTAGCATTAGCACTATAACCCATAGCTACCGCATTAGCGCCACCAGTACTGGATGAGGAACCGAATGCCATAGAGTCAGCTGCAGCAGTAGATGTTCTCGCCTTTGTACCAAATGCAAGAGAACGAACACCTTCTGTTACGGTATTACCATTGGCATTATATTGTGCACTAGGAGTACCATGTTGTTGACCAGGCAATTTTATAGTTTCTGCTGCACCAATTGCAATGGATTGATCCGCTTTTGCTGTAGCAGAATAACCCATGGCGAAACTACCGTTACCCTTTGCCCAAGATGCAGTACCTAATGCTGCGGAGAACTCACCTTCTGCAGCGGATTGACGCATCATAGCCAAGGAGTTAAATCCGCTCGCCTTTGTAGCTGTACCAAGAGCCATAGCAGATGGTGATAAAGCCTGAGCATAATGACCTAAAGCAAAAGAAATACCACCTGTGGCCTGAGCATAGTTACCAATAGCTAAACCGGAATAATAAGTTGGATTACCAGTTTCCTGAATATTTGTATTTTTACCGATAGCAATGCCAGCAAAACTATTTTCTGTATAGTTACCTCTATCTGTACCATTATACAAATGACTATTATCAAATGGTGTCAGGTTCCCAGGGTTTTGATAATTATATAAATAACTACCTTCACTATAAACTACATTACCAGTAGCATAACCAGCGCCATTTACATCATTAATCGTCATAGCAGTATATGTAGCAGCATTAACTGTAGTAATATTACCACCCATTAATAATGCAGCCACCGCCATAATCGCACTCATGCGAGCCCAGGTTGTACCGTTTTGTACGGATTTCACCTTGCCGCCACCTGTTTTTACAATTTCAGATACTACAACGTAGCATTTTTTTGTCTTACTCCAAATAACATTATAAATTCGATTCATAATTATCCTTTCTTACCGAAAACTCAGTAAAACACACCACTTGTGTTGCATAATATTGCAAAGATAATAAAAAGAAGAAGTATAAAGATTAATTATCATCTACACTTCTTACACCAAATATTAGTATTCCAAATTACGATCTGAATACTATAATTATTCATGATTCTTCATCATATACTCATCCACTGCAATACAATATCAAAAAATTTCTATCTTGTAAACAACTTTTTTCATCTTTTCTTCATTTTTTTCGTTTATTTATTTCTAATTTAATACTTTTTAATTTTAAGAAAAAGAATCTTCATCTTTCCTATCATTTATTACGATAAATCCACATATCGGAATATAACGATTATTGTAATTACGTAATCAATTCCATATTTTTAGACTTCTCAGTTTAGTACTTTCATAGATAAGATAATTTTATATACAGAAAAATTATCACCTACAGGTACACGAAAAAGCCGAGGCCCTAAAGCCTCAGCTTTCACAATATAAATCATAAATATATATTCTATTTTCTATTAACCCTTACACGTTCAATAGTTGGTTGTCCTTCATGATTCTTGGCAATAGTATCCACACGGAATAACGCCATTTCAGGACCAAATTCAGATACGAGGCGATCATCGACGACAACGCTCTTAATCAACATGCACCGTATGTTGGCGACGCACATTTTCCAGCATATTCGCACGAACCGATGCTTTTGTATCCGATCGATGGTTACCACGAAACCATGCCGTATCGACACCGGCTAGCCGGAACATGATTTTGCCGTACGGACTGCCATGCTCATGCTCCGGCTTATTGTAGCCCATGTCCACGGAAATCCTCGGCGTGAGCTGTAACTCCGTACCGATGCGCAAGCCATGCTTATCCTCACTACGCCGCAACTGCCAACGATAGGCTTCCATGTACACGCGCGCCCAACGGGCATTCTTGAAGCTAGTCCCATATTCCGCAGTATATCCGTTAGATACACTCTCCAAGCGTGTCGCACCATCAAAAGAACGCTCACCAGACACACCGCGATACCAGTTCATGCGAAACGCACCGATCCCCGACACATACTCTAGCCCGACACTCATGCGACCGTGATTGCCTCTGAACCGATGGTCATAAAACAGATTACCACCGTAATAATGGTCATCGTTCGCAGCAATTCGGCGATAGCCGATACCCACATTCGCCGTCGTCCCTGTATCCGCTGCATTCGCCAAACGCTCCTGTGTAAACCACACATGGCGAGATGTCTCATCATAATGACCTAGTGGCTGCAATGTTTCCACACCATACAAGGGCTTCCAATTTTTCTGAAAACGCAATGACACGACGGTTCTCTGCATCCAGGGCTTCGCCTTCGATCCGTGCATTGCGGAATGAACACCAGTCATAACCACTGCCTGCAACGCAGAATTGACCGCATCCGTATCGGAATAACGAGTCGTCTTTTTATCTGTGGAGTCCGGCATCTCCAATCCGCCCTGACCGATAACATGGTCCGGCGTATGGGACGAATTAACATGGAAGGTATCTGAGTCGTCAGATAATACGGCCTTACTTTCACTATGAACTTGTTTTACCATAGTCCCCTGCATAGGCTGCGCTGTTCTGTCCACCTGTTTTCCCAACACGGGCATAACGGACATACACAGGGCCACTACTAACACAACTATATATTTCATTACACACTCTTACGTACAAACACACTTTTCATTACGCACATAATTATTTATTTAATTATGTACTTAATACGTTATTACACACGATTACACACGCCGATGACTCATGATTTTATCATGAACAAAACATGAAATTATTTCTATTTTATATAAATATATAGAGGCTTGTCAATGCATATAGAATGCAATGTATACATATAAAATGCTAGA
>OAWK01000124.1_pt1 | contig 43308 bp, 70 predicted proteins | sample 1476691 | NCBI WGS metagenome assembly OAWK01 (sample SAMEA2580186, study PRJEB22360) | human gut metagenome | biome: human gut; feature: human-associated habitat; material: faeces | place: Denmark | collected 2008/2010 | reverse complement strand
TGATGGTTTATAATCTGCCAGCACTCCTTGTAATACTCTGTGGTGCTGTATGCATACCACCAGCCATTACTATCATGGTGCCAGCCCACCTCATACTCCGGCTGCTCTACCAGCGACCAGTCAGGACGTCCATATCCGTCAATCCTGCTGTTATCTAAGCTGTACTCCTTACAGCATACTGCTCCGCCATTGGTAACCACCTCACTGCCGTCACTGGTGTTGCCCTCAATGGTCCTAACCTTGGTCATGGTGACCTCATAGACGATGCCTGTATGACAGATGCGCTGGGAGTTTTTAAAAAATATCTGGTCCCCCGGCTGTGGGCTGTCCTTGTGATACTGGCCCTTGGTCTTATAGTATTGTGCGGATGTGGGAGTGTAGGCGGAGAATCCACCACCCAGAAGCTGCTGCGCCGCTACCCGGCCAAAAGCCTGCACAAAACACCAGTCCACAAACATGTCACACCACGGCTGCCCCTGGAGAGATGGGTACAGGTCCCTGGCATACTTGGTATAATTGCTGCTGCCAGCATTCGCGGTCTTGCTGTCAAGCTGGCTGTTACTACGTTTCTCCAGATATCCAATCTCCTGGTGAGCAATTGTTAAAACCTTATCTATTGATTTCATGTTTTCCTCCAATTAAAAAATAAGGCCCGGGACCACTCCCAGGCCATGAAAAGTTGTGGCGTCACAAGTTGCGATATCGCAACTACTCCTTTTCGTCGTCTACGCCATTATTGTTACGGTCACTTGGGCCGCCTACACCGCTCTGGTGCTTACCCGGATGCGGCGTGTCTGTTGGTGCATCATACAGGTATGGGGTGGGCTGTTTTTCCTTCAGGTCTGGCCCCTCTGCCAGGTATCCCCCATTTCCCGGAATATGCGCTGCATGTTTTCCTGTTGATTCTGTCATAATATGTACCTCTCTTTCCTTTTTTTTTGGGTTGATAAGTTTACCGCCATTACCCTAACGGCCGGGAGATAGCGGACCACCTCCTTCTATTTCTGTTTACTTTTTTCTGACTGCGTGCCAAAGTAAAACCCTACAATCATTGTAAAAATAGTCAAAAACTGTTCCCCGGTAATCTCACCGGCGCAAGTAAGGGCAATAAATCCACCTGTTAAAGCTAATGTCATAATGGATTTAACATCAATCAGTTTTGCAAGCTTATCTTTCATGCATTATTCCTCTCCTTCCGGCCCTGTTGGAAGAGCCATTATTTCTTCGTATAATTTCGTTCCAACACCATTGCCATGGAGGGCGTGGTACTGCTTATACACATCCTCAATCGACTGTTTTACATATATCGGGCAGTAATGCAAATCATCATGATACTTATTATATACTCTGATGATTTCTGCCCGGAGCAGAGCACGCACTCCATTCCTGCTGGCCATAACTTGACTATACAGATATGCTATGACCGGGACAAATGCACTGCACACCCATCCCGGCCATGAACTTTTAACGTATTCAAATAGCTCCATCTCTTATCCTCTTAAAATAATTTATAATACGGCCGCTCCTCGCCCCACCACCAATACCGTAACCAGTCATCCAGCACGATTCCGGCCAGACTTACCGGCATCCAAAGCAGGCAGTACTGGGGACATACCTGACCAAGGATATTACCCCGCATATTACTGTAATCCCATATGCCCCAGCCCAACCACAGGTTGACCACACAACCGGTCAGAAACTCCAACAATGTAATCAGGGCAGCCCCCAGAAGTATCTGCTGCCATAGTGGCATATCCCAGGGGAGTACCTCGTTAATCAGGCCCAGACCGATAAAACACAGGCCACCCAGTATAAACATTGTCCAATGACTATACCCGCGCCACAGTAACTCTAAGGCTATGTACAGCAGTCCTCCCATGCTCCACAGTGTGGCATACTTATTAACTCGTCGGCGTACCATTATCCACCACCATCTCGGCTGCTATCTGTGTCAGATATGTCTTAAGCACCTCGCTCCGGTACTCTTCCGGCACATCCGCACCATAAAAGATTTCCTGGACCTCCTCAGCGGTCTGGCAGCCGGCAATCCACATGTTAATGGCATTGCAGTACGTGGTGTGATAGGACACATGCCACATGGCCGCCTGGATGATGGCCTGCATGTCTGCTGCGCTGTAATACCTACAGGGCTGCCCATCAGCGTGATACTCCAACTGCGCTGCACCGGCACTTATCTGACTCAGTTTGCCAAATAGATTAATCTGGTCGTGCTCCGTCAGGCTGTAATGTTCTGTTGTGCCGTCTGACAGGGTGACATTTACGCCATGGTATACAATCTGTTCGCAGGCCGCTGACATCTCTGCTTTCTTAGCAGCCCGTACCTCTGCCAGTGTCGGCACATATGGTTCTGGCGGTTCCACTGGTTTCGGATGGGCTAGGGGTGTATAAACACTCCCGTCATTGGATAGCCACACTGTGTTTCCGTCCTGCTTCCAGACAGTATCATAGCCGTGCAGGGTGGTAGCCTCTGTACCATCATTAGTATAGATTGTAATGTCGCCCCATATATCCGGGATTGCATCAGCAAAAGCGATTTTCAGGACATTGGCCGATTCTGGCCGGATGCCATTGATTTCATACCGTCGTTCTTCCTTTCCAATTCTGATCTTTTCCATGGGTTCACTCCTTTTTTATGAATTATAAAAGGCCCTTGTGGGGCCCGGTTTACGAGTTGCTTACTGTGCTCAATACCAATTCTGGGTCTAACGGAGGAGCGTTATATCTGGATACAGATGGCAGATTAAAATTCGTCACATCAGATACACATACTGTCTACGCTTTGGATTGGCATAGCTTATAGTTATCTTGCATCCCACTGTGTCCACCCTCCATTGATACGCGCATACGATCTGGTAAAGACTTTCGATTCACCCACTGATAAGGCCAGTTGTACCCCGTAATCAGTCCCAATGGTAAGGCCCATAACCAATCCATTTCCATATCCCGTTATGCCCTGTGCATATGGGCTATGAGTTGTGTTTGTCCCCCATGTCCCAAAAGTGATTGTATTGGTGGTGTCCGTTAAAAAATCCAGGTCAGGTACTAAACTTGATAGAGTGCTCTTATCGTACTTATTGGTATTGAGCACAGTATAAAGGTCCATCAATTTCTTGCCCTGGGCAGCCGATAAAGGAAGGTTGGCATTGTCAGTTACACAGTTATTGACTATATCTCCAACAAATGAGACCAGCTTAAAACCGGCCTTAACATTGCGCATGAATTTTATCAGCGGCATCTTTGAAACAAAACTAGCCAGGAGGGTTGTCTTGCCGGTTATGCCATCTACGGATCCAGAGGCATCAAACTCAGGTGCGTCAACACTATCACTTATTTCTTTCATGCCAGCATCTATAATGTCCATATTTTCATTGATAATCCCAACGGATATATATTCATTTCCTGCTGGCTTCTTGAGTTTTAGGTTGGTAGTCTCATTCATTTAAATTCACCGTCCTTATTTCATCCCAGGTGTATGCAGCTGCCTGGTTCCATGTTATCTTTGATACATCATTCCATGTATTATAGACGTACTCATATACCACGGCCAGATGTGCCGGCTTTATTTCTTCAATTGTAATCTTGAGGTCAGACATGTTTCCCGGAATGCCAAGTGTGCCAACAAACTTAATTGTGAATTTTCCATTAGCATTGTCTTCAATGACCTCCACTTCTCCGTTTGAATACTGGCTGGCCGTATCAATAATCATCTGCTTAGTGGTTGTTCCGATTCCCGAAATCTTAGCCTTGATTCGTTCGCGCCGGAAGGTATCCGACTTGGATATATCCACATCAATATCCAACAGTTGTTCATATCTGTTCAGCATATGGCTGGCCGTGTTAACAAAGCATTCTGCAATGATTGTACTCAGACTGACATCCATCATTTCTGTCACATCCGAAAGGATTGCCTGTAAGGTATTCATTGTAACATTCGAATCATAATAATCTGGCAGCAGTTTAACCAACTTCAAGTGCATCCACCTCCGACAATGTTATCGTTCCGATAATCGGTATCTGTTTTTCACTTATCGTTACGTTTCCTGTCCCGGAATTAAGCCTGAAATTGTCAAAATCCTCAACTCCTGGAATATCCAGAAGGAGACTTCCCAGTTTCGCATAGCTCACACGATACGTTATAAATGTCATTTCCTTCAGGAATGATGTCAACTCTTCCTTAAATGCCGATTTAACCTCTGAAATTGTCTTACTTCCATCCAAAACGACATTGGCTGATATATTAATAGGTAATGCTTCCGGACTGGATACCGTAACTGTAGCCCCGATTGGACGCACCGTTTCAATGTGCTTTAAAACTGTAGCGGGCAGTGCGGAAGAAATATTTTTGTCATCATCTACCACCAGGACCGTCACAGTTCCGGGACCGTTATCCAACGGAAATACTTTTGCATCCCCCACACCGGCCACCTCCAGGGCCCACTGCCTATAATGATAAGCATTACCTGATGTAGCCGGCCGTTTTATCTTTGCATATAGCCGTTCCCGAAAGGCGTCATCCGTTTCAGCATCCGTCCCCGGCGTATCAATTCCTCCAAGCGTCGCCGTGACATTAGATATATTGGATATGGGCTCCATATTTCCGCTGTATTGGTTTCCTATTTCCCCTGGGGTCTCGCACGTGATTATATATTCATTCTCATTGCGCTTACCAGTAACGTTATAAACAAGCCCATTAATCCCCCATCGAGTACCATTTTCAATCGCCGTTGATGTCGTCATTATTCGCACGGCCGCAGTTGCTTCTTTCCTGGTCAGTCCATAGGTTGCGGCCGCTCTATCAAGATAATCCCCTATCGCCGTGTCAGCAAATACCAGGTCAAAGAAATGATCTAGTTGAAATTGCTGCTGTGCCAGGAAATACGCACACGGTGCCAACGCATCATATATGATACTTCCTTCACGTTTGTCCACTTCGTTGGGGACTTTATCCAGCATCCCCCGCAATATTTCTTCGTATGTCGCGCTCATACTGACACCTCCTTCTCTATTTCCACGTCCCCATAAATACTGGATACATTAAAAGTGCACCGGCATATATCTTCCTTAAACTCAAAATCAAATCCGTCCACCTCTAATATCCTGTCGTCCAGCAATAGCACTTCCTGAATCATCCGTTTCATCTCAGCGCGGACATATGGACGCTCCTCTCCAATCAGTTCCTTCCACGCAATCCCATACTTAAAGCTGTAGATGGGGTATTCATATTGTTCTGTGGCAAGCACCTTATATATAGCCTGTTTCAGTGATTCCAGGCCATCCACAAAGCTTTCTATCTTCTCAGCAGAAAGTTTATACGTCCTATCATAAAAATTCTGTTCCTGGAGCACCAGTGACGTTGTAAGTTCTGTCATACTCAACCTCCTATCTGATAAGGTTTCCCGATAATCTCCAGAACGTAGTATTCCCGACCACCATCATTACGCAAAAGCCGAACCTTGTCCCCGGATACAAGCTTCCCTTTCATATTCCCGGAAACCATACTCATAGGCAGGGGGAGCGAACCGACCATGATTGACGTTCCGTTGTAAGTGCCAAGCAGTACGGATGTGGGCTTTCTGGCCTTCATATAATTGTCCACGATTGCCTTGATTGTGGATAAAAGCTCATGTGCTGTATTCTTATCACTCATCTGCCATCACCTCCACGGACATGGTATGGATAGGAAGGAACTCATGGGTCACTTTCTTTACAATCAAACGGCGGTTCAGGTTGATATCCTCTATGCTGCCATAAATACTGTTCCCAGCCCTCACCCGGAGGTCCCCCAGGCATTCCAATTTCAATGTTTCCTTCTCATGGTTATACAGTTTCAATAGGTTATTGGCACGCTCCTGGGCCTTCGCCGCGTTATCAATGCCAGATTGGGAAGATTCAAGATACTGTAACAGTCCATAACGATTGACTGATTCTTGGTCAACAGCTGTTCCAATATCAATCTGTCCGCTTGACTCGTTTTTCCAGACCACTTTAATACGGTTATAAAATTCATCATCTACGGATTTCTCCCAGCTGTATCCGGTGCATAAGCTCGCGTCTCCCAATACAAGCGGAGTTTGAAGATTGCGCATGTTCCATAAGCACACAGAACCATATTCATCCCTTAAGCAATACATCTCCTGTGTACCAAGTAACGTATCTGATATGGCCTGTACGATATGGTCAATCCATGTTTTTTCATAATCGGCAATGGCCGGAAGGACGTAGCCTGGCTCCTCCATGGTCCCCGGTTTTAGCGACAGGAAGGCGCACATATTCTGGGCCAGGTTCCTGAGCGTGCCATTTTCCAGGACTACTATATCCTTGTGCTTTGCGTAGCGCAGCTGGTCATACGCTTTAACCTTAATAATACCGCTCTCATCACCGGATACTTTAAAAGCCGTACCAAAAAAAATGCCATCATTCTGGTCATTATCTGTCAGACGGACAACATCACCATTTTGCAGGGTAAGCCCATTTTTAATATACGACACCTCCAGACTGCTTGCGCCATCGTTGAGGACATCTGACCACGATATTTCTGTGCACATGTCGGATATGTCATATATGTAACCTTGTGTTTCAACCAATAGCTCCATGTCGCCTCCTATGTCGGTATGCTCAACACTTGCCCCACACTTATAACATTGGGGTTTGCTATGCTATTAGCAGACGCAATTTTAGGATACTGTGCTCCGTTGCCATAGTATTTTTTTGCAATCCCCCAAAGCGTATCGCCTGATTGTACCGTATGTGTCTTATTATCGGTCACTGCCGGATTTACAGCCTCGCTATTGGCGGCTGTATCCTCTTGTTTAACCGTAGCTGTCGGGGTTTGGACCGCTATATAACGTTTACTTGCACCCTTGTACTCCATCAAGGTCAGGGATATGTATTTATCCCCTTCCTCCCCTGCTTTTTCAATGACTTCTACGCTCTTTACCAATACTCGCATGCTGATATCGTCTGTAATGTCATTGGATGCTATAAATCTGATAGGCTTTTTATTCTTTTGGGCCTTTTTAAACATCTTTTCATAATAGTCTGCATCTGACCTTGCGCCAGGCTCCACATACTGGTAATCCTGGCTGGGGAACTCCGCCTCAAAACTGTATTCCTCCAGTTCGCAATAGGAAGGGATGGAGACCTGCCCTGTGCCAAGCACCTGGTAGGTCTCCACGTTTAGGTTTCGCGTCCGTTTGATTTCCTCCGGATTGGCCGGAAGCTTGTATTTCTTGCTTCCATATTTGAAATACACGGAGTATGACATTATGCCGGCACCCCCTCTGGAGCGGTTGCAATCACATCCTTAAGCTGTTCTACCACGTGGCTCATGACACCGTCCGTATCCGCTTCCTTCGTGATTGGTCCGCTGAACTCCACCTTGATATTCGGGGCAAGGGTGTTCTGTGCAATCCTGGCCACGTAATCACGCTCCGCCAGCTTGCGCATCCACTCAATATCTTCTTTATCGTCCTTTTCAACTTTCATGGCCCCGCCTTTTCCGGTCCCTTTTACAACGGCCGGATTTCCACCCGTGGCAAACTGGTCCCAGCCCTTGTCATTGCCGCCCAAGTCCGGTACGAAACCAGAAAGAAAATTAGAAGCTTTATTACCAAGTTCGGCCCCCTTTTTATATCCTTTCGCTGTCATAGCGGATACGTCCATAAGCTCAGGCTGCTTAATGTATTCTTTCCAGCCACTTTCATCCTTGATGGATTCCATCTTGCTTTCAATGCCTGATTTAAAACCTTCAAGGCCCGATGTGATGTCTACCGTAACACCGGGAATCTTATTGATTATATTTTCAATCGCCTTGGCCATGTTGATAACATAATCTATACAGGTCTTAGCCATGTTGAGAAAAAGCATCTGGACAGCCGCCTTTGGCTTAGTAAACACATTGCCCAGAAAATTTCCCAGCATTGCCAGCCCGTTCCATATTGGGAAAACGAATATGTTAAACAGATTGGCGGCCAGGAATCCAAACGCGCCACCAATTAATCCGGTCGCACTTATGGATGTCCCTGCAAAATGATTGACGGCGGCCACCCCAGCATAAAATGCAGCAATCAATAGGATGATGGCCCCAATAACCATCGTAATTGTAATATTGCAGTAAGTCAAAGCTGCATTAAGCCCATTCTGAGCCCATTCCAGCATGAATACGGCTGCACAAGCAGCCCAGTCAGCTGTCGCTTTCAATGCCATAGCCGCAACATTCTTCAACGTGGTCAGCCAGGCAATCCCCGCCGTCGCGTTGTACACCAACCAAGCCCCAGCCAGCCCCAACACGATGGGCACAAGAATGTCCAGATGGTCTGCAACCCACCCAATCCCATCCAAAAGGGCATCAAAACCGGCCGCAGCCATATAAACCAGCCCTGTCAGATTCATGATTGCGGCCTGCCCCATATCGGAATTAAGCATGGCGTTAGCTTTTTCAAATACTCCACCAAAAGCCTGCATACCAGCTCTCTTTATCTTGGTCCAGACATCCGCAAACGTCATGGGCATCTGGGCGAACTTTCCGTTAATATCATCCGCCGCGTTAAACATTGCATTCTTGATAATGTCAGCCGTAATAGCCCCGTCCGATGACAGTTCCTTTAACTCTCCTTTGGTAACGCCAAGATACTGCGATATCGCATTTGCTACCATCGGCGCATTTTCCATAATCGACCGGAACTCGTCTCCTTGAAGCTTACCTGCTGCCATTGCCTGTGTCAGCTGGAGGAAGGCCGAATCCTGTTCTCCCTGGCTGGCGCCTGATACCTTAAGGGATTTCTGTAAGAGTTCCGTAAATCCAAGAGCTTCCTCATTGCTTCCAAATGCATCGCCCGCCAGCATCTTCATTTTGGCTGTTGCGTTTGCCATCTCTACATAACTACCCCTTGACCGGTCAGCAGCAGCGAACACCGCCGCCTGTAAGGCCTTCTGCTCCTCTAGGCTTCCTGTAATCATGGAAAGGCGCGCGCTGGTATTTGTATACGTATCCGTCAAATCCATGCCCTTCTTTGCGGCCGCCAGGCTCAACACGGTTCCGATTAGCTTAGTTAGTCCAGAATTGGCCCTGCTCGCTGCCACTCCAGTATTGCTTAACGATTGGTTATATACATCCGTTCCCCTACTTGCCTTCCTTACGGATTCCTCTGCCTTATTGGTACCTGTCACAATCTTATTAATCGTTGTGCTATAGCCATCGAATAACTTAAACATAGCACGTAACGTTGCCATCTGCCCGCCTCCTTACATCTTCATTTTTGCGGCCTGTCTCTTTTCTTCCTTAACTCTCAAATCAATACTGGCATAGACTAGTGCACGCTCCCGCCGGCTCATAGACTCCAGAGCCGATGGGAGTAAATGGAGCTTTTGCAGGGCAAAGTGAGAATAGTTAAGTTCTGCATCGCCCTGCTCTATCAGTTTTTTGCTTCTTCAATGTCGTCATTGATATCTTTATCAAGTCCAGACAGCTCCTGTACTTCCTGCATGAGCTCGGCATACTCCCCGATATACAGCATTTTGGTTAATAACTTTGCCTCGCCGATTACACCGTACGCTTTTTGCAGCTCATCACTTTTTAAGTCTGGCTCAACTACGGCTGCCGCAACTAATTCCTGATTATATGCTACCCTGTCAAAGTATTCGACACCCTTTTTATCCTTTTTTGTGTGCTTGCGTATAATCTGTTCGTTCTCATCCTGGCCAATTGGTCGAATGACAAACGGAACTGTTTTCCCGTTTTCCTGGAATCGGTCAGACACACATACTTTCCTGTTTTCTGCCTTTATAGGATTTAAGAATGCTTTTAAACTGCTCATATTTCATTACCCCTTTCGTCAAAAAAAAAGAGAGGTCAACTCCCCTCTCTTACCTCATATTTTCTGGAAGCACGTAACTCTCCAGCTCGTCAACATCATCAAATGTAAAATCGGAATCCGTTGTGTTTAAATCCTCGCTTCCATCCTCCAGATATGCAACCGGGACTTTCGCCAGAATGCAATTACGCATCACTACAGTACGCCTGCCTATTGTGCTTCCCGTATCCTCGTTTGTGGTCTGGATGCTAATCTGGGGCGTCTTTCCTTCTTTGATGTACTGCTGGTAGATTGCCAGGGCCGCCGGGCTAACATTGTACATTGTTACAGTACCCTTTCCCTCGGCTCCAACCACTTTATGCTGCTTCATTCTGTGACCGAGAAGCTTCTTTGCAATCACTGTAAATTCAATGTTTGCTTCGATTTTGGACAGTTCAAAAAAGTACCTATTCTGTCCATCCGTGGTTATGTATGCACTGCCTTCGCTGCCAGTCACCAGGTCGTTAATTTTTGTGTAATTTCCTGCCATTATGCGCCTCCTTATGAAAGATTAACTGTTATATAGATTTTCTCAACACTGTCAACAGGCTGTATGGCGGCAGTCACAAGGACTGCGTCCGAATCTGTTCCGGCCGTAATTACTACATCATTCGTTTCAAAGTTCTGGATGGCCCCCATATTCTGGAGTGTGTTAAAATAATCTACCAACGCCGCCTTAAGAAGTGCCCGCCCATCATCGTTGTTGTTTACCTTTCCCACATAGTTACTTTCAAAAATAGTAGTGATGTCATTTGCAATATTGTCAATGGTACGGATGACCCGGTTCTTCGTGAACATCTTCCCCTTCTCCACCGTGACTGTGGTGAGGGAATTGATGTCATATACCGCTGTTACGTTCTGCGCACTGTCAGCCTTGAATATGAACTTCCCCGCCTTAATTGCTGTCTCCATCTCGGTTTTTGTCATCCTGGGGCTGACATCAATCGCCCCAGCATAAGTCATTCCCGTATTTGAAGTGGTAATACTTGCCCCGGCAGTTGCGCCCGCCACCCATGCGGTAGTCTCTGCTGCCGTCAATGTTGTGCTGTCAGACATCACGACTCCCTGCGAGACATTTATAATTCCCTCGCTATCCGCTACATGATTGGCGAGGACGGCCTGGCATTTAACCCCCTCATCGTCCCTCATAGCCTTAATCCAGGTCGCAATCGCTGCCTTGTTGGCGCTCGCTGTTTCCGGCGTTGTATCATAAGGATAGCACAGAGTGTTAAACTGCACCGTTTTTAATTTCGTAAGCGCTGCATTAACCGCCTCTGTATTATGTGTTTTCGGCAACTTGTAAATCAATACCGTCTTAGCCTTTTTCAGCGCTTCTGCAGCCAGCTTCTTATCATCTGCTGTTGCTTTCTCTGGATATGCCTGCTCCGTAGCGGTGATGGTATACATCTGTCCATCCTTTCCTACCGTCATTTCCTGTAGGATAACTACGGTTCCCCTATCTCCCGGGGTAATGGACAATGGCTCATTTGTCCGGATATTTATGTAGGCTCCGGGCAGTACCTTGTTTTGGGATTCCCATGTACCTGCCATAGGTTACTCCTCCTTTATGTCTGTGTTCTGTGACATAGTTCGCATTTTTCTGCCTGTTGTTTCCAAATATTCTCTATAAGCAACCTCAAACATAAAATGCAGTATATTGTCCGTAATATTAAAGTTCCTGTTTTTGATTTTAAAATCCTCTATGCGTAATCCGCGCGTTAAGTCCTGGGCGATTTCCCAGCATTCTTCTTTTATATCGCATCCACCACGCTGCGCCGTCTCAGGAAAATAAGATACATCTACGCTCACCGTGTTTTCCAGTCTGCCATTGATTCCGCTTAATGGATTCTGTCCATAAAAAGATACCAAAAAAGAGGGTCTCACAAATTTTTGCGGGGCACCTTCCTTATATACGGGGCATTCCCGGACCGCCTTTAGCCCGGATGCGATATTTTTATACAATTTACTTATCATGCCGCCTCTGTACCGCCTTTACCTCCTTTTCAAACTCCTTCTCCAGCTGTTTTCCGGCGTAAATCACAGCGCGCTCTAAAAGGTGGTCACCCTTTTGACTCTTTACATATCCGGTGGTATTTCCATCGTCATCAACTGTCCTATGACCATAATTTACAAAGCTTGCATATTCCGCACTATTTACCAGGACTTTAGTTACTCCTCCGCCCTTTGACTTCACCGCTGGAGCCGATTTCCAATTCTTGCGATACCACCCAGTAATGACTGGAGAGTTGTTCTTCGCATATTTTATACCATCGCTAACTGCCCGGTTGAGCACTCGGATATCAATTTCCCGGATGTCCTCCACCATCGCCATCAATTCTTTCCGGAATTCATCAATTGCTTTTTTATTGGCATTATAGTTGATATTACTCATGCATCGTCATCTCTCTTTATCTCACACTGCCATTGGTACGTGTATGGATGGCATTCGCCCAGTGATACCTCGATTGTTTTTCCGGTTCTTAGCGTTATTACAATCCTGTCCCCTTCTCGTATATCCTCTTCCAGTCCACAAAATAACTTATGGCTGTTCTGGATAGACGGGGCGGGTGAACCGGTGGCAACCTGGCCGGATGAACTGTAACGGCACGGCCTTCCAGTTGATATTTTCACAGTTTTCTGCTTTGTGAGCCTGTCGACCTCAACCTCTTGCCACCTGTACACGTCCATTGTGGCGTCGTACATTGCCTCATACGGATTATACATATCCTCTCAACCTCCTATGCCTACGCAGGCCTTTCTTATCGCTCTCTGTTAGGTTATAAATGCTTGCCTTGGTATTGCCGTCCGTCTGGGACCAGGTGATACTTCCGTCACCTTCTTTGATGCTGGCGACTTCAGGACGGTACCCCGTCCCATTGGCCGCCTCATAATCAATGATACCCTTGGCTTTCTTGCGAATAATTGGTTCCAAGATGTTAGGAATGCTTTCCTGGTCAAGATTACAATAATCACAGACCGAAAGAATGACATCGGAAATGAGGATATCCCGCGTATCATCCATAATGCCCAGATTATTCTTCACTGCCGTTTTCATTTCCGATATTGTCATTCTATTTGCCCCTATCCCAGTTTGTGTTTAAATGCTACAATCCGAATCTGCTTCGGCTCATAGACTGGATTCCAGTTTTTCGGGTCGGCCAGTTCAGTCCTGGACGGTCCCTCAGTTTTTGCGACAGAGGCACTGGTAAACGCGATGCCGCGCGGATGAAGTATACTGGTCCGTCTGTTAATCAGATAGTCCACGCCTGAGCCTTTGCGTTTCGCGCGGTCAGTCTCTGTCGGCACAAATCCTACCGGGTTACCATTACCTAAGGCCACGGCCCCATTGCCAAACAGGTATGTCGTATATACACCGCTTGCAACTGGGCAGCCGTCATCCACAATGACACGCTTTCCCTGATAGGTACCAAAGGCAACATCATTGGATGGCTGCACTGTGTCAATCAGGTTCTGTTTCTTCAGGTATGCCTCCGTAGCGCTATGCATACAGACACCAGTCAACTGCGCCTTGGCGTCTCCCAGCTTCTGTTCCGCGTCAATAAACGCGCTACCGCTCCAATTTGCTGCTGCCCCAGATTTGCCCGAGATATCCAGAAGGTTGCTTTCCAGCCTGGTTTCTGCGGGCGGCGCGCCAGAACCTCCTGCTGGTACGGTCCCGAAAATACCATTCAGGACTGCAATCAGTTCTTTCTGCATATCCCTGGCCCAGAACTGTGCCACCAGCGTAGCAATGGCTGCCATAGGGTCTGAACCTGCCAATGCCGCGGACAAATCTGTAGCACTCCACATCTTAGCACGCCGGATAATGGCTGCCACATCCTTGCTGGAAGAAATCTTATTGTCTGTCAGGTCTCCCCCCTCAATCACCTGCTCGGATTCGCCCGTCAAGTCCTCGAAGAATGGCATGTTGACAGTTGGAGCTGCCTGAGATGCAAGCGCGTCAAATTCGCTGTTATTCGTGATAATACCGCACTGCAAAAGCGCAGAAAGCTCCATGGTCCTGTTGATTACATAAGGATTAAAAAGTTCGGGGACGATAACGTCCTGTAAAGTTGTTCCTGGCATTTAATCACCTTTTCCTTTCATGTGTTAAATAGTTACGCCGGCAGCTGAGGCCAAAGCCTTCGCCTGCGCCGGATTTTCACGAAGCAGTTTTCCCTGCTCAGTGAGGTTAAAACTGTCTTTTGCAAACGGATTCCTGGAAGGAGGTGTCCCTCCGCCGGCCGGTTTGTAATCGGCCCCTGGTTCAGCCTTGAACAGGTGCGGGGATGACTCTTTCAGCGGCTTTACTACATCATCAATCCCAACCGGGTTCCCTTCCTTGTCAAATGTGAATTTATCAATTCCGCCCTGTTTATAGATGATGTAATCCGCATCAACCACGCCCGCCTCTTTCAGTTTGTCTTTCAGGGCGTATTCCTTCCGGGTATTGGCTGCCGTTGCCTCCAGTATTGTTACCTTTTCCTTATACTCCTTGACCTGCTTCTGAAGCTCCTCGTTGTCCGCATTGCTCTTTTTCAAGGTATCAATCGTGGTATTTGCCTCTTTCAGCTTTCCATTTACCTCGTCAAACCGCTCCTTCGGCACAAACCCCTTAATGGCTTCATTCCAGATATCCATTACGGCCTGTGCCTGCTCCTCAGATAATCCTTTTGCTACTAATTCTTCTTTTTTCATGTATTTACTCCTTTCGATTCATCTCCACTTGTTATCCCGGTCGTGTCCGGTGATGTCTCCCTCTTTATCGCCTGGGATACCAGGAAGGCGAAAAAATAACACTCAGGATAGTCCTGTGTGCTTATACCTCGGTTATAGTCTGTATTTCTCTTGCCCTAATAAAAACGGCCTTCCCTTCCGGTGTATTGCATATAGCGAATCCAGGCTCCTCACAAACATCATTAGCCCACACAGCTAAATCCTCTGGACTTTTTTCAGTCTCAACCGTGATTTCCCTGTTCCCTGACAATCCAATTTTGTATAACATAATCTCCCTCCAATCCTACATGCTGTTGTTTATCAATCTTCTATATACTCACCCAGGCCCACAATGTCCCCCTTCCTGCACGCCAAGCGCAAACCACTCTTGCAGGTTATCACAATATACTCATTTGGCCCCAGTACTTCATTATCCAGAATCGCCATCATTTCTTCAAAGGAATTATCTACCTGCAAGGCATATCCATTGGACATGAAAATCTCAAGTCTCTTGGCTTCGGAATACATTCTTGTTCTATGCCTCCTTTGCAAATCGCGTTTTCCACTCTTTATATGTCATATCTGCCGGAACATCCACATACTTCCCAGTTCTAGGGTCTCTGGCCACACGGGTCATGTCGGACGTATCTGTGCCATCATAGTACGGAAAATCTGTACACCGGCAGAAACAATGGAATGGTGGCATGTTCTTCCCTGTGATAGCCTTTTCCACTTCATACACTTTTCCGTCTAAGTCCCCGCAAATATCGCATGTCTTGCTGTCCAACGTCGCCAATATCTGGTACTTCTCCACGCCATCTGCCTTGTACCCGGCATGCGTGGCTTCGTTTATCAAGAAAGAACTTTCTGTGTGGAGCAAACGATAGGCGTCAAACTTCTTCGTGTTCATTTTCTTAGCAAAATCCGATGCCAACGTTTGAGGATTCTTCCCCTGCACCATCATAGTTGTAAGGGATTCCATCAACTGTGTTTGCAAATATTCCTTCTGTTTCCATATACGCGCGGAGAAATTAGCGCCATTAAACGGATACTTCAGCAGCTCTTCCACAGCAGCAGGGTCAACTTGCGCGAATGCTGAATGAAAACCCTTGTGCTGGTCGATGTTGTACCATGTCCTATAATAGCTGTCGGCATATACTTCCTGCATTGCTTTCTCGCCGCTGGTCTGATAATCAATCGCATACAACTCGCGCAATAAGGCATCAATCTGCACTTCCAGTGCCTGATATCGTGTAATCCTAGCCTTGATGGACATGTTGTTGACGGTCTGGTTATATTTCCCAATATTATCCATCGCGAGTGTTATAAAGTCTTCCAGTTCCCCCAGCTCTTCTTTACTAAGCCTTACTTGCGCTGCTGCATAGGACAGTCCATTTTCTTTCGCGTACCGAAAGTAGAATGATTCTATGGCTTTCTGCAACTCGCGCTTTGTCTGGTTAAATGCTTTTTCCAGTTTGGTATAGTACCGGTTGACCTGCATTTCTCCGGCCTTATAGGTCTCAAGCTGCCGCTTTTCCCAATAATCCATCATTCATCACCGCCCTGTCCTTCGCCATCCAGAGACTTTTGTGGGAACATATCGGATATTTCTTTTTTACCTTCTTCCTCCTGTTTCTGAAATGCATTCCAGCTTCGCTCAAAATCCTCCACCCACGGATGTTTGCGAACAATATCCTCATCCGCAATCACACCCTTACTCTGGGACGCTATCTGTGCCTCCTCCAGGTCGTTCTTAACACTGGTCCTGGTCCAAGTCTGGATGACGGTGTCATCCTTGATTGGTATGCCCATTACCCGGCAGGCGCAACGGATGAACCGGCCAAAGCCTATCTTAAATTCCGTCTCCATAAGCCCCGCCTTGAGTTCCAGCAGGGAATACAAAAAACCCAGGGCCACGCCTGAACTGTTCCCAAAGTTCTGAGGGTCCGGGTCAATGCCTTGGCCCTGCTCGAAGATGCACTTCCGGGTCGTGGCTAGTAGCTCCTTGCGGGCCTCCACTGGAAGTTCAATGGTCAGCGTGGATACACCTGACTTATCTTCTGTTCCTTCACTTTCAATCTGAATTGCCTTGTAGTCCTTAAGCTCCCGCAGGAACTGTCCTAAATCTTCCCCGCCGTAATTCGTAAGAACAAAAATGACTTCCTGGATATCTTCCAGGTCATTAACAAAACCGCTGAATACCCCGCAATATACATCAATCAGGGGCTTGATATCGTCCAGGTCGCCTGTTCCCGTGTTATTATTGAAGAATGGAAAAAATGGCACCTCTCCAATGTCGTGAGGAAATTGGTTGACCAGATTGGACTTGCCATCCGTGTCAATCAGCGTGAAGGAGCGGTATGGCATCAGTCCATCATCCACACTGCTTCCAGCCCGTACTGCATAAGCCTGACACTCCCTGTCGTTCCAATATTCATATACATCCAGTTCTTCCCCCTCATCATTGATATCATGATAACAGCGGAGCACGCCCTTTAACTCCCTCTCCAGGCTCTTACCCCATACCGGTATGACCTCTCCCGGCGGAACCACTGCATACTTATATCCATTTGAGGCCTTATCTTTCCACAAATGTATCCATCCTACCGATGCGTTAGAGGCATCCACACATAGGTCTTTGCAGGTCTTTGCGTATTTATCTCCCAGAAACGCGGTAAGGGCCTTATTGGCTGATTTGTCCCCAAGGTCAAACAATGGCGGAGCCGTAAACATGTAGGATGCCTTTTGGTTGACTAGGAGTCCATGAAAGTTAAACGGAATCCTGTTGTCCGCATTGCGCAGCGGATTCTCTCCTGGGTCCGATTCCTTCTTTTTAGCCGGCTTGAAAAGTATATCCGTTTTATTCTTATAATACCGGTTAGCCGTCTCCTGCCGCATCAGGAAATCACCATGTCCCGCCGTGTACTTCTTAATCAGTTTTTTCATTACTTCCAGTTCCATGTTCTCACCTCTATTTCATGACTTTCATACCGCTTCCTTTATTACAATTTTCCGCAACTCCCGTTGTTGCATCTTGGGCATCATCGTGCCTGTTCTTCCCTTCCCGCTGGTATTTTATCATCGCATCATAGTATTCAGGCCAACGGTTCTTCCAATCCTCCGGGAAATAAATATGCTCCATTACCCAGGAAGAGTTGGAGTATATCCTGGCCTGTTTATTATGCGTCTGCGTGAACCACTTTATTGTAGTGTAATTGCTGCCCAGTTCCTGCTCCAGGATGCGGCGCACATTACGCGCAAACCCGCGGCCGCCATTGTTGGATTCTATTCTCGCCACATTTACAGAGCCCGCCAGCAGCATCTTAGCCGTTACTGGTTCTGTAATCTCCATCGGCTCCTTTGTGTACAACACATCAAGCACATAGGCCTCATTTGCGAATGTAACGCCATAGTTGATGCTGCACAGGTAATCTCCACCGGTATCCGCCGTATCAGTATAGTTGCGTATCTCCTTGAACTGAGGCAGTTCCCCGGAATAGGTCTTAAAGCTGGTATACAGCCTGCCCTTCAGGTCAATCGGCTCCTGCTGGTAGTTGGCTGATGCAATGTCGGCGCCCATAGCCTTAATCTTGGCTTCGTAGGACTTCCTTGACAAGACTTCAGAGCATAGCATTGTCCCGTCATCCTGCAAGGCCTTCATGGATATATGCCGAATCTTGGCCCCGGCCTCCTTAAAGTGTTCCAGCGCCCGGCCTGCCAGGTCATCACTTGCCCAGCGGGTCATAATGATGATAATTTTCCCGCCTTCCTCCAGACGCGACAGCATTGTGTCCGTAAACCAGGTCCAGTGTTTCTCCTTAATCAGCTCGTTGTTGGCCTCCTCGGCGTTCTTGATGAGGTCATCGATGATGAGCAGCGTGGCACCAAATCCAGTAGCCGTGCCGGTTGGGGATGTAGCAAGGTAATTGTTGTATCCACCCTCCAGGCTCCAGAGGTTCATGGCGCCGTCACCACGCTTTATGGATACCCCTGGGAAGATATCGGAGAATACAATCCGGTTCTCATCTGCTTTCTCCTCCTGGATGTCGTTGCGGACGTTCTTTGAGAACATGGTGGACAGTGTCTCGTTGTAGGAGCCGGTCATGATTTTCTGCTTCTGGTCATTGCCAAGTACCCACTCAACCAGCAGACCGGCCGTGCGGCTTTTTCCGTGCCTGGGCGGCTCATTTACAACCATTACCTCGTCATCTGACTGGATAAAGTCCTGGAACTCGCTGCAGAGGTCAACCAGGTACTTCCTGTCCTCTTTGTAGAAATCAGGAGCCTTTAAATGGCAATAAAAAAAGAACTCGCGCCGTGCAAGCTCTATTTTCGCCCCTCTGATTATGGTCTCTCTATCCACCATGTATCAGCTTCTTCAGTTCTTCGGTTGTCAGGCCGGCGTACGGGTTATTGATACCGACCTGGCCAGATAGCTCCAGCTTGTCCTTAAACATACCCAGGTGCCTGCCAAGCATCTCCAGGGCCTTAAGCTTATCGGACAATTTATATTTCTTGATATATCCAACAAACTCCTTATCCTCTCCTGCCCCTTCGAAATAATCCACCACTTCCAGCCCTGCAATACAGGCAGCCGTGTCATCATCAAGCATCGATATATCCACTGGTTTTCCGCTATCGTCAAACAGCTTCCGGATGTCGAAGAAACCCAATTTCGTCAGTTCCTGCAGCACCCTGTCCTGGGTAATCTCGGTACGCTTCTCGCGTTCCTTCATACGTTCATCAATATAGGCCACAACGTTAGTATTTGTTAGTAATTTACTTCCATTTACCCTTGCGGACTCATCCTTCCTGACCTTTGGATATGCCACCTTGTAGGCCCTGGTGGCATTAAGGTCAATCAGGTATTCATCTGCAAATATCTTCTGTTTTGGCGTTAATGCCATCTGGCTCACCTCCAATCGTTTTGGTAAAGAAAAAGAGCCGCCCGGAGGTGGCCCCTAATCATCGCCTTTTATATGATAAATTATGGCTTTTCTTCCTCATCTATCATTTCAAGAACTCTTGTCACAGCATATATATTGAACAGTTGAAAAATTGTAGAAACGAAACTAACTGTCCTCCACAGTATTATTCCAATAAAAATAAAATAAACCGCAATTAAACTTACTGCAATCACATTATTTACTATCATGTTTAAAAATAATGTAAAACTGTCAGGCAAACAAAACATCACTATTTTCATAATCAATGTTACAATTATCGCAATAACATACAATAGCATTAAATATACAAAATTCTCATTGATATCTTGTAATCTACTCTTTTCTCCTCCGTCACATACTTTTGTGTCTTTTAGAAGTTGAAGTAACATCTGTTTATTCATAAAGGCTTGTAGCAAGGAATATCCAGTGAAAATCACTCCGAAAAGTGCTAGTGAAACATTTAAAATAGCATCTATACTTTCTCTGAAAATAGTGACTGTTTCTTTATGAATTCCGACTATGGAACCGAGGATACAACATATAACTACTAATATCCATCGTGATTTCCTATTCTTCTTTTCAACTTTAAGAGCTTTGATTGCTTTAAAAAGTAACTTTTCAGAAGGTTCAGATTGAAGTAATTGTTCAATATTATCAAGATTTAAATTATCCATAATCATCCCCCTCCCAATTCCACAAATCTTACAAAAACACATCCACATCTTCTCTTCGTAACCACAGTATAGAACAAATGTTCGATTCTGTCAAATTAGAATATTTAATGAGTATAAGCTACTCATAATAAAAGGACACCCTATCTCTAGGATGCCCTAATCGTATCTGGAAAACATCATGGGGGATAAAACCAGATACCTCACCGCTTGCATACCCTGCGGCATTGTCCCGTAATGTACGGGTCTGTCTTATGAGGGATTACACAATACCGGTTAGTCAGCCGCCAGGGTGTGACACCTGGCGGCCGTTATTTGTGAGGAGGATGCTTCCGCCCTCTGGCTTCCGCATGATAACATATTAGCACTTTTCTTCGGGACATTGGGGGACATTTTCAAAAAATCTTAAATTTCGTTTCTTACAGCTATCTTCCGTAAACTTCACCCGCCTCTTCGGAAACATCCGGTTCATGGCCTGTGCCACCTTCCACCAAGGCAGGCCATCTATGTAATACAGACGGAACATGGTCCGCACCTCGCTCTTTGGTATGCCCTGTATATATTCCTCCGCCTGGCAGGTCAGCTCCAGCAGTTCCGCCTCCTTACGCGCCAGAAGCTGCCTGTACCGCTCCCTCAGCCGCTGCTTCCGGTAATGCTCCGGCACGGGGTATCCCGTGACCTTAATGCTTCCTATCGTCCCATCCCGCCTTGTACCCTTCACCGTATCTGATACCTGGTGCGGCTCCTCCAGGAACCTGTCCAGCTTCTGAATCCGTCGCCTTATGTCCTTTATCTCCTCTTTCATCTCGCAATACTGTATCAGCACCTCCTTGTCCATCGGCATCACCTCCTCTTCCGCTTATCCCTAGATACCACAATCGGTATCCTGCCCAAATCGTGCCCGCATCCCTTCAATACTTGCGTCACCCTGTCCCATTCATCGGCCAGTTCTGGCGCGTTCCCATCCTCCGCCCTGACAAAGGTATATCGCTTTTGGTATAGGATACCCACATCACTGTAATGCTCTATCTGCTGCCGGTGCCGGATGCCCAGCATTACCATCAGTTCCGCTGCTCTGTACCGGCCGTCGTATTGGCCACAATCATACAGGTCGTAGTACACAGGTTTTGATGCCACGTACAATCACTCCCTTCGGCGGCTCCCGCAGCTCCGGAACCGGGCGCAGGCTGGTGTACATATAGGCCGGCGCCGTCCGGATGCGCTCCTTGATGGCCTCGTCGGCCTGGGCGGCCAGGGCCTTGCTGCGGTCGATGCGGCTGACCTTGGACTGCTTACTGCCTTTCTTTATCATAAACATCCTCCACCCATTCCAGTGGTTCTCCACAATCTTGACAATAGTCTTGCCCCATCTCAACCTTGCCGGCACAGTTAGGACACTCATACATAATGCCATGTTCCATTTCAAGCTTTATTTTAGCCATCCTTCTTGTCCTTTCAAAATCACACAAATGTCAGTTTTCCTTATTTTTGTGTGGAAATTTTACCTTATACGGACATCCCTGTATCCCGTCTCTTTGGCAGTCGATTTCTTTCTTTGATATAACCTCCGACTGTAAAACGCAAGACGTACAAGTCTTATTTTTAAAACAATTATTGCAGTCACATATTTTTGTACACATCTGTTTCACCTCACAAATCCTAATCTACTGCCCTGTAGATAAAGGGCAAATACAAAAGTCCCATAATGTCGTCAACTACCCTCGGCTGTATCTGGTGGTATATTAATAGCTCCAAACCTTGCCATACTAAAGCAAGCACTATGTACCACCAGCATGTTTTTAATATCTTATCCACTGCCAGTTCCTCCGTTTAGTAAATATTAATTTTATCTGCTACTATCCTGCTCGCGGAAACTGTTGCAGAAAAATACTTCATGGATTCTTTCGTGCGTGATCGTCTCGCACTCACGGCAGTTATACCGTTCGCAGTTTATAACTGCACAATCTCTACATAGACACATATCCTCTGTTTGTTTACTGCACTTTGCCATTCCTTTCTCCTTAAAACCTTAATTTTCCAACATCGGCAGCATTGCTGGCATCTGCCCCGTCTGGTATGCCATCTCAATCTGCGGTGCAATCCATTCTCCAGCCGTCCGTCCATCTGGCAATACAATATCGTACAAAAACTCCCGCTCCACCGTGCTGATACCAGCCTCCACCGCCTCCAGCTTAGCCTTGACAATTAAATACAGTGCCCTCCAACGGCTTCGGCAGGCTTGCTCCCATGCAGTATGCGCCGCATCATCCGCCCGGCGTTGCCCTCGGCCCGGAGTATACCAAAATTCTTTCGCTGACTTGTCTGGGAGAGGAAGCAGAAATCGAATCTGCCGCCCGGACATTGTAAATCCGATAACCGCCATATTAGCTTTGTATCCGCTCACAAACTGTTCTGCTCCGTGTGTTTGAACAAGCTCTTCTATATTTGCCTTCGTCCGTGCCACGGATACCGTAGTTTTTTCAGCATATGCCATCTTGTACCTCCTTCTCTATCAAATGTTAATTTAAATCATTTCATGATAAATCCATCTTCTGTTACGATTTCTTCGCAATTTGCCTTGCACACTGTGCAATCTGAATGATATGAACAGTCCATAACACAAGGTTTCCCTTGCGGTCCTTCTATTGTGCACTCTCCGTTCTTATTAAGTTCTTGGCATACAAAATTGCCGCATCTGATTCCTGCATTTTTCATGACGCACCTCCGTCAAATTTGAAATCTACCCTATCAAGGGCAATGCGATAGTTTACAGTATCTTTTTCTATCCCTATGTACTCCCGGCCCAGCTCCTGGCAGGCCACACCTGTTGTATTGCTCCCCATGCAGCTATCTAAAACCGTATCCCCAGAATTGGTGTATGTGCGGATAAAATACTTACATGCCTCTAATGGTTTTTGGGTCGGATGCAGCCTCTCACGCTGTGTATCCCATTTAAACCGCAAAACATCGCGAGGATAACGCTCCGTGCTCCCTCCTCCTGATATGCCAGTTCGTGTCTTACCATAATTGCTGCCATCGCTTACATGCTTGGTATAGCTGTGTACTGGACTATGTCCGGTTGTTATCTGCGGATTATAAGTAGGCAGATGCTTATAAAATATCAGTACATTTTCATGGCACTTCATCGGCATTTTAGCGGCATTCAGATGTCCAGTACCCTTTGTTTTTTCAATAATCCATTCATACCTGTACATTTTCAGATTACTGCAGGCGAGCACCTTATCAAATGGGGACTGTGCCCAAAGAGCTATACACCCATTGTTTTTAATAATCCGGCTGTAATGCTCCCACAACCGTTTAAGGTCAATCACGCAATCCCAGCCATTGCGGGTTGTCCCATAGGGTAAATCTGTAAAAATCATATCTATGGATTTATCTTGTATACCCGGAAGAATGTCCAGGCAATCTCCTAAAAATAATTCCATGCGTTCAAGGGGCCGCTGCAGCTTTCATCCGGATAGCCCGGCCTCCCTCCTTAATCACTTAAATAACGATATAGTGGATGTGCGCCAGACCGGAACCCCTGGCCGTATGGTCCTCCATTATCTCTCCATAGGCACATCCGCTGCTGGTCTTACTGGTTGTGCATACACCAGAGCCATGCCAGCTATCTTTACGCAGTCACGGTCCTGCGAATCAGGTACCGGTATGCGCTGCTGCGTTATAAGCATTATACGGGCATCTGGTATGGACAAGGACTCCCCAGGTAACACCGGTCCATAAGCTCCTCCGCTTCACCGTTCTCCAGCGCTTTAATAGCCATCTCGTAAGCCTGTATCTGCCTCTCTGCCTCTGCTATAAAATCTATCTTGTCAGGTATCGTGTTTCCGACAATACCTGTACGCACCATTTGCTCCCATCCCTTATCTGTGGTTTGGTAGCGGTATGTATTAATGTGTTCTTGTAATATCGCAATTGCTCTTTGTCTATCTATCATCCATCTACCTCCATGCGCCACTCAACATCCCATTTGATTCTCTGCCCACAGTGTCCGCAATATGGATAGCCTGAATTAACCCCTTCACCGCAAGATGGACACAATCCGATATTCTCTTTGTCTTTAATAAAACATCTTTCATCCTCTGGTTTTTTTGCTATCTGTTTCTGTAGAGCTGATATGACAGCCTCAACATTTTTCAATGGTATATGTCTAAATGACTTAACCTCTTGGCATCCCATCAATTTTGCATTTTTAACTACCATTGATAGGTCTTTCGCGATTCCTTCTTCAATCATCTCTCTTCCTCCTGATGCATTTCGTCATATTGGTACTGTAAACGGCATTCTTTACAGGTTCCGTAAGGTTCTCCATCTCCACCCATGGTTCTTAATCCGGCACATAAGCCTTCTTCCATCCCTGGATATTCAAATTTGGTCATATAGCAATGAGCAATCGCATCTTCAATCCTTTTTTTCATCTTCCTTTATCTTTTTGTATTCCCAATCCAAAAGCAGCCGCTCTTTGACCGGAATCCATCTCATACGTTTCGTTAGTTCTGATACTTCCTGGCATTTTTTGAGATAAAGCTCGTCTACTTTGGGAGCAATATTTTCATAATCCCTTAATTTTCTGGTTATATCTTGTAAGATACATCCGCAGTCTGCATCATCATAGTGCACCCACCTCTCAGCGATATCAAAAATATTGTAGGCTCCCTCCGGATCTGCTGGAACTCTATATAATATCTGCTCCCAATCTTCGACACCAACGTCAGCCTCATGTGTTAATCTTTCCATAAGCTCATCCTCACTTTAAACTCCACCATATTTTCTGGTTCTTTCCGTATCCAGTTGCATATATTTTTACATCCATCTTAGCCTTGGCTTTCATGAGCTCAGACCGTTTAATCCCATCATCATCCGCCCGCTGCATAAGCTCAACCGCACTTACCTGGCCACCTTTCAGGACTTCACGTAGGAACGATTCTGCCCGGTCATATTCTGTCTGGCCAAGTCCGTCCACTACATCCTTAATCCTGGCTGTCTGCACTGTATTGGCCTGGAGCTTATTGTATATGGCCTGCTGCGAATCTGCCAATTCTGATATTTGAGTCTTGATGGATTGAAGCTCCTTAAAGATGTTTTCAAGTATCTTCACTTCCCCTCCGGATGTAATCTGGGTCTTTTCGATTCTTTCTGGCTCTATCTCTAGTTTTTCACATATCAGGTCCCGGACCGGCTCCGGTACCATATTGTTTTTCCGCAGACTGCATATATAATTTCTGGAACGTCCTATGGAGTAACCAAACTTCTCCATGGTCATACCTTTAGCCTGTATCATCAAAATAAGCTTGTCTACATCAATCTCCACTCTGTTCAATTCCAATATCTCCCCCTTCGTGCGCTGCATATAGCATCTTATATGCTTCCAGCGCCATCATATGTTTGGTGTAATAATACGGCTGTTTTTCTATCCAGGCCGGCCCCATCCGGTCCAGCTGCTCCTGTTCAGCTTTTATCATGCTTTGCAACATAGCTTTATCGTAAGTCTCCAGGGTTCCATAGTCCTTGGCCTCTTTAGGTTCCTCCGGCCTATGTAACGAGCTGTTGCACTCCCACTCACAATTCCCATGCTTGACACACTCCCAACAACATTTACAGCCGCAATCCTCACCTGTACCAGGGGTAAGTTTATATACCTCCTCCAGGGTACATTTAAATTCTGGCCTGTGAATACACTTCCCGGACTTCTCTGGTTCTTTCGGTAAACCGCTGCCCTCCTCAGCCCTTTCCGTTTCCTGTGATACTTCTGACTGTGATTCTGGTATCGGTTTTTCTTGTTGCGATATCGCAACGGGTTGTTCCCGCTCCGGTTGTGCTGGCTCTGGCAAGAGGTCCTCCGCAGATATCGTATAGGTTTGCTTCTCTGGCTGACTGGATTGCATCTCTGCCCTGGCCTGAACCGATGCGGCCACATCTTTCGGATCCACGCCGGGGAAATCCGTCAGTTCAATCTGGCCAGGCATCTCAATATACGGTATCTCTTTGGGCTTTCTCATTTCCCTGATTTGTACCACAGTCATATCAGGGGTGACCTGTTCAAGCTGCTCCGCATCCAGGCTTAACATTTCCTGGAGCTGAGACTTGTTAAAATCCTTGTATTTTTCGTCCAGGATTGGGCTATTCCCATCCACGGAAAACTTGTCATTGCGTGACATATACCGGGATGTTGTGGAAGTGCTGAATCCGAACCGGTCCTTTGCATATTCATATACATCTTTAAATCCGGCCTCTTGATATAGCTCTTTTGTATAAACGCATTTGAGGTAATAGCCTATTGCAATAACACTCCTGGCCGCTGACTTAAGATTAGCACGTATGTAAATTTCTGCATCTTCCAGGCTGACTCCCTCATACCATTTCCGTGCTGATGTTGATTGTGTCGGTTCTGTCTCCTGCGTGCTGGTTGTTAATTCTTCCATGGCTCCTCCTTCCCTTTGGTTTCATATATTTCTAACCAGTTACATGCGGCCCTGGTTTCTTGTCTATTATCAGAATGTAGTCCCGCATTTCAGTATCCTCCACGATATAATCATCCCCCATCTTATACAGGCGCATGTTATCAAGCTGCTCATTGTTCATCTTGCACCAGAGGAAGCTTACACGGAGTATTGCCCTCATATACGCCCTCCGGGCAAGGACTTCGTCCCTGTTCATAGGGATTGCGTGGTATCCATCTTTCCCAGTATTAACCCTGTATCTTGCCAGTATCGCAGCCTCCTGCTCCTGTATCTCCATCCTTATCACCGCCTAACGTAAGACCATTGGCAGCCTCACCTATGCGCTGCCCTAACCGTCCACCGCATTCCTTTATTCCTGCAGGTATCACCTCTCCCTGCCGTATCCTCTCCAATTTTGGCTTGTACGAATCCCGGAAAAATGCCCGTTCCGCCATGATATTCTCACTCTGGCACAGATTCTGCCACCCCATATTCCTCACCACGCTCCTGCATGGCTCCGGAAGGCTATTCAGTGCCTGCGACTCACGCATGTACCCATAAGTTCGTATGGCCCTTAGCACCATTCCCCAGGCATCGTCCATGCTCAGTACCTCTGTCTCCCCTGCACACAACCTGCGGATGTCTGATATGGTTGGGGGATACGGACTGCTTGCCATATGCTGTTGTACTGCCAGGCTGGCCTGCCGGTATGGCAAATCCCGGAGCATCCCATACCAGACATCAAACGCATCCGCATCTGGTATGAAGGCAGGTTGTGCATATACCGCCTTTAATCCTTTCACTATCGTTTTAAATTCTTCTCGTTCCATCCTCTTCTCCTACCAGTTATCTACATCACTTACCCTGTTTTGTATTCTCTCCTGGGATGTCTGGCTTTTCTGGACATGGGGACTATCCTGGGCCTTTGACAGCCAGTTGTTGATGAATCGGCGTATCCCCTTGACAGTCTTGCGTCTCGTCGGATTGCTGTCAAGCCATCCCTTCATCTTCCTCAGCTCCTGCATGATGTCCACTGCTGGATACAGTTCCACCCATTCCGCATAGTCCTTGTCATAAACAGGGTATTCAGTCTTATCATTTAGTGTAAAAGAAATAACCTGTAGCGCATCAGACGGTTTATCCGGCTGTGTGCATGATATATTTACTTTACTTTTCTTTACTTTACTTTTCTTTACTTTACTTTCCTTTAGGGATTCTTCCTGAGATTTATCCGGGTTTTTCCTGGAATTACTATCGTTTTTCCTGGAAAAATTTAAAGATGGGTTCACTTTAATAAAGGATTCCGTCTCCGCTTCATCCAAAAGCCAGAAACCCTTTATTTCAATGGGGTTCTTTTTGGCCCGTTCCTTTACGGCCAATTGGAACCTTTTCTGTATCCCGGCAGAGGTCAAGATAGTGTCCGACTGAAAAAGTGTGTCATTAAACAGTGACCGTTCCAATAAGAATTTCAAGACCTGCTTCACCTTGTCCGGGCTCATGCCTAAATCATCTGACGTGATAAACAACGCATCATCATCAAACTTGATATAATAGCCTGCCCGGTAAATCTCACAAAGAAGGTATAAGTATATTGCTATTCCATCCGCCCCATACCGGGCCTTTAATATCTTAACCTTCTTATCCGCAAAAAAATTAACATCTAAAGGAAAGTAGTCAATACCCGCTTTCTGGGGCCTCGGCATCTGCCAATCACCTACTTCCTTTCGACCTCCCGGCCGGCTTCCCATTCCCGGAAAATCTGTATCCAGTCCTCCAGTCGCATGGTTGCCAGCCACTCCGAGCGGTCCCTACGGTGGAACACTACTGGAAGCTCACCTTCCCGCGCATCCCTTACTGACTGCTCCACGGCATCCAGGATATTGAGCCGTTCCACCCGTTTACATTCAATATGCATCCCTGGAAGCCCCACCACATCCGCGGAGCCGTCTGCCCCACAGAACTGCTGCCCTCTACGGCAGGCATATCCATACCCTTTTAATATCCCGGCCAGCTCCCGCTCACCGCGTTTGCCTTTTTCCCTCTGTGATTTTCCCATAACCGCTCCTTTGAAGGACGGGGCGGCGGTCAGAAAGCAATGGTTTGCCGCCCCTTAAATACATCCGGCATTTAATACCGTGACATATTATATTTGTCCGGAGGATAAAGCACTGAATTATCCGATGATTGTAATTCGGCTGCTGATTGCCTTAGGCATATCCATCAAGGCATCTGTCAAATATCTCTTGATATTCGAAACTGCCTCGTTCTTCCAGATTCCGCCTTCTGCCTCAATCAGTTTAAAAATCGGTATGTCATTATTCTCACCAATTCTGAAAACAAACTTACTGGCTGGCTGACCAACCTCCTGGAAAGTCCTATAAGGAATCAGCTCCACCGGGTTTGGTACGATGGCTGCCGCCTTTGTTGCCACTCCCACAGTCATAGTAGCAACCTGTGTCCGACCGTCATCCGAAAAGCTCTGGTCATTCTTCTTTTCAATATTCCCAGCCAGTTTCATAACTGCCTCCAGGTCCGTACTGTACTGGAAGTTTGCCTGCAGGGATATCATGAAATTCTCCTGGTCGTACCATTTGTCAAACCGATACTCGGATGTCTCAGCCTCAGTCTCAAACAGGCACTCCCTCCTACGCTCCGTATCCAATTCAGATATCAGCTTAACCTTCGTGGGGCTCACGATATGTATAATCATATCGCCATCCGGGAATTCCCGGCTACAGCTGCCGATGTAGTCTACAAGTGACGACAGGGTTGTGGCAGTGATGGAATCTGCCATTTCCTGTGCATCATACCGTTTCAGGCTCTTGTTGGCATAAGTCTTGCCACATATCTCAATGACCTCAGTTTTTTCGTTCTCCCGTGCCAGCTCCTCCACATGCTCCAATGCTGCTTTTAATCCTTCCATCATCTTTCCTATCTCCTTTTCTTTTTATTGGTTAGCCGCTGCCCTTAAATCAATCGGGCCTTTGCGGGGTTCCTCGTAAATTTCTCCCGTTTCCGGGTCAAATGTCTGCGCCGGCTTCCGTACTTCTGTATAGGCCGCAGCTGGCGCCGCTGCAACAGATGTTACCTGGGGACGGTCGCTTCCATACTCGGACATCTCAATCCGGCCCGTATTGAGATCCTGGCCCACCAGGAATACCGTTTCTGATTTCTGGAATCCGGCCAGCTTGGTCTTGACCTCAAATTCAATGTCTATGGTTCCCCTGCTCCCTGGCTTGAACTTTAAATTAATCGTCATTCCGCGCGCCGCCGCAGGATCCATGTTTGGGTCCAGGATGTTCCGGCCTATCTGGGCCAGGGCCATTGTAAACTTTTCGGCCAGCTCTCCCCCGGCAATGTTGTCAAATGTGATTGCCACTTAATCACCTCCTTCCTCAGATTGTTTCATTATGAAAAGAAATTGTCTGCAACATCATTGCTCTGCTCAGGCTGAACAGTCTGCTCCATGGCTTCCTGTCCCTGTGATCCAACCTCCGGTTCCGGACTCACTGCCGGCTGCTCCGCAGCTATATTGTCCATATCTGTCTCCACATAATCCTTGGTTCCATCATCGTGGATGACAGCCATATCCGCATCTATGGCCTGTACCAGGTCAATGCTCATAATGCCCCATTTACTAATGAGCTGCCGGAGCATCGTCTTGTATGCCATACCATCAAAATCCTTTGCCCAGAATGTCCACTGTGTCCCTTTTTCCAGGTCTTTCTTGTATCCTGGGCTATATTTCTTGGCATGGGCTACCATTTTGCTCCTGCTCCAATACATAGCCTTGCGGAACCCGTTTACATACTCAAACATGGCATAGTATCCAATCGTAGTGGCCTGTTCACGAAGTACTTCATCCTCAATCAATCTGACCTCTATTTCCTCATTCAGTGGGTCAAATCGAACCAGTTCCCCCTCCTTGATTGCAAGAACATTAAGTTTTTTATACTGTCCACTCCGGATAGCCAGCTGGATATACCCTTTATAGCCAAGCTGGAACTGTGCTTCCTTGGCTCCCTTGCTTCTGTTGTCATATGGAACCATGTAAAACTGTCCTAACTGTGGACTGGGTGAAAGATTAAGGGATTCGCCTAATAGTGCTGCACTCAATATACTGGGGTTTGTGCACTCCTGCAGTGCGGGGGTGGCCTGAACCGCAGATACAATACTGGAAATAAACCTTGCTCCATTTTTTCCACCGATTATACTGTTAATCTGATTCTTAACTGCATCCTGCGCAAGGTATGCAGTCAATCCCTGTTTCTGGATCCTGCTTGTTAAACTGTTTCCTACTGCCATTGTCTTATCCTCCTCTTACTGCTTCGGTACCGGCTCAAACCGGATACCGTTGGTTTTTAAAAAGTGCTTAAGTGCTGCCGCCTGTCCTGTTGTCACATACACCCGGAAATCAATGATATTCACTGGATTTTCCACGGTCTCCATCCTGGGCTGCCGGACATCGGACTTGATATCAGGTTTTGTATCTGGTATTGGTTTTTCAGCCTCACGCTTTCCTGCATTGATTACTTCCTGGGCCTCTGCCTTTATCCTGGCATCGCGCTCCGCTTTCTTTCTGGCCTGTTCCGCTTCATATTCCTTTCGTTTCTGTGCTGCCGCTTCCAGACGGTTCCGTTCTGCCATTGCGGCGCCAATATCATAATTCCGAAGGAAAACCTCCTTCATATCCCCGGCGTATGGGCTGTCCACCTCATTCAGTATAGCCAGGCCCTCGTCAACCCGCTGGATAAGAGCGGTTATTTCCTCTTTGATGGACTTCATGGTGGTGGAAGTCAGGGCATATTCTGGTTTCATTACACGTTCAAAGGGTAGATATTTTTCGATATCATGGATATTTGCGTCATAAAAGTCCCGGACCTTGGCTGTCTTTTCCTCGCGCTGGCGACGCTCATAATCTTTAATCTGGCCATCTATATTATCAATGGCTTTCCGAACAATACCCTCAATGTCCTTTACTTCTCTCCCGAACTGTTCATCTGGCGCCAGGAGCTTCTTCCTGACTTTCGTCCGGGTTCCAGTCAAGGCTTCTATAAATTTATTAAGCTTGGCCTTATCTGCCTTAGCCTGCTTGATGGTTTCATCCGTGTACACAGACGCAGCATACTCATCCGCAGCAATTGAAACCTCTGCCTTAAGTTCCTCATAGTTCCATTCGATTTTCTGGACAAACCCATCTTCCTGCGGGTTGTAAATTTTCAGTTCCATCCCTCACCTATATCGCCGGGAGAATCAGATCCGGCCTGCGTCCCGTGACCACACAGTCCCAGAACCGCCTTTCGGCCTCAACCAGATACTTGATGTCCTCCTCAACGTCCTTTCGCTCTATAAAATAATGTTTGGTTGTAATCCGCAACTCCCCGCCCCATTCGCTTTTGAGCTGGGCTTTAAGGACTGCAAAATCATATTCCGTCACGGCCAGGTAATGCAGCGCCTGACAGAAATAATTATCCGGTATCCGGTCACGCCACTTCTCACGCTGCATGCTTTGCAGGATATTGGTGGTCTTTATTTCCAGGATTCCGCGGCGACCATTCTTATCCACAAGCTCGCCATCCAGGGAGGCATGCATCCACGGATAGGCCGTATTTGTAAACATGTTATCCTCGTCATAGGTCACTCGGTATTGTGGATAATCCATGGCGAATAAGGCTCTCAGATGTTTTTCCGCTTCGGTACCATACCTGACGTATTCCCGGTCCGATATATCCTCCGGAATAACCAAGCCACGTTTTTCTTCCCAAAGCTGCACATTGTCTTTGTAAGGGTTCAGCCCTACGCAAGCACTGGCATCAGAGCCGCCGATATGCCCCTTACGTCCTTCCAGCCATTCCTCCCGGCTTTTAAATATGCGCTTGCTTACTGACATCTTGTTCACCTTCCAATCTCATTAACTTCCCGCAGTTTGGACACGGCGTAATCTCGCCCAGCAGGGACCAGTGTCGCAGGCCACAACTGCATACCATTGTAAAAAATGGTGCTGTAATCTTTACATGGCTGCTTGGGTAATACTCAGGCCGGGCCATCATTGCACCATATGATTCAGCTGGTCCGCCACTTCTTGAACGAGAGCCTGATATTCTTGGACGTTTTTTCCAATCTCATGTTTTAAAAGGCTCTGTATTCCATTTATAACATCCTCATTAACTCCAGCATCTCTTAAATCAACATGTACACAGGAATCGGGTGACACCAAAATGATATTGATTTTACTGCCTTCCAATATGCCCAGGGCCTTTAAACGGGTCCCTAATTTACTTAATGTAGCTGTTGTGTTATTCATTACGTTTACTAATTCATTTTTACTTAATTCTTTCTTCATCTTGTAATCCTCCGATATCTCCCTTATAATAAGGGTGTGTTGTTTTTTAGTTATTGGACCTCTTCGCGGTTGCCGCCGCCGGGGTCCTTTTTTCTCCTTCGGAGCTCAAATAGATATTCCATCAGCTCCGCCACTTCCGTTGCTGTGTACAATGCATCCGGATTATGTTTAGCGCACTCGCTTATATATCCGGTGACTCTTGGGAATGCCGCTTCAAAGTCTTGGCACCCAGATTTCTTTATGTAATTCAGCGCTGTCAGCTTCTTGACCATCTTTTTTCTCAATCATTTCACCTCCTCTCACAACCTCACGCCCATGGCCAGCGCCATAATCCACCCAGTTGCCACCACCATCCCGCCCATCAGGATGACCGCCGGCACAATCCGCTTAGCTGCCCTCATGATTGGGCCGTCCCGGCGTCTCCTGCGGTGCCGCACCTCAATCACCCGCTCCCTACCCATGACATGGGTCAGTGCTATGGTAGCCGGTCCTACAAAATCCACACGCCAGCCGGGATACTGGACCGCTGCCTTAGCACGGATGGATAACTCAGTTACTTTTGTCATTGGCTTGTCCCTCCTTCCTCTATTTCGGCTACCGGATACGTCATAATAAATCGTTCCAGGTCACTCCCTCGTATCTTCCGCTGGCCCAGGAGCAAAGACGGAAGCTTCTTTGTATTGATAAGCTCATACACCTTGGTTGGATTAACCCTGAGAACGCCTGCCGCCTCCTTGACTGTGTATATTGGCTTGTAAGGCTCCACCATCGCTTTTATCCTCCTTCCTCTCATAGTCCCTGCACGGATACCACCGTGTCCGCTCCGGGCACTGGCCATGCCGGATTCTGAATAATCGAATTCCTCACAGTTAATATCGTGTCAGTATTCTTTCTAAGAGTTTCAGAATCAATGTCATTACGTTTGGAGTCCTCTGCAAGTAGTATCACCTGTTCGTAGAGGATTTCTTCTATTTCTGTAATCTTACTAACAGCCATTTCTCTCACCTCCTTTCCCAGTTGACATATTGTTTACACTGCCTCGCGATATACTACAGTACATGTTTTCTGATTGCCCTTAGAATCCACGTAAGGGATTCTGGCGGGATAAAAATTTTCTATCAGCCACAGTCTCACATCTTCCAATACGGTTGGCTTATACTGTACTGTCACATCTTCATGCCCATTCCGGCTGAACGCTGTGGTAACAATCTCACTGCTCGGAATATGCAGCTTTTTAATGATGGCACTTACGGCCTGATTGTGAGGCTTCCCGCTGGCAGAGTAGATACCAAGTTCCTTGGCTATCTCTGTACAGTCATAGAGCTTTGGCATGTCCTCTTTATCTGTAAGGAGCGGTGCTTTGACTTCATACCCTAAATCTGTGTACAGCCGTTTTACCTCTGCCGCCACATATACCGGTTCCACCCTTGCCTTCTCCAACGTGCTCATGACATTCTTCACCATCATGTTGACGGAAGAAAGCGGCAGGCGTTTGGTCTTGTCCTGCTTCGGTATCTCATAAGAACCAGTCTTACGGAGGGATGGCAAGACTTCATCAAATACCCAGGATTCAAAACGTTCTGCTGATTCCAGCTTGCTGTGGGTGATGAGACGATACATGTCGCCTTCGGGGATTAATGCTACTTCCTGACCACCCTCTTTAAAGCTGTCGTGTTTCACGACACCCTTGCAATGTCTTGCAATTGCGTCTCTGGGATTGCTGTAGCCCAATGCGTTGGCTACATCTTTTCCTACAAAATAAATTTTTCCTTCAATCTCTACAGTCCGTATCTGCCCGAACTCGGCGTTGTTAAAAATCTGTAGATGGTTCATTTTATGTATCCTCCTTGCTTGTCTTTTTATCCCCCTCGCTTTATACTGTACTTACAGGGTCCCGCCAGGGCCGAGTAATAAAGAAAGGAGATGAGGATGCTATGACATGGGATGAGGCAAAAAATTTCACATGAAATGATTTGTCCAATTTCAAATGGGAAGATATCGAATTGGATAAATACGAAATTCTAGCCAAGGCTGAGAATGGTTCTGTTGTTTTGCCACCTGATATTAGAGAGCAGTTACTATCTCTATGTACTGAAATTCCAGAACTCCATGAGAAAAAAGCTTCTAAATCAAGTATGAAGACCATTTCCGATTTTCTCTCAGTGGTATCATTGCTTTTGGATATAGCCAAAAAAGCTAATGACCTTGGTCTAGGAATTATGCTAAAACAGCTTATGGATTCACTTTCTTCTTATCTGCGCTAAGCTTTAACTGATGCAATAGCAAAAATTCAATAATGATTAATAAATGGAGCCGCGTGATTGCCCGCCAGCAGTCATCAAAGCTCTGTTCAATTACATATTTTGCGCTACACTTTTCCGAATATCGCTTCCTTCCTAAGATGTTTACCTTCTTACAGGGAGCGATATTTTGATTTTTGTTCATCCTCTTTCACCCTCCTTTTCATAGTTGACACACGCATGTGATAGTGGTATAGTTGTTTTATCGAACGTGTGTTTGTTTCCCCTTATGTTTTGTCACATTTCGTGTCATTGTTGTTAAAAAAAATAACCTGGACACTTTTATGGTAATACTTGGCAATACGAATTTTTATTTCATCTCGCGGTATCCTACTACCATTTTCATACATCGACAAAGCTGACTTGCTGATTCCTACAGCTTTTGCAACTTCTTCTTGGGTTTTTTCACCCCTTAGTTGTATAAGACGTTTAGAAATAGCTTTGGCATCCATAGACATACCTCCTTTCTAGGCTGACACATTTCGTGTCTATTTATGTTATATCACTGTATACACTTTGTGTCAATACTTAAACCAATATTTCGTTACAAAATGTGTCACTCCCCTTTACATTGTTCACATTATGTGATATTATTTAGTTAGAAACGAGGTGTGAACATGGGAGACTTTAATAATATTTTTAAATCATTACGACAAACTCGTGGATATTCTCAAGCAGACTTATCAGAAGCCTTGGAGATTTCAAGAAGTTCTATTAGTATGTACGAAAACGGTAATAGAGAGCCAGATTTTGAGACTTTAGAAAAAATTGCTGATTTCTTCAATGTGGACATAGATTATCTTTTAGGAAGAAAAAAGACCACTACCACCATTCTACCTGAGAAAAAGGCTTATGAACCAACATATGAAGATATCCAGAGCCTTATTGCCCGAAACGGAAAAAAACTCACGGTCGAACAAAAACAGGATATCATCAGAACTTTATTATCTGATGATGATTAAAAGGAGTGGTTTTGTTTGGAACAATGTGATTTTTTTCGCATTATTTTAAGTACATATGAAATATGCGACATTAGAAGCTTCCCTATTGATTGTATAGAAGTCATTAAAAGATTAAAGATTCCTCTATTTAAGTACTCTGAGCTATCCGCCAAAAAGGAGCGGGAATGTTACAGGGTAAGCAATGATGCCTTTAAATTAAAAGGGAAAATTTATTACAATGATGCTTTCCCGTATATTTATCGCCAACGCTTTACGTTAATGCACGAAGTTGGTCACATACTATTGGGGCATGTTGGAGATACAAAAGAAAACGATGATGAAGCTGATGCATTTGCCAGCCATTTCCTGGCTCCACGGATTATGATACATAAATATGGATACCGGGATGCAGAACAACTGCATGATGCTTTCGGTCTGTCCTATCAGGCATCTAACAGAGCTTTGATGTCCTACAAGGAATGGTTCCGCAACATCTCCTACAGCGTAACCAGAAAGCCCACAGAACCAGAATTACAGCTGGAGCATATTTTCTTTCCAGAGACAAATATTATTCCGCTCATGGAAGGTATTGTCCAATCGGCCAGGGGGTGTTATACTGAAGGGGGTGAGGATGGCTACTCCGAATTTGATGAACGTTCTAATTTTATGCGTTTCTTAAGCAAATGGCACGGAGACCGTGGCTTTAGCCTTGCAGAAAACAAATGGCTTTACGGGAATGATTTATAAGAAATAGCTTATTTTAATAAATAAACACGCATAAAGCTAAGGAGGATTTGCTTGTGAAAAAAATGAAGGTATTTATTACATCCGTTCTTCTATCATCTGCGTTAAGCATAACTGCACTGGCAGGGGGATGGAAACAGGACGATATTGGATGGTGGTATCAGAATGATGATGGCAATTATCCTGCCGAGGTTTTAAAACAGATTGATGGCCTGTGGTACTACTTTAACAATTCAGGGTATATGCAGATTGGTAATGTTCAATTTTCTGATGGATGGCTCAATTTCCGACCGGATGGAAGTTGCTCCAACCCCATCAGTCAGACGGATGGGATTCCAGTTCGTGCGCCCGGTGCTGGCTGGATTGCCTACAATGGTATTCCAACATCTACATCTATGGCAAACGAAATTATAGACGGACGTGTAGTTCTGCACAATGGGGTTTACTGGATGTCACCTGATTTTTATAATGACCTAAAAAATCTAGTTGAGCAGGAAGAGCCAGTAAAAAGAGAATCCACTTCCGCTCTCCAACCAGGGACTAAAGTGGACTTTTCTGGCGGATACAGTGATGGTGATTATGACGACGAATATGACGATGCGGATTACTAACTCAAGCATACCGTAACAAAAAGTAATGGTTATGATTTAAAGGCAAGAAGCCCACGGAACCGGAGTTGCTTTAGACTCGCAGAGGATAAATGGCTCTATGGGAATGACTTATGATTAATCAGCCTATGGCTTTTTAATAAAATTCGGCTTAGCCGTTAACTTAGGAGGAATGTGTATGAAACAGAAATTAAGCAAATGTCTACTTATCTCATTTATATTAGGTGTATTATACCTGATATATTCGGCCACATACTGGTCAGGTGCCGCTGGGAGCGGAGCGTCTACTGCTGAACAGCTTGGTTCCGGTTTAGCTACTGCAATAGTAATGCCTCATCTTGTATTTACTGCGCTTGCCGTGATTTTTAATGGATTAGGACTCTTCATGAAAAAGCGCGGATTTGCTTTAACTGGAGCCATACTCTATACAGTTGCTTTAGTATTATTCCCAGTTTATTTTATGTTTGTAATCATACAGATGATTTTATCATATGTCGGATTTGCCAGAATGAAAAAAGAAACTAAGCAGACAAATTAAATATTTTGAGAGGTCCTACAAATGAAAAAAAACATTTTATTAGTTTTAACATTACTTGCCATAGTTCTATCTGGATGTGCCGCACCAGCTGCTACTGCCCCAGACAACTCTGCTGAACTGGAAAGTCTTACAGCTCGGGTAGACGAACTCGAAAAAGAAAACTCAAATTTAAAGGCCCAGTTGGAAGCCACTACGGAAGCTGAAACCACCGAAGCGGCATCTGCATCTGGTTCTGTATTAGCAATTGGTGAAGAAGGCACATTAAAAGACTGGTCCGTCGTGGTCACAAATGCTGAAATAACGGATTCCATCAAAGAAAATGATTATTATGGTTTCTCTCCAGAAGAGGGAAACAAGTATATAGCCATTGATGTAACCGTATCCAATAACGGTAAAAATGCTGCGAATTTTTTACCGAGTTTCGGTATGGGAGATGATGTCTCAGCAAAAGTATTGTATCAAGGCGACTATGAGTTTAGTGCGACTAATTTACTCGGATACAGTAAGAGCCTTTATGATACAAGCGTCAATCCGTTATCCACAAAAAGCGGCATAGTAGCATTTGAAATACCTGATGCAGTGGCATCCGCTGATGAGGAACTCATATTAGTAATCTCCGCTGGTAAAGATAATTTACAATTCAAAGTTCGTTAAAGCAAGCAAAAAGCCCCAGGAGCTACCAACTCCCAGAGCTTCTCACATAGATTTCTCTTACCGGGTCGCCCCAGAAAAATATAATTAATTACCCTAAGCAAGTAAATTATATCATTCCTGGAGCGTCCTGGCAAGGGGCGTATTAATTTTACCCAAAATCCGTTGCGGTATCGCAACAACACAGGAGGAATGATATATGGGACAGTTAAGAACAAGGAAACGTGGCTCCACCTGGGAATGGTCCTTTGAAGGGGCCAAAATCAATGGAAAGCGGAACCCCATCAGCCAGGGAGGGTACCGCACCAAGGCCGAGGCCATCACTGCCGGCACCCAAGCCAAGGCCGAATATGACTCTGCCGGCCGCAGGTTTACCCCTTCGGACATCAGCATGTCCGATTATCTGGATTACTGGTATGAAAACTATGTCAAGGCCAACCTTGCGCACAACACCCAGGTGGGCTATGAGCGTTTAATCCGTGTCCACCTCAAACCGGCATTCGGAAAATACCGGCTGGCATCATTGGAGACAGATGTTATCCAAAAATGGATTGATGGAATGAAGCGTCAAGGCTATTCCAGGAGCATGGTTAAAAATACATTATCCTGCCTGTCCGGCGCCCTGGGGTATGCGGTATATCCCTGTAAATACATCAAGTATAATCCCTGTGATTATGCCAGGATACCGAAGATAGTTATGTCTGAGAAGGCCAAGGCACACACAGAATATATCTGCGTCAAAGAGGACTTTGCAGCCATCATTGAGCGCTTTGGCCCGGATAGCAATTTCTATGTGCCACTCATGACTGGATACCACTGTGGTACCCGCCTGGGGGAGACTTATGGTATTGACTTGCTGCATGACGTAGATTTCGAGCACCACACCATAACCATCCGGCACCAGCTTGCCAACGAGGGTGGAAAGTGGTATTACCGGTCACCAAAATATGATTCTGTCAGAACTATAAAAATCCTACCAGAGTACGAGAAAATACTGAAAGCAGAAATCCGTAACCGCAAAAAGAACATGCTCCGGTACGGCCAGTATTTTACAAAGACGTTTCAAATGGACGATAGCTTAATCTTTCAGGCTCCTGCCAACGTCAAAATTGTTGGCAAGGAAATAATGCCAATAAGCACCAAAGAAAACGGCGAGCTGCTTACCCCTTACTCATTCAAGTACTGCGCCAAGGTTATCCATGAGGAATTGGGAAACCCATTATTCCACAGCCATTGCCTACGTCATACTCATGGCACGTTGTTGGCGGAGAATGGCGCCCAGCCCAAGACCGTCATGGAGCGTCTGGGCCACAAGGACATCAAGACCACCATGGACCGTTATGTGTTTAACACGGAGAAAATGCAGAACGATGCCATTGTAATCCTGGCAGATGCTATATCATAGCAACCTTGCCTACCACTCAAAAAAGCGTAGGCAAGAGGTAGGCAGAGCAACCAATAAAGATGTCAGATAGTCCGTCAATCCTTGGTTTTACGTGATAGTTCCACGACGGTTTCAACATGCACCGTAAGTCGATGTCAAAAAACCATGTGTGCTACACAATATTATAGCGTAACTTATTATCTTTTAAAATAAGAGATTTTCAAGAAATAGAAAAACCAGAAGTACTATAGCGTAACCAAGCGTGTTATAGAAAAACTTGTGCAAGGTAGGCAAATCGTAGTCACTGCCTACCAAATGAGGCGGGCCCGGTATTCCGGAACCCGCCTGCATCATGATTTTTTCTTGTTCATAATCTGTTCACATTTGTTTGATATATTCCATGTTTGGAATCATGTGTCTATCTTTTCTTTAACCCCATTGTCAACCGGCACATGTTTTCTCATAAACGAGGCCGGCAGAAAACTGTCAGCCTCTCCTCTTTTTCAGAACATGCGCACCCGAACATTTGGTATCTGCCTCCATCACTCTCCGCCTTCCGCCTCCCCTATCCTGATGGCTAAATCCAAAACAGTAGCGGCTGTCTCGTCACTGATGAAATGAATATGATTCATCATAATATCATTTATAAGCAATCTCATTTCACAAAACATGTCCTCTGCCGCCTTGGCAGACTGATATTGTACATAAGCTCCTTCAATCATAACTTTATACCTCCCCACCGTTTATATATATATATATATAAACGCTTTTTTCGGTATTTTTCTCCATACATTTTTTACTTGTGACAAATTCAGTAAGCATGTGGCTGTGAACAACAGTTCAATTTTCAATTAACATTGAGGTGTTTTTCGTTACTAATAACAAAAGACGCCATTATGGCGCCTTAAAATTTTTCCAGTTAACAATTAAACCTGCTACTTTTTTGTCACAGAAATCACAGTTCCAGTGAATGCTTCTGTTTCTTCCAGTTTTCCTGTATAAACAACAGAAACCGTATCTCCTTCTTTGACAGAAGATAATCCTTCTGGTTTTTCTCCTTCAAAGCTAAGAACATAATCCACTCCATCCCCATCGGTGATAACAAACATAAAATCCTTAATGTCACTGATAGTACCTGTAAGAGTGGATTCTTCTTCAGCCATTCTATTTTCACCGCTTTTAGTGGAAGACACATCAAGCGTACTTTCCGCTATCGAAGTGCTAACTATCTGTGTAGGCGCTGCGGAAGATACTTCACCTTTCTGTGCGGAACATCCCACAACCAACATCAAAGTTACACAAGTAGCTACAAATACATTTCTTTTCTTCATTATCAAATCCTCCTTTTTATAATTTCATAATATTAGACGTATTGTCTTTCAAAAAAGTTGCAGATTTTAAAAAATTTTTTTAAGTTATCTTTTTATTTTTCCTATTCATACTTTGTCTATATTTAGTCGATATAATATTTTCGTAGATGTCACCATCTATGCCCCCGAATATTTTGTACATGGATGGGTCTGGTCCTATGGACTAGACCCATCTCCTCTGTTATCCCCATCCTTATCTGGCATCAGTGTCACCACTCGAACACGTACCGTCGATTTGCCATGTCGTATTCTTCTGCAATCCGGAGCACACCCCTGGCATCCGTAATCATGCACTTGCCCTCGTCGCTGCCCTTGACTGGACAGAGTACGAAGCCCTCGCCGGCGGGGTATTCTATAAATTGATATTAACAAGACATCTGTCAATATTTGAACAAATATGTTATAAAATGTAGTTTTTCGCAATTTCACAAATGGTGAATTATTTTTCACTTTCTTATTGATTTTCAGAAAAAATGGGTTATAATAAAGTTACATATAGTTGCGTATTATTAAGTAAAGATACGCACAGGTCAGTGCTGTCTTACATAAGATAAAGTGCCAGCGATATTTAGGAGGTGATACGTATGGCAACAAAGAGCTTCTTGAAAGATATCAAAATACAGGATAAGCAACTTGCCCATACATTTGTGGAAGCATTAGGCCAAGCAGAAATTTCCAAGTATAAGCAGGTACAGTTAACGCGGACGTGTACAGAACTTACAGGAGATAAAATCAAAGAATTCTTTGATAGAAAATAACATGCCACAATTTGCAACGAAAACACATTTTATACAGATTAAATTAAATGAACTAATAGAGGCCATAGGAGAGGAAAAAGTAAAATCAATCCTCTCCTCTTTCGTGTGTCCTCTTAATAAGGATGTGGAAGACTTTTTGCGAAATAAAGCTATTGTGTTCTCTGCACGCAATTTTGCAAAAACGAATTTGGTGTTTTGGGAAACCGATGATAAAAAGGCGATGGAGTTAGTTGGATACTATGCCATTGCATCAAAAGTTATCTGTATTGACCGCGGATCCGTTAGCAGCAGAGAGGCGAGAAAACTCCGTGAACATGGGATTTTTAACGAGAAAACCAACCAGTACATGGTTTCTGCGCCATTAATAGGACAATTGGGGAAAAATTTTGCCAATGGAAATGATTGTCTTATTTCCGGTACAGATTTATTACAAATGGCAATCGAAAAAGCATATTTAATCCAAAACGAAGTCGGTGGAAAGTTTGTTTATCTGGAATGCGAAGAAGAAGAAAAATTAATACGATTTTATGAGAAAAACAAATTTAAGGTCTTTGGTAGAAGGAAACTGGATGGAGATGAAACAAATATTAAAGGAAAATGTTTAGTCCAATTGTTTTGCATGTTATAAGAAGAAGGGGACGCTGTAATAGTGTCCCCTTCGGCATTTTTTCGTAATAGTGTTTTACAACATAGTGAGAAAGTACATCTATGGATGTGCCGTTGCGTGGTTTCCATTTTAGCTCGAAGTTGAAGATTTCATTTAGTAGCTCCCTTATGGTCCGGTATAAGTGTTCTCAGCTTAAAACTCCCCTATGTACTGTTCGCCCTCCGGCGCCACATACATGGCGCATTCCAGCGGATGCCCGGCCCGTGGCTCAAAGTAATAATCCTTACCGCCAATTGCATGCCAGTTGGTCAGAGCATATCCATCTGAGTTAAAATAATATTTGTGATGGTTTATAATCTGCCAGCACTCCTTGTAATACTCTGTGGTGCTGTATGCAT
>OAWK01000120.1_pt1 | contig 47386 bp, 19 predicted proteins | sample 1476691 | NCBI WGS metagenome assembly OAWK01 (sample SAMEA2580186, study PRJEB22360) | human gut metagenome | biome: human gut; feature: human-associated habitat; material: faeces | place: Denmark | collected 2008/2010 | reverse complement strand
CTGGCGCTGCCCACCGTTAGTGCACCGGTCACGCAGGCTCCTGCACCTACGGCCTTGTTGCACCATGGGTTACTGCGTCAGGCAGCACTGACGCCACAGGAAACTGCGCTGATCAGTCCTATCCGTGAATTGACCTATCGCCAACTGTCGACGGCGGCGGATCATGTGGCCCGCGCCCTGTTAGCGCTGGGCGTGCAGCATGGCGACCGCGTGGCGGTGGTGATGGAAAAAGGCTGGCAGCAGATTGCCGCCGTACACGGCATTTTACGACTGGGTGCGGTCTATCTGCCAGTGGATCCGGTGCTACCGCCACAGCGTCGCCAGCTTTTGCTGACGGTGGGCGAGGTGCGGGTACAAGTAACGCAGCCGGGTCTCACGCAATTGGAGCCGTCGCTGCCCGTGCTGATCATCGACGACGGAATGCTGGACACGCCTGCTGCGCCGTTGCCTGAAGTGGCTGGGGATGTCACGGATCTGGCCTATATCATTTTCACTTCCGGCTCCACCGGTACCCCGAAAGGAGTGATGATCGACCACCGTGCGGCCATGAACACGCTGGAAGACATCAACGAACGCTTTGGCCTCAATGCGCAGGATAGGGTGTTCGGGCTGTCATCATTGAGCTTTGACCTGTCGGTTTACGATGCCTTTGCGCCTTTTATGGTGGGTGCAGCGCTGGTACTGCCGGAAGCAGGACGGGAAAAAGATCCGCGTCATTGGCAGACAGTTATGGCACACGGTCATGTAAGCGTCTGGAATGCAGTGCCCGCACTGATGCAGATGCTGTGCGAATACCACAGCGGCGATCGGATGAGTTATCCGACGTTGCGTCTGGCACTGTTGAGCGGCGACTGGATCCCGCTAACGTTACCGGAGCAGATGCGCGAGCGGCTCAATGAAACGATGGACATCATCAGTCTGGGTGGAGCGACCGAGTGCGCCATCTGGTCGGTCTACTACCCGATAGGTGAGGTGGAATCGACGTGGACCAGTATTCCCTACGGTCGGGGCCTGCGCAACCAGCCAGTATACGTGCTAAATGCGCAACTGGAGGAATGTCCGGTCGGGGTGGAAGGAGAGATTTGCATTGGCGGGATGGGGCTGGCACAAGGCTACCTGAACGACGCAGAGAAAACGGCGGCGAGCTTTGTCTGGCGCGAAGCGAGTGGTGAGCGAATTTACCGCACTGGGGATCGCGGGCGCTACTTTGCTGACGGGCAAGTCGCCTTTTTGGGGCGCAACGATACCCAAGTGAAGGTGAATGGTTACCGTATCGAACTGGGGGAAGTCAAAAGCCACCTTGAACAGCTCGACAGCGTAGGGAGTGCCGCCGTGGTGTGCCACCAGGGACAGCTGTATGCCTTTATCACTGCCGCAGAAAACCTGCATCCTGACGATACTGACGCCCTGTTAGCGCGTGTTCGTGCTCAGTTAGCCGTGCAGTTGCCGTATTACCTGCTGCCCCAACATTTCTTTCTTCTCAAGGTGCTGCCGATGACAGGCAACGGCAAAATTGATCAGGCGGCAATGGTTCAAGAGGTTATCCAACGTATGTCGCAATCTACATCACAGAAGTCGAGGGCCCTCGCGCACGCCTCGCCCTATGAACAGCAGGTGGCCGCTCTCTGGTGCGAGGTACTACAACGAGAACAGATCGGACTGAATGACAACTTTTTTGAAGCGGGGGGCGGCTCAATCCAGATCGTGCTGTTGCATCGCCGTATTGAGGAGATTTTTAAGGTTACGGTACCTATTGCTGAGCTATTTCGCTTAACCACCGTGAAAAGAATTGCCGGTTATTTGCAGGCTATGCAGGACAATGCACGGGCGGTGAATCAAACACAGCAGCGTGATGCTTCCCGATCCCGCGCCCAGCAACGACTTGTACGTCGTCACCAGCGTCAGCGTTAAGGAAAAACTAATGACTTACAGTGAAAGCGATATTGCCATTGTTGGCATGAACTGCCGGTACCCCGGCGTGCACAGCGTTGCGGCATTCGAAACGGTGCTTCGCACCGGATGCAACATTTTGGACCCCAAAGTGACCCCGAGCAACGGCCACAATCACATTACGCTGAACAACGTCTATGAGCACATGGCGGAGTTCGATGCCAACTTTTTTGGCTACAGCCGTGCAGAAGCAGAAATCATGGATCCACAGCAGCGCGTATTTCTGACCTGTGCTTGGGAGATGTTTGAACAAAGCGGTTACAACCCGAAGCAGCACGATGCGCGCGTCGGCCTATATGCGGGCGTGAGTACCAGCTTCTATTTGCTTACTCACCTGATGAACAACCCAGACAAGCTTGCACAACTCGGTGGTCTCCAAATCATGGTCGGCAATGACAAAGATCATTTGACGTCCCAACTGGCTTACCGCCTGAATATTACCGGCCCTTGCGTGACGGTTCAGGCCAGTTGTGCCACCTCGCTGGTGGCAGTGCATCTGGCCTGCGAAGGGCTGCTGAGCGGTCAGTGCGATATGGCGCTAGCGGGTGGCGTCACGTTTCGCATGGAGGAGCAGCGCAGCTATGAATCGCACGGTGATGGGCTGCAAGCAGAGGATGGCCTGATTCATACTTTTGATGCGCAGGCGAGCGGTACGGTCTACAGCAGTGGTTTGGGCATGGTGCTGCTCAAACGGGCTACAGACGCGCAGGTGCAAGGGGATAACATCCTTGCCGTCATCAAGGGAAGCGCCATCAACAATGATGGCGGTGCGCGCAGTGGTTATACCGTGCCGGGTGTTGATGGTCAGGAAGCTGTGATGATTGAGGCGCATAGCTTGGCGGAGGTGACGCCGCAGCAAATTCAGTATCTAGAACTGCATGGCAGCGGCACGCCGTTGGGTGACGCTATCGAATTCGCGGCCATCAAACGTGTGTTTGGGACGCCAGCGCCGAATGCGACACCGTGGCGTCTGGGGGCTGTGAAACCTAACGTGGGTCACGTAGAAATGGCATCTGGCATCACCAGTCTCATAAAAACGGTGCTGAGTCTTACTAACCGGGTGTTTTACCCTACGCTGAATTTTCAACGGGCTAATCCGCAACTGGGGTTGGAGGACAGCCCGTTTGAAGTGGTGTCCCGTTTAACGCCTTGGCCGGAGGGCACCACGCCACGCACCGCTGGTGTGAGTGCGTTCGGATTGGGCGGCACCAACGCACATCTGGTGGTACAAGCGCCGTTATCGACGCCGCAGGCGAGGGCGCAGCAGATGGGGCCTTGTGTCGTTGTACTCTCGGCAAAAAACCACAATGCCCTGGAACAGATGCAAAACGCCCTGCTGGCGAAACTGGCCGCACATCCAGAGATACGCTTACAGGACGTGGCTTACACCCTGCGTCACGGGCGTTTCTCCGCCCCGGTACGTAAGTGTGTCATCGCAGAGAATTGCACCCAGCTAGCCCGACAACTCCGCGACGCACCGATGGTGGAGGCAACCACGGGTTGCACGATCTACTGGAGATTGGGGCACCGTTTCGTTGTTGCACTCGAGACGCTTAGTGACTGGCTGGCGTGCTCTGAGGTGTTGTCACAGGCGGTGGGACAACTGCTTGAGCATTTTCCGCTCGAACCAGCCTGTCTGCAAGATCTCTCCCCTGCGCAACGGACGTTTATCAGCCAGTATGCGCTGATCGCGTTGATTGACGAACGGGAAACGTTGAATGTGGTGCTATGCGGCGACGGTGATGGTGGCTATGCTGCCGCCGTACTACGAGGAGACTGCACACTAGAGCAAGCATGGCACAGGTTGAATGCGGGCCAACCGTTTGATGATGTGCCGACGAATCCCCTCTTGCAGCCCGATGTCTGCTCTTTGATGCTGGACGACGCGGCGAGTGATGCCAATCGCACCGCGCTAGAGGCGTTAGGGCAGTTATGGTTGGCTGGCGTCAGCCTAGATTGGCGCTGGGTGGATGCGGCGGAGCGTATGTTGGGCAGTCAACGCATCGCCCTGCCGGGGACCGTTTTTACACCGCAGCGCTATTGGGTCGAGGCCGTACGGCCTGCCACGTTCTCCCACGAATCGTCGAATAATCTCTTATCCCGCGCAACAAAATCCGATATTATTGCAGTGGTGACGGAGATATGGGAACGCACGCTTGGTGTCAGCATTGATGATCACCACGCCAGCTTCTTCGAACTGGGTGGGCATTCGCTGTTAGCGTCAACCATTTTATATGATATTCAGCAACGTTACGGCATCACCTGTACGCTAAGCGCATTCTTTGCCGATCCCACCATCGAGGGATTAAGTTGCTATCTGCTCGAACAAGGCGGCAGTGAGACAGCGGTTTCAGCATTGCCTGATACGGTCTTTGCCCCTGACCAGCAGCACCTACCTTTTCCGCTGACTGACGTGCAACAGGCCTATTGGGTTGGGCGGCGAAAATCCTTGGGATTGGGCAATATTTCCACCCATATCTATGTGGAATATGAACTACAGGGGCTAGATGAAACAGCGTTCAACCGCGCGCTCAATGCGGTGATTGCGCGGCACAGCATGTTGCGTGCAATTGTCAACGATGACGGTATGCAGCAGATATTGCCAAACGTGCCGGAATACCACGTTGCCTTCTATACCACCCAGTGCGAGGATGCGTTTCAACAGCGTTGCCGTGAGCTGCGTGACACCCTCTCACATCAGATGATTGATTGTAGTCGCTGGCCTCTGTTTCAGATGGAGGTCGTGGTTGATCCGCAGCAAAAAGCCCGGCTACATGTATCTATCGACCTGCTGATAGCCGATGCATGGAGTCTGGAGTTGTTCATTCGGGAACTAGCTTATCACTACCGCCATCCGCAGGCGGCATTGCCTACATTGACGTACAGTTTCCGCGACTATGTGCTGACCTTAAAATCCTACGAGAAAACGCCGCAGTTTGAACGGGCACGTGACTACTGGCGCGCCCGCATCGAAACTCTGCCGCCGGGGCCACGATTGCCGCTGCGTACCGACCCCACGAAGCTGGAAAACCCCACATTCGTGCGCCGTAGCTATTGTCTATCTCGTGCTATCTGGCAGCGCTTGAAAACGCAGGCGGGTCAGATGAGTATCACGCCTACTACACTGCTGCTCACGGGGTTTGCTCAGGTGTTGGCGCGCTTTAGTTCCTCGCCGCACTTTAGCCTTAACCTGACGCTGTTTAATCGTCTGCCGTTGCACGCAGATATCAATCACTTAATTGGCGATTTTACTGCACTGACGTTGCTGGAGATTGATATGTCGCAGGGAGAAACCTTGCAGGCGCGGGCAAACGTGATCCACTCTCAACTGTGGCGCGATTTGGATAACCGCTTGTTTGGCGGTATCCAGGTCTCTCGACTGCTGGTACAAACTCACCGCGATCCGGCGAAATCGGTGATTCCTATCGTGTTCACCAGCTTGCTCAATCAATATGAGGCGAGCTGGGAAACGGATGATACGCTGTTCAACCAACCGCAGGATGATCTGTACAGTATTTCACAGACACCGCAGGTGTGGCTCGATCATCAGGTAATGGAGCGTAACGGGGAATTGCACTTTAATTGGGACGTGGTGGAACAATTGTTTGAACCGGCGCTAATGGATCAGATGTTCCAGTGTTATTGCCAACTCCTGCACGCCCTAGCCCAGCGACCACAGCTCTGGCATGAGACTCAAGATGTGCTGGCGCTGCCCACCGTTAGTGCACCGGTCACGCAGGCTCCTGCACCTACGGCCTTGTTGCACCATGGGTTACTGCGTCAGGCAGCACTGACGCCACAGGAAACTGCGCTGATCAGTCCTATCCGTGAATTGACCTATCGCCAACTGTCGACGGCGGCGGATCATGTGGCCCGCGCCCTGTTAGCGCTGGGCGTGCAGCATGGCGACCGCGTGGCGGTGGTGATGGAAAAAGGCTGGCAGCAGATTGCCGCCGTACACGGCATTTTACGACTGGGTGCGGTCTATCTGCCAGTGGATCCGGTGCTACCGCCACAGCGTCGCCAGCTTTTGCTGACGGTGGGCGAGGTGCGGGTACAAGTAACGCAGCCGGGTCTCACGCAATTGGAGCCGTCGCTGCCCGTGCTGATCATCGACGACGGAATGCTGGACACGCCTGCTGCGCCGTTGCCTGAAGTGGCTGGGGATGTCACGGATCTGGCCTATATCATTTTCACTTCCGGCTCCACCGGTACCCCGAAAGGAGTGATGATCGACCACCGTGCGGCCATGAACACGCTGGAAGACATCAACGAACGCTTTGGCCTCAATGCGCAGGATAGGGTGTTCGGGCTGTCATCATTGAGCTTTGACCTGTCGGTTTACGATGCCTTTGCGCCTTTTATGGTGGGTGCAGCGCTGGTACTGCCGGAAGCAGGACGGGAAAAAGATCCGCGTCATTGGCAGACAGTTATGGCACACGGTCATGTAAGCGTCTGGAATGCAGTGCCCGCACTGATGCAGATGCTGTGCGAATACCACAGCGGCGATCGGATGAGTTATCCGACGTTGCGTCTGGCACTGTTGAGCGGCGACTGGATCCCGCTAACGTTACCGGAGCAGATGCGCGAGCGGCTCAATGAAACGATGGACATCATCAGTCTGGGTGGAGCGACCGAGTGCGCCATCTGGTCGGTCTACTACCCGATAGGTGAGGTGGAATCGACGTGGACCAGTATTCCCTACGGTCGGGGCCTGCGCAACCAGCCAGTATACGTGCTAAATGCGCAACTGGAGGAATGTCCGGTCGGGGTGGAAGGAGAGATTTGCATTGGCGGGATGGGGCTGGCACAAGGCTACCTGAACGACGCAGAGAAAACGGCGGCGAGCTTTGTCTGGCGCGAAGCGAGTGGTGAGCGAATTTACCGCACTGGGGATCGCGGGCGCTACTTTGCTGACGGGCAAGTCGCCTTTTTGGGGCGCAACGATACCCAAGTGAAGGTGAATGGTTACCGTATCGAACTGGGGGAAATCGAGCGCTGCATTGCGCGACATCCCGATGTGGAGCAGTCAGTGGTGGTGGCAGTGGGTAATTCTCAACATCGTCGGCTGGTCGCTTTTGCCAAACTGCACGATCGCCACCAGGCGCAGGCATTGCAAGCTAAGGAAGCGGAGGCGGCGGCACTGGCGCAGGGTATTATTGTGAATCCGGCACAGCGTCTAGCGTTCAAACTCAAGGAGCCACATATTCGCGCGCTGGATGGTCTGGGCATTGCACTGACGGCACCGGCGGATAGCACACGTTACATCAAACGCCGCAGCTATCGTCATTTCAGCGCGCAAAAAACCACGCTGGCACAGTTGGGGCAATTGCTGTCGGGCTTGGGGCAGATGCGTCTACCCGGTCTACCTTTTGCCAAGTATGCCTATGCGTCCGCCGGGGGGCTATACCCGGTGCAAACCTACGTGTACCTGCATCCAGACAAGATCGAAGAGGGAGTATCCGGTATTTACTACTTCGACCCGCGACAGAGCTGTCTTATGCCGGTAGCACCAGAAGTCGAGCTGAACAGTGGTTTTCATGCCGGACCTAATCAGTCTATTGCCGATCGGGCGGCATTCACGCTGTTTATGGTGGCTGATATGGCGGTGATCTCGCCATTCTATGGGCAAGAGGCAGCTTGGCACTTCTCGGTGATGGAAGCAGGTACTCTCTGCCATTTACTGGAAGAAGATGCGCCGCGCTACGGATTGGGGCTGTGCCAACTTGGGATGGCAGACTTTTCCGCTGTGGCATCGCATTTTCAATTGTCGCCACATCATCGCTATGTCCATTGCACCGTGGGGGGCGCGATAGGGCAAGAGGCGGCAAGTGCTGCAGCATTGCTGCGCGATTTCTCCACCTATGAGAAACCGAAGGAAACCGCTGCGCCGCTGGACATGCAGAGCTACAAAGATGCCATGCTGCGCGGCCTGCGTCAGCAACTGCCTGACTATATGGTGCCGAGTGATCTGATGTTAGCGACCGATTTTCCGTTAACCGCTAACGGCAAGCTAGATCGGCAAAAATTACAGCTGCAGGGCGAACAAATTGCCCACCAGCGTGACGGCGTGGGTCCAATCCAGGTGGACAGTGCGTTACAACAGCGGCTGGTGGCGCTCTGGCAGGAGGTACTCGGCGTGAGCCACGTGTCGGCCGAAGACGATTTCTTCTCGCTGGGGGGCAGTTCTATAGAATTGGTGCGTATTCAGCAGGCACTTGAGGCGATTATCGGGCAGGAGATTCCCATTGTCGATCTGTTCCGTCTGCCAACCATCGCGGATGTGGCGCGTTACCTTGATGAGCAACTGCACAATCTACCCGCCGCCCACGATATCGTATTAGCGCAGGCTGAGGTTTCGCAGGTCAGCGCTGCGCGCGAGAATCTGGCGTTGCGGCGTAAACGTGCCCAACAGGGAGAAAAGGGCGATGAGTGAGCAGAGCTATCGTAGCGCAGGGACACTGTTGGCACAGTTGGCGTCCGGAGAAACCACCTCAGTGGCGTTGGTGAATCACTATTTTTCACGTATGGCGCAGTTTAACAAGCCGTTGAATGCGGTGGTGCAGCAGCACTATGCGTTGGCGTTGGAGGCCGCCGCGCGCGCCGATCGTGAGCGACTGGAGGGGCGCGCAAGGGGCGTGTTGCACGGATTACCTTGTACTGTTAAGGAGTCGTTTGACGTGCAAGGGTGGTTAACCACGTCCGGTGCCCATTATCTGAAAGATAACCGGGCGACGCAGGATGCTCCTTCCATCGCACGCTTACGCGCTGCCGGGGCGATCCTGATGGGAAAAACCAATGTGCCGATGATGACTGCCGATTGGCAAACCTATAACGATCTGTATGGCACCACCCATAACCTGTGGGATAGGCAACGTTCACCCGGCGGATCGTCCGGAGGAGCGGCGGTGGCGGTGGCGGCGGATTTCACCCCCGTGGAATTTGGCAGCGATTTGTTTGGCTCACTGCGCATTCCCGCACACTACACAGGTGTCTATGCCCATCGTTGTAGCTTGGGGTTGATGTCGGTCAGAGGACATGTGCCCGGTGGTGGTCCGCAAGCGACTGATGAGCCGGATCTCTCGACGGCGGGCCCCATGGCGCGCAGCGCGGCGGATCTGCGTCTGATGATGCGCGCATTGAGCACATTCTGGGTGGAACCGCCGCGTATTCCCGATTTTAGCCGTTATCAGGCCAAAGCAAACTACCGCGTGTGCACGTGGTTTAGTGCGCCCCACCATGAGATAGATCAACAGATCGCACAGCGTTTTCAATCGTTTATCGACAAGTTACGCGCACAGCCTGGCGTGGAGGTTGATGATGCTATGCCCGCCGATATCGATCCCGACGCACTGTTTGATATAGCAGTCAAACTCAGTGGTCGGCTGGTAAGTACGGCGCTCAATGGACGCCAGCGTCTTACAGCCGGGCTGGCTGCGCTGGGCTTCAGGCTTGTGGGCAAGCTGGCGGATGTGCCTGAGGGGATAACGAGCTATTACCAGGGCATGCTGAAAGACAGTGGCGAACAGCGGAATACAGACAAACTCCGCCACGAATACAGCCGGGTGATAGAAACCCTTTTCGCGCGTTATGACGTGTTGTTGACACCTGTCAGCCCGGTGCTGGCGTTTGCGCACATGCAGCAGCCGGTGCGTAAGCGCAAGCTTATCGTCAATGGCGAACCGCAAGATTACAACGAACATTTGTTCTGGAACATGTTAGCAACGGTTTTTGGTTTGCCTGCCACCGTTTACCCATTGGCGAAAACGATGGATGAGCTTCCGTGCGGCATACAGATCATTTCCGGGCATTTTCACGATGATGTGACGATTAACTTTGCTGAGTTCTGCGAAAGCATCAGTGGCGGATTCACGGTACCGGAAGGGTACTAGAGGCGGATATCGGTGACAGCGCCAATAAAGGTGCGGCGCATTTAATGAATAAGGAGCAGGTATGACGGTGAATAAGCTTGAGCCAGACAACGGCACGCCGAACGATGAGCTGTTCACGGTGGCGGGTATGTTTGACGGCTCGCTGTATAAATTACTCCTGCGCATGGCGTTGCCGATGTTTGTCGGTATGTTAACGCAGGTGACCTATGCCATCGCCGATATTTTTTGGCTGAGCCACATTGATGTCACCAACAGCGGCATCATTGCCGGTGTGGGGCTGGTTTTCCCCGTTGGAATGGGGTTATTTGCCATCGCCAACGGCATTCAAATCGGTATGGGATCTTTGCTGTCCCGCGCCATCGGCATGCAGCGGTTGGATCGTGCACAGCGGATTTTGTCGGTCGGTATCATCATCGCGCTATTCTTTGCGATCGTGATCACCGTACTTGGCTATGTTTATGCCCAGCCGCTATTGCGCTCACTGGGGGCCACGAAGAGCATCATCGGCTACGCAACGGAGTTCTATTATTATTCGCTGCTGACCGTGTTCAGCATCATGTTGATTGGCGTCATGATGGGGCTGTTTCAAGGCGCGGGTAAGATCATGGTCATCATGAAGGCCTCATTGTTGGGGGCGTTGGTAAATATTATGCTCGATCCAATCATGATCTTTGTATTCGATTTTGGTGTGAAAGGGGTGGCATTGGCGTCGTTTCTGGCGCAACTGAGTATGGTCGCCTATTTCATCTACACATTGATGGGATTACATATCGGGTTGAGTATACGCATCGCGTTACGCCCATTCTCCTGGAAAATCTACCGAGAGTTTCTCTCCGTCGGCATGGCGCAGATGCTGATGCAACTGATCATTGCGGTCGGCATAGTGATTTATAATTTTTTTATCGTCAGGCTGGACGTAAACGCGATGGCAGCGTTTACGCTCACTGGTCGCATCGACTATTTCATCATCACGCCGATGCTGGCTATCGCGACCGCGTTGCTGACTGTGGTGGGGCAAAACTGGGGACACGGAAATGTCACCCGCACGCTGAATGCCTATTGGGCCGCCGTCGCGCTGGCCTTCTCTATTGTGCTGGTGTTAGCCGTTATGCATATTGTACTGGCACCCTGGATGTATCCCCTGTTTACTCGTGTTGTTGCCGTGAGTGACTATGCGGTACTGCAAACCCGTATCATGGCACTGGCACTACCCTTTGTCGCTATCAGCCTGTTAGCAAGTGAATATTATCAGGCCATTGGTAAGCCTTGGTATTCGGTGTTGTTGACGCTGATGCGTCACGTGTTTATATCTGTCCCTGTCGTATACCTGCTGGCGATTGTGTTAGAGATGCGTATTACCGGCGTCTATTTTGGGGCGATGAGCGGCACTTTTGTGGCTGCGTTGTTGGCGTGGCGTCTGCTGCGTCTTTCACCTCGTCTGCTGCGATGGAATCAGGAGGCGGTGCGCTCCCAACACTTGGATATGGAGGTGGCACCATGATGTCGGGCAATCCGTTGTCGTGGCCACAGGAACAGTGCCACATCATTGATCAACTGTATCCTTACAGTGCCGTAAACATCATTGGTGGTGTGGTCACCATTGAGGGAATTGTCGATCTGCCCCGACTACACGCGGCCATCCAGTCCGCCATTCGGCAATTTGATGCGTTGCGTATGTGGTTTGTGATGGGAGAGGAGAGTGAAGTGGTCAGCCAAGTGCAGCCTTATCACTGGCGCGATATCCGCCATTTGACTTTTTCCCCAGATTATGACAAGGAGAACCTACGCCCAGCGGCGATCGAAACATTTGTTGATGAGTGGTTCCGGCAGCCCTTTACCCTGCTGGCGCACGATTTGTTCGAGTTTGTCACCTTTACGTGCGGTGAACAATACAGCGGTTATTTATTTAAAGCCCATCACGGCATTGCTGATGGTTGGTCAATGGCGTTGTTGTCAAACCATGTCAAGCGAGCATACGAACAGCAGGACGTACCAGATGATGCGTCACCAGCCTATAGCGCATTTCTGGCGCAGCAGCAATCTTATCAGGCGTCAACGCGCTTTGCCGTTGATCGTGGCTGGTGGCGTGACTATATCGACGAATACCGCGACTGCTTTCCAGACAGTTCCCCCATCGTTACTACTGAGGGCATCAGTTGTTCCACTTGGCTTGAGCCAGCCATGATTAACCGTCTCTACAGGTTGTGTAATCGTTATGGCTGTACGCTTAATACGCTGTTTATTGCACTCTTCGCTCTCTATCGCGCCAGAGTATGGGGGGAGGAAAAAGGCGTAATAGGCGTGCCGTTAGCCAATCGGCATACTCGCGAGGCGCGGCGTTGCTTTGGCATGTTTACTAATCAATTGCCGCTGGCCTATCGACTGGTGCGCACGGAACGATTCTGTGAACGGGTGGCCTTTTTCCAGCGCGAACTGAAACGCGGTTTTAAACACAGCAAATATCCCATTACCTTATTCAACCAGGATTTGGCGGAACAGGGGGGAGGGAAGTTGCGGGCGTTCGATTATTGCGTTAATTATTATAACTTTACCTATGAACGCCACATTGCAGGTGCCGCGCAACGCGTGGAGAGTTACTACAGCGGCGAGCAGTCCTATAAGCTACAGATTGTTTTGCAAACTGTTAATAATCATAAAGAAAGCCTTAGGTTGAGTCTGGAGGCGCTGCGTAGCGCTTTCACTCCGCACCAACTGACAGCGATGAAAAATGGGCTGTTGGATTTAGTCACTGCATTGGATCGGCAACCTGACGCTCGTCTAGGCGATCTCGAAGTCTATCCTGCGCCGCACGTCGCATTGGCATGTGGCTCACTCAAACCCTCATTTACTTCCCGATTTGCAGCGCAAGTTGTGGAGCATGGTGATCGCACAGCACTAATTGATAATGAACAGTCTTTGACTTATCGGCAGTTGGATGACGCTGTTGAGCGGGTTGCGCGTTATCTGCGCCAACAGGGGATCGGACGCGGTCAAGTGGTTGGGATTATCGCTGAGCATAGCGCTCAAACGGTGATGGTTATTTATGGTATTTTGCGCTGCGGCGCGGCATTTCTGCCGCTAAATCCCGCGTTGCCAACGACCCGCCTTTACGCCATGTGTCGTAAAGCGCAGGTAGCGCATATCCTTTACGATCCGGCGATGCATGAATTGACGCAGGCGCTGGCGTTTCCCGCGTCCAGCTTGCTCCAGGCCTTAGCCACTTCGGCGCTTGCTAGAGAACCTTGGCCAGCTATTGAACCGCAGGATCTGGCATATGTGCTGTTTACCTCCGGATCGACCGGCGAGCCTAAGGGCGTGCAAGTCTCTCATGGCAATCTGGCTAACTATCTCCATTTCGCCGCCGAACGTTACTTTACAGCGCAGGACCGGGCTGCGCTCTACTCTTCGCTGTCCTTCGATTTGACCATCACTACGCTGTTCGCCCCCTTATGTGTGGGCGCTAGCATCAGCGTTTGTCGGCACGCCGAGAGCGAAACATTGCTGCGCATGGCCGTGGTTGATCAGCCCAACACAGTGATCAAACTGACGCCTGCACACCTGCGGTTGTTGTGTGCGGCTGGCATAAGCAGTGAGCAGATTCGTACCTTGGTGGTTGGCGGGGAGGATTTCAAGCGGGATCTGGCGCGTAAGGCGGCTGCTCTCTTTCCTCAGGCCGTGATCTATAACGAATATGGGCCGACAGAGGCCACCGTTGGTTGCATGATCTATCGCTACACCGGGCAAGAAACGCTGCCTTCATTGCCCATCGGTATGGCGATCGACGGTTGCCAGGTAGCAATTTGCTCCCCTTGGGGCTGTCCGGTACCGGAAGGCGAAACTGGTGAATTGGTGATTTATGGCGCGTCAGTGACGCAGGGCTATATCGATGCGCCGCAACAAACGGCCGCCGCCTACCTTAAAGATACCAATGGGGTGATGATTGGCTATCGCAGCGGTGATATTGGCTACGCCATCGCTCCTAATACGCTGGTTTATCAGGGACGTAAAGACGATCAGGTCAAAATTAATGGCTATCGTATTGAGCTGTGCGAAATCGAACAAGCGTTGTTGAGCGCACCTCAGGTAGAAAGTGCGGCGGTGGCGGTGATTGATGATGTGCAGGGGCAGCACAGCGGGTTGCTAGCCTGCGTGACACCGTCATCTGTTGATGTAGCTACCGTAATGCAACATCTGCGTCAGCAATTACCCACCTACATGCAACCCAAGCAGTGCTGTGCTATCGCCCAACTGCCGCTGTCGCACAATGGCAAGGTGGACGTGCGTCAGATGGTCGCAACGGTCCGAAACACCGCGCCTGCATCGGGTAGCGAGCGGCTGGGAGATGCGGCGATAAGGCATTCAGTTCGGGTATGTGTGGAAGGGGCGCTGGAGCAAACTGAGTTTGATGATAACGAAAATCTTTATGTCTTGGGGTTGGACTCCATCAAGAGTATCCAGATTGCAGCGCAGCTCAGGCACCACGGCTGGACGATGTCAGCGGTGCAGGTGATGGAGTGTGGAACAGTGAACGCCATCTGTGAGTTTCTCGCTAGTCATACAACGGTGTCACAGCTCGCGCAGTATGCTCATAACACCCGTATCGATCTACCCGCATTGCGTTGGTTTACGCAGTTGGCGTTGCCAGTGCCCAATGTTTATAACCATGTCATTGTGCTGAAAGTGTTGCCGGGCTGCCCGCTCGAGCAGTTACACAACAGGCTGCATACATTAATCCAGCAGCAGCCAGCTTTGCACAGTGCGCTGGACGCTGAGGGGCGGTTGCTAGTATGCGACCCTAATGTGTGTTATCCCAACGAGGTGCTCACGGAATATTCGACGGCGCAGTGGACGTTGGCAGAGGTGATCGCTCAGTGCAATAGCATGCTTGACGTGACAAATGGTCGAGTCTTTACGGCAGCTCTGTTACACGCCCCGCAGCCTGCGTCTAGCACGCTGGTACTCTGTGCCCATCACTTGTGCGTCGATATGCACTCTTGGTATTTAATCCTCAGCACGCTGGACGCCGTCAGCACTGTCAATGGCACCAGCAACAGCGGACTGCATCGCTGGAATGACTATCTGGCGAGCAAAACGGTAGATTCCGCCACACACGAAAGCTGGCGCACAGTATGTCAAACGCTACCGCTGCATTTCCCACCCGTGTCATTGCCAGATGACTCATTACCTCGTACGCGCGCTTGGCGTGAAGACTTTCGCCATCCTTGCGTCAGGAGGTTGTTTGAATCCAGTGGTAATACCGCGTACAGCGCCGAAACCTATGTGCTAACGGCATTGGCGCTGGTGCTGCGTTACTACAGCGAAGAGCCTTGGTGTCGCATCGAGATGGAAGGCATGGGACGCGGCTGCTGGCCCGATGAGCCTGACGTTGCGGATACGGTCGGGTGGTTTACTCTATTTTATCCTTGGGCGATCCCTCTGCATGGCGATATGGCGACACTGTTATCTGCGATCGCTTCCGATTTGGCAAAACGCACGCATGGTGGGGGAGATTACGGTCTGCTGCAAATGCGGCATGCACCGGAAGACTCTCTTGCGCAAGGGATCCGAATGAATTACATCGGTGTGCAGGCGCAACCTTCACTCCGCTATTTTCATATTGATCACTTTAATAGTGATATCTATACCGCGCCTGAAAACGCGCTCGGCTGCGTGCTGGAGTTTAATATTGCGCGCTCGGCAGCTGATGGTCTCTCCTTCCACTGCCGTTTCGATCCCACGCGCATTGCGCTGAATGATGTGCAACTCCTGCTGGCGCGCTACAAGAACAGCCTCACTGATCTGGATGCCTGGCTGTGCCAACACAGCGCCACGCTGACGGGCGCGCCGACTTTGTGGACACTATAAACACGATGCCAACCCTTAAGGAATACAACAATGGCAAAGGATGATTTTACCTGTGGCTCACTGGATATTGCCATTATTGGCATGAGCGGGCGTTTTTCCGGTGCGGAATCGGTGCCCGAGTGGTGGGATAAGTTGCTGGCGGGTGAGGAGTTCACTCAACCGACATGCACAGAAGACGATAATGGGAACCCTTGGATTAGGCTGCGCAATATAATCACCGCTCCCTATGACTTCGATGCTGCATTTTTCAATATTCCGCCTGGCGAAGCCCTGTTGATGGATCCGCAACAACGAATATTTCTTGAATGCTGCTACAACGCTCTTGAGCATGCGGGCTATATTCCCACGCAACTTAAGCGAGTCGGCGTCTATGGGGCGACCTACGCCAATAACTATTTTATCGATCGCGTCTATCCATACCTGAAGATGAGCGGCGATCACCATTATCTTCAGGCGCAGATTGGTAACGAAAAGGATTACTTGTGTGCTCAGGTTGCCTACAAGTTGGGGTTTACCGGACCCGCTGTGAGTGTACAGACCGCCTGTTCCAGTTCGTTGGTGGCAGCATATTTAGCATGCGAGGGGTTATTGACTTTTCAAGCCGATGTTGCGTTGGCAGGTGGGGTCACCTTGGGTTTTTTACAGGCGCACGGCTACAGTCCGCAAGGTGATAAGCTGGTATCGCAAGACGGACACTGCGCCCCGTTTAGCGCTGAGGCGACCGGCACGGTATACAGCAGCGGTGCGGGAGTTGTGGTGCTAAAACGTCTTGAGGATGCACTACGCGACCAAGACAGAGTGTATGCGGTGATTAAAGGAGGTGCGGTAAATAACGACGGCGGGCGTCGGCTGGGGTTTGTCGCCCCCAGCGTAGAAGGACAGGTAGAAGCGATCAATACGGCGCTTGCCGCCGCAGAAGTCGTACCGACTGATATCGCACTGATCGAAACGCACGGTACCGGTACCCCGTTGGGTGATGAGATTGAGCTTGAAGCTCTGCACCGGGTTTTCGCACCGGCATGTGCGCCGCACAGCATTCAATTGGGTGCGGTAAAAGCCAACTTGGGTCACCTGGGAGTCGCTTCCGGTATCGTCAGCTTAATGAAAACCGCACTGACGCTATATACTGGTTTAGTTCCCCCGCAGATCAACCTAGTAAATAAACATAAAAAACTGTTGCAGCCAGCCTCGCCATTTTATCTCAGTGATGTAGTGACTTCTGTCCCACAAACGAAAAGGATCCATGCCACCGTTAGTTCGTTTGGGCTGGGAGGGACCAATGCTCATTTGGTTCTGCAAAACTGGTGCGAGACGCCTGCGCAAGCGGTGCAAGAAAATGAGCGCCGCCTGTTTTTCTTCAGCGCCAAAACGCCATTAGCCCTTAGACAACAGTTGGATGCTCATTATCACGCTCTGGCGACCTATGCGGAAGCAGATAAAGATCGTATCGCCTATACTCTCGCGCAACGCCGGGCACATTTCCCGTATCGCTGTGCGCTGGCGGCAGACAGTGTGGTAGCGTTGCGTGCAAGTTTGGCGAAACTGCGGGATGCTGACATGTCTTTTACCCCTATCAATATGGAAACTACCTTGGTGTTCCTATATCCGGACCGGGACGATAAGCTGGAGAGTGCCCTGACGCATTTGCTGGCTTGTCAACCTAACTTGCGCCAGCGGCACCAGCGCCTGTCTCAGGATGTTGCACAAATCTGCGAACCAGCCGATTGGACGCCAGCATTGCGTCAGTTTATCCAGCAGGTGAGTCTTAGTGAATGGCTGATCGAACAAAGTATCTCGCCTGTGCAGCACATCGGTTACCTGACGGGGGCTGCAGCAGCGCAGTATGTTGCGCGCATCATCTCACTGGAAAACGCTGTTCAGCAGGTGATTGTGGCTGAAACGACACCGGAGCAGACGCTGGCCGGCAACAGTGAACTGAGCGAAATATTGGCTAATCTGGCGGTGACGGAGGGAACGCTGATGCTGGAAATCGGTCGCGCGGGGACGTTTTCCATATTGTATCACCAGCATGCGCAGTGGGTTGGGCAAACAGTATTTTCCCCCATGCTGAATACGGATACGCCTGAGGACATCCTGCCGCTGTTGGGCACTCTTTGGCAACGAGGAGTGACTATTTGTTTACCGGAAATGCCAGCCGTGCAGACTATAGGCTTACCCGGTTATTCGTTTGATCGCGTCCGGTATGAAATTCAGTCCAGTGATGCGAGAGAGAACGCTATGTTACCAGTGAGTTATTTGTCGGTCAGCGACTTTGTGGAGAAAACCTGGCGTTCATTGTTATGCATCGATCATTATGACGAACACGCGGTTATTTTCGAATACGGAGCGACCTCGATGCACGTTATCTCTTTCGTCGACAGCTGTAACCACATTTATAAAATCGGACTGACTGCCGCCGATATTTATGCCAGACCCGCTATCCGTGAGCACAGTGAATTTATCTCCGAATGTGTTGATGGTATTTTATGAGGTGTTCACAGGATGACAATAATGGAACACGTTAGCATTAAAACATTATATCATCTCCTGTGCTGTATGCTGCTCTTTATTTCCGCTATGTGCGCTTTGGCGCAAGAACATGAGCCTATCGGGGCGCAAGATGAGCGCCTGTCGACATTAATTCACCAACGGATGCAGGAGGCCAAGGTCCCAGCCCTTTCCGTAAGTGTGACCATTAAGGGGGTACGTCAGCGATTTGTCTACGGTGTTGCCGATGTGGCTAGTCAGAAAGCGAATACTCTAGACACAGTTTACGAGCTGGGATCGATGAGTAAGGCGTTTACCGGACTTGTGGTGCAAATACTGATTCAGGAAGGCAGACTCCGGCAAGGGGATGATATCATTACCTATCTGCCGGAAATGCGCTTGAATTATCAGGGAAAACCTGCTTCCCTGACCGTGGCTGATTTCCTTTATCATACATCAGGATTGCCTTTTTCAACACTGGCTCGGCTGGAAAACCCTATGCCTGGGAGCGCTGTGGCACAGCAACTGCGCAACGAGAATCTGCTGTTTGCGCCGGGTGCGAAGTTTAGCTATGCCTCCGCCAATTATGATGTGTTGGGCGCGGTGATTGAAAATGTGACGGGAAAAACCTTTACAGAGGTCATTGCGGAACGACTCACGCAGCCGCTGGGCATGTCGGCGACTGTGGCAGTTAAGGGGGATGAGATTATTGTCAACAAGGCAAGCGGCTATAAACTGGGATTCGGCAAACCCGTTCTGTTTCATGCGCCTCTGGCCCGGAACCATGTTCCTGCCGCCTATATCCATAGCACTCTGCCTGATATGGAAATATGGATAGACGCCTGGTTGCACAGAAAGGCTTTGCCGGCAACGCTGCGTGAGGCGATGAGTAACAGTTGGCGTGGTAATAGTGATGTTCCGCTTGCCGCAGACAATCGTATCCTCTATGCCAGCGGTTGGTTTATCGACCAGAATCAAGGCCCTTACATCAGTCACGGTGGGCAGAATCCAAACTTTTCTTCTTGCATTGCGTTGCGACCGGATCAGCAGATTGGCATTGTTGCGCTGGCAAATATGAATTCGAATCTGATACTACAGCTTTGCGCGGATATCGATAATTATCTGCGCATTGGCAAATATGCTGACGGCGCTGGTGATGCAATTACAGCCACCGATACCCTTTTCGTCTACCTCACGTTGTTGCTGTGTTTTTGGGGGGCGGTGGTTGTAGTGCGCGGTGCTTTCCGTGTTTATCGCGCAACGGCGCATGGCCCTGGAAAACAGCAGAGGTTACGTTTACGCGTACGTGACTATATCATCGCCTTGGCGGTTCCTGGGCTCGTGGCCGCCATGCTCTATGTCGCACCGGGTATACTATCTCCAGGACTTGACTGGCGTTTTATCTTGGTATGGGGTCCATCGAGCGTGTTGGCGATACCGTTCGGAATTATCCTGTTAGCTTTCGTTCTGACATTAAATCATCAAATTAAACGAATTCTATTACACAACAAGGAGTGGGACGATGAGTAATATCAGTTTGTATTGTTTGCCATATTCAGGTGGTTCTGCCGCCATGTATTATAAATGGCGTAGCGTGCTGTCGGACAATATTACTTTGCGGCCTTTAGAACCTGCGGGGAGGGGAACTAGAATACGCCAGCCGCTGTGTCTTACGATGGTGGATGCCGTCGCTGACCTTTATCAACAATTTGTGAAACACTACACAGGTGGAGACTACGCCATTTTTGGGCATAGTCTCGGAGGGATCATGGCCTTCGAACTGGTGCATTATATTCTCGATCATGGACATGACATGCCATGCGCGCTGTTTTTTTCCGGCTGTCGCCCACCCGATCGGGCCTCTCATGAAGTAATACTGCATACCTTGCCCGATCAGGCGTTTATGGAAGAGATCGTCAAGCTGGGCGGAACTCCGGTTGATGTCTTTCGTAATAAAGAGTTAATGACAATTTTCACCCCCATCATTAAAAACGATTATCGGCTCTATGAGCAGTATGTATTTCAGGCCAAGGCGCGCACATTAACCTGTCCGATCGTGCTATTTCATGGCGATGCTGACAATCTGGTAATGCAGGATGAATTACTTGCATGGGAAAAATTCACCACACGAAAGACGCGGACTATTATATTTCCTGCTGCCGATCATTTTTTTGTCGATAAGCATTTTGAACAGGTGGTAGGTTATGTGAACCAGACGATTGAATCACTCGAAATAGTAGGGTAGAAATAGTTGTGTAACTATACAAGGAGCAATAGATATGGCTGTTCCATCATCAAAAGAAGAGTTAATTAAAGCTATTAATAGTAATTTTTCTTTATTAAATAAGAAGCTAGAATCTATTACGCCCCAACTCGCCTTTGAACCTCTATTGGAAGGGCACGCGAAGGGGACTACGATTAGCGTAGCGAATCTGGTTTCCTATCTGATTGGCTGGGGAGAGCTGGTGTTACACTGGCATGACCAAGAGGCAAAAGGAAAAACTATTATTTTTCCTGAGGAAGGATTTAAATGGAATGAATTGGGGCGTTTAGCACAGAAATTCTACCGTGACTATGAGGATATTACAGAGTACGAAGTTTTATTGGCACGGTTAAAGGAAAATAAGCAGCAACTCGTGGCTTTGATTGAACGATTCAGTAACGACGAGCTTTACGGTAAACCTTGGTATAATAAATGGACCCGAGGTCGTATGATTCAATTTAATACCGCCTCGCCTTATAAAAATGCTTCGGGGAGGTTAAATAAACTGCAGAAATGTCTTGCAGAATAGCGGGGTGCTTACCGTTTGCCTCCCCACTGATGATTTTTCCGGGCAGCGATGAGTGTGGACTGGCGGCACTATCACCCGCTGCTCCGGAACATATTCTGGTTAATGATACGGATAAAATGTGTAAGACAATAAGTCTACTTAACATAAGCACATGCGAACGCATGTGTATTAAGAACCATGATGTCCTGGACGACTTAGAAGATGAAAAACGGCCTGTGGATGAAAAGCCGTATCAGCGTTTGCTGATACGGCCTGGTTCTTTACAAGATTATTCATAAGTCAGGTTACTGCGAGATTAATGTTTTGCTGACTCCAGATGTACGGGGGCACCCAGATTTCACTGCACATATCCAGATAATCCGACCACCACTGCATCATGTCCATGCGGGCTTCCATATGTTCGGCCTTATGAATGTAAGCCAGACGCACAGTGTTACGCTCTTGGTGACTCATCTGACGCTCCACTGCATCTTGCGACCATAAACCGGATTCCATCAGCGCGCTACACGCCATTGCCCGGAAACCATGACCGCAGATATCTTGTTTCGTGTTGTATCCCATCTGGCGAAGTGCCTTATTGATAGTATTTTCACTCATCGGCTTGTAGGGGTCATGATAGCCGGGGAACACCAGTTCATACCCGCCAGATATTTCCTTAATCCTTTTCAGAATAGAGATAACCTGCTCAGAAAGGGGCACAATATGCGGTGTACGCATTTTGGCACCTCGACTGGAATAACGTACGCCTGCAATCGCTTCGCGTGTGGCAGGTATCGTCCAGATCCGATTTCTGAAGTTAATCTCTGTCCAACGAGCATAGCGCAGTTCACTTGAGCGAATGAACACATGCAACGTCAGCAGGACTGCAAGCCTGGTGAGTTCCCGTCCTTGGTGATAACTGTCAATCCGTTCAAGCAGCTCAGGAAGGCGCTCCAGTGGCAGGGTGGGATAATGTCGTCTGGCGGGAGAAGCCGTCACGCCGTCAAGATTTGCAGCTGGGTTGATTTCGATTAACCCCTGATGAACAGCATAACGCATAATGTTGCTGAGGTGTTGCCGCGAGCGGGACGCAACTTCAAGCAAGCCCTTTTCCTCAATGCCTTTCAGTAATTCAATGAAATGACGTGATTTAAGCTCGGTAACTGGTAGATGCCCGATGGTCGGAAAGACATGTCTGTTCAGACGGGCAAGCACGCGATCTGCGGTATTCTGCGACCATTTTTTCTTGCTACTGTGCCACTCCAGTGCCACGGATTTAAACATTTTCTCCTGCATGCGCGAGCCGCGTTCAGCGGCACGTTGCTGCGCCGGGTTGATGTTCAGCGCCAGCATCTTACGGATGCCTTCGCGCTGCTGGCGGGCGTCAGACAGGGAGACGGCAGGGTAGGCACCCAGTGCAATACGGGATTCTTTGCCATTAATACGGTATTTAAGATACCAGAGACGGGAACCGCCTGGTTTGACCAGCAGATACAGACCGTGGGAATCGGAGACTTTAAAGGGTTTATCAGTGGGCTTGAGACTACGGATTTTTGCGTCGTTAAGGGACATATGGGGGTCACTCCATTATCGAACTAACCTGACCCCAGATTTGACCACCAATTTTTCCCGATGCGTAGGGTAAAATCAAAATGCACCGAGAAGGGTTTTCACACTAACCTGTTGAATCAACATCAGATAAAGATTCGCAAGGATGCATGAAAACAGAAAATTGGCTCCTCTGACTGGACTCGAACCAGTGACATACGGATTAACAGTCCGCCGTTCTACCGACTGAACTACAGAGGAATCGTGAGAACGAGGCGAATATTAGCGATGCCCACCCACAATGTCAAAGCCTGTTTTTTAAATTTGAAATCGTTTGCTGAAATAATCTGCATTTTGTCGTTTATTCCGATACAACTGGCTTTTTTTCACACTTTTGCGGCTCGGATCGAGGGTATTTCCATAGCCAACGTCCAGTAACCATTCGCCAGTAAAACAGCACGGCCCGCACAGCCCAGTCGGCAAACATTCCCATCCAGACGCCAACCACACCCCAGCCAAGCATGATTCCCAGCACATAACCGACTACAACCCGACAACCCCACATGCTCAACATCGAAACCCACATGGCGTAACGGGCATCACGAGCACCTTTAAATCCAGCGGGTAGCACCCATGAGGCGGACCAAATAGGCATAAATAAAGCATTTAGCCAAATCAGAATCACAACGACGTGTTTAACCTGTGGATCCTGGGTGTAAAACGATGCCATAACCCCGGCAAAGGGAGCCGTTAGCCAGGCGATGGCCGTTAATCCAAGAGTGGACAGCCAGAACACATGCCGCAACTGAATCTCTGCTTGCGCTATCTGCCCTACCCCCAACCTTCGGCCTGTAATGATCGTAGAAGCAGAACCGAGCGCACTTCCGGGTAAGTTGATAAGAGCCGCAATTGAGAACGCGATAAAATTTCCGGCAATAACGCTGGTCCCCATCCCGGCAACGAACATTTGGGTTAATAACCGACCACTGGTAAATAACACTGATTCGACACTCGCTGGAATACCAATCCCCATGACTTCCCAGATAATGCTAAAATTCAGCGGTTTAAAATAGCTCTTTAACGAAATCCTTAGCGCAGGATTAAAACCAATCGCCAGCACCCACAAAATTGCAACTGCGCCAATATAACGAGAAATGGTTAAACCCAACCCAGCCCCGACAAATCCCAGTCCCGGCCAGGAGAAAAGGCCGTAAATCAATATGCCGCTAATAATAATATTAAGAATATTCAGGCTACCGTTAATCAGTAGCGGTATTTTCGTATTCCCTGCACCACGAAGTGCCCCGCTACCAATAAGAGTGATGGCAGCTGCTGGATAACTGAGTACGGTCAGCTCCAGATAAGTCAACGCCAGTGCTTTAACGTCTGTCGTGGCATCACCCGCGACGAAATCAATAATTTGTTCGCCAAAATGATGAATTAGCGTTGCCAACAGTACGGCAAACAACGTCATGATCACCAATGACTGCCGCGTCGCCACCCTCGCTCGTCGTCGATCTCGCTTACCGAGACTAAATGCTACAACGACAGTAGTACCAAGATCGATAGCTGCAAAAAAAGCCATAATGACCATATTGAAGCTGTCCGCCAACCCCACGCCGGCCATCGCATCTTTTCCCAGCCAGCTGACCAGAAAAGTGCTCAGGACCCCCATCAACAGGACACAGGCGTTCTCCATGAAGATAGGAACAGCAAGCGGGGTTATCTCGCGCCAGAACAACACTTTGTAGCTCTTGCGTTTAGAGTGCCAGCGAGTGCCGTGAACAACCTGGCGTAAAGCAGAGGAGATATTCAAAGCCGACCTTAATTGCAGAAAGTGAAACCACATTTCAAATGATGAGGGAGAATCAGCAAAGCTGCAAAGATTTTCGCCAACAAATTGTCTGCAAATGCAACAAACTGTTGATAGAAACGGCAAACAGTTGGGAAATTTAAAAATCGGGTTTGACAAAATATTTTTCGCCGTTAAGATGTGCCTCAACAGCGATTCCTCTGTAGTTCAGTCGGTAGAACGGCGGACTGTTAATCCGTATGTCACTGGTTCGAGTCCAGTCAGAGGAGCCAAATTTCTGAAAAGCCCGCTTTTATAGCGGGCTTTTTGCTATATCTGATAATCAATTTCCTCTTCACTGTTTTCCATCACCTGGCGCTTGATATCCTCAACTGACAGTCCTGCATTACAAAGTTCCAGAAAGCGCCAGACATAGTTACGCTGAAGTTGCCCTCGCTTCAGTCCCAACCAGACAGTATTAGCATCGAAAAGATGCCGCGTATCCAGGCGGATTAAATTCTTTTCCTCTTGTTCGCCGCTGGATTGTTCGGCAACTAATCCGATCCCAAGCCCAAGAGCAACATAGGTTTTAATGACATCAGAATCCTGTGCACTTAATACAATATCTGCCGGCAAACCTTTGCGGGCAAATGCGTCATCAATGCGTGAGCGCCCCGTAATCCCCTGTCGGTAAGTAATTAACGGCCACTTCGCTATTGATTCCAGCGTCAACGGTGTAATTTGCGTCAAGGGATGATCGAGTGGAACAAGCAAACTATGGTGCCAACGAAACCACGGGAAGGCGACGAGCTGCGGGTCATTACTCAAACGCTCGCTGGCGATACCAATATCAGCTTCGCCATTTTGCAACAACGTCGCAATTTCCAGTGGTGTACCCTGGATTAGCTCCAGCCGAACCTCCGGGAAAAGTTCGCGAAAAGCTTTAATGACCTCAGGCAAGCTATAACGTGCCTGAGTATGCGTCGTTGCAATAGTGAGAACGCCAGACGTATCGTTGGTAAACAGGTCTGCGAGCCGACGAACATTACTGGCTTCATTCAGAATGCGTTCTGCAATGACCAGTAATGCTTTGCCCGGTTCAGTCATGCCCAGCAGTCGCTTACCTCGTCGAACAAATATTTCGATGCCAAGTTCATCCTCCAGTTCCCGAATATGACGGCTAACGCCTGACTGTGAGGTAAAAAGCATATTCGCAACCTCTGTCAGGTTGTAATCCTGACGTGCAGCCTCGCGGATTATCTTTAGTTGTTGGAAATTCACGGTAAACTCCGGGCAGTTCAGATATCCCGTTATTGTTAAAGTCTAATGCCCGGCATAACAAATAATAAAAACCCGCATCTTATTCCATCCCGATATAACGCTTAGCTCACCAATTGCCACTGCCTTTTTTCCATCACTGGAGAACTAATCACTGACATTAACAACTCTTTCACTGCCTGTGCCTGTGGTGACAAGTTTGCTCTGGCGGGTAAATTTAAGGACAAAGAGAGACTCATTGAAGGAGTGGTAATGCGTGACATCCACCCATTTACTGCGCCACATAACGAACGCGCAGCCGATTCAGGTAATACTGCAACGCCCATGCCGCTGGCAATCGCTGCGGTAAGCGTGGCAATAGACTCAATTTCACCAATGACTTTTGCCGTGAGCCGCCGTAGGGAAAAAGCCTCATCAACACGAAGTCTAACAGCGCTGTAATCACTGGGGAGAAAAAGGTTCATTTGCGCAATAGCATTAACATCAACGCTTTGCCCCGGGCAATCTTGAGTTCCTACCAGGAAAAGATCTTCTCTCAGCAAAGCCTGACTGGATACCCCAGCCACAGGGGAATGCTCATAAATCACCGCCATATCGAGTTGGTGATTTATCAGTTTTTCGTTAAGCACTGCACCACTATTTTCATGAAGATAGATAACGACCTCCGGGAATTCAGCGCGAACCGCCTGTAATAAGGGCATGGTGATGGATGACGCAGCGGTTCTTGGCGCAAAGCCAATCGAGACTTGCCCCGATAATGACTGACCAACGTTATGCACCGCCAGTTGGGCCTGCTCACACTGACGTAAAATGGCCCGTGCATGGGTATAGAGAATTTTTCCGGCGCCTGTTGGCGTAACGCCCCGTTTTGTGCGAATCAAAAGCTGTTGATTTAACTCACCTTCCAGTGTGGCAACCTGCTGGCTGAGCGCTGGTTGTGCAATATGCAATACTTCAGCAGCCTGGGTCAGGCTACCAATATCTACAATTTTTACGAAGTATTTCAGGCGTCTGAAGTTCATGTTGCCTCCGGTTTTTAAGAATCGGCCCAAGTGCCGCCATTACTTACAACCAGAATGCAAGATGCTTGCCAGTTCTATTTTAGCGTTGATGCGCAAGCTAACCAACTGTCAAATAAGAGATTATGATAGATTCGTCATTGGCCCTTTTTATCAGCAGTCGCATTCACCTGCCCTATAAAAGGGGGGTATGCACCACGATGGTTCATTACCCAATAAGATTGAAAGCTCACCACTTTGTTGAAATTGTCAGCAAACAAACAAAAAAATGCATTTCACCCTTTGACATCACCATGCACTGCCATTAATATGCGCCCCGTTCACACGATTCCTCTGTAGTTCAGTCGGTAGAACGGCGGACTGTTAATCCGTATGTCACTGGTTCGAGTCCAGTCAGAGGAGCCAAATTTTAGTTTTGAGACATCTCTATGAGTTTCAGGACAGTTAAAAAATAAAAATTATTTTTACCCGGTCACTTTGTAAAAAAGTGGCCGGGTTTTTGATTTCTGTGTTTCGTGCGCTTAATCGAGTCTCACGCTTCAGTGAGCAAATTGCCCCTCCCCAACAGACATCACGATTCACAAGGTCAAAAATTCTGTTCCATGAAGTACCGTACAAAGATAAAGAGAAAAATGCCTTATGCGGGATGTCGCTGTCGCGTCTTTATCGGGAAACTATACGTAATTGCCACTTTGTCTTCGGTAATCAGAAAAAGAAGACCTGCCATTTTAATAAATATTATTTCTCTGGGAACGAGGATTTTTTATAAGCAATATGACGAGTTAAACATTATATTTTTATAAGAATTATATGAGATTAAAGAAATCTGCCATAAAGACAGATTTCTTTAAAATATAACTAGAGATTTGCGACGTTATGATAAACTTTTTGTACATCGTCGTCATCTTCAAGGGCATCAACAAGCCCTTCAAAGATTTCTAAATCTTCTGGGGAAAGCTCAACTTCAGATTGAGCAATCATTTCTAATTCTGTTGTTGAGAACTCAGTGATTCCAGCCGCTTTTAGCGCCGCGATTCCTTTATGAAGGTCAGTAGGTTCAGTATAAATAACAATATTACCTTCTTCTTCAGTTACATCACGAACATCAACTTCAGCTTCAAGCAAAATTTCAAAAATATGGTCAGGGTCTGTTCCTTTAAATACAATCACACCCGTATTGTCAAACATATAGCTGACAGAACCTGCCGCTCCGATATTGCCGCCTTTTTTATTGAAAATTGTGCGAACGTTAGCAATCGTACGGTTAACATTTGAAGTCAATGTCTCAGCAATAATCATTGAGCCATTAGGACCAAAGCCTTCATAACGTCCCTGTACGAACGTTTCATCTCCGCCGCCTTTGGCTTTATCAATTGCTTTATCAATAACGTGCTTTGGAACTTGTGCCTGCTTTGCACGTTCAATAACGAATTTTAAAGATGTGTTTAATTCTGGATCGGGTTCACCTTGTTTGGCAGCAGCATAGATTTCTACACCGAATTTTGCATAAATTTTAGACGTTGCACCGTCTTTAGCCGTTTTTTTAGCAACAATATTGGCCCATTTACGTCCCACTGGAATGATCTCCTCGAAAATTTATTTACATTACTGGTAAATCGTTAACATGTGTTAATTCGGCATATTATATCATAACAGGAAAAATCTCGTCTATTAGAAATAAAAATATTCTAAATCCATAATTTTATAAAAAATAATGTTGTTGGCGGGATTTTTTATAATTGTGTTTTGAAAGCATACTTGCTTTTAATATGTGGAAATCATTAAGACGATAATAAAACTCGCATCTGCCCAAGGAAGCAAACAGCCAGCGTTTATTGCAGGCTATTTGCCAGATGTCTTACTTAATCCTTCACATCTATTTCTGATAAGAAGGTTCATAACTTATTATCGGAACGGCGGCTCATTAAAGGTTCGTAATTTACGTGAATGCAGTCGGTCGCCTTCTGCGCGCAGCAAATCGATCGCCCGAATGCCAATTTGCAGGTGTTCGGAAATAGCGCCTTCATAAAAACGGTTAGCCTGGCCGGGAAGTTTAATCTCACCATGTAACGGTTTATCTGAAACACACAGTAGTGTCCCGTATGGCACGCGGAAACGATATCCTTGCGCAGCAATGGTTGCACTTTCCATATCAATTGCTACGGCCCGGCTTAAGTTAAAACGAAGTGCAGAAGCTGAGTAACGTAACTCCCAGTTCCTGTCATCTGTGGTTACCACCGTGCCAGTACGTAACCGCTGTTTGACTTCTTCACCAGGCCTGCCGCTGACTAACTTGGTAGCGTCATAAAGCGCACGTTGCACTTCAGCAATGCTCGGAATAGGAATATCGGGCGGCAGAACCGCATCAAGAACGTGGTCATCGCGTAAATAAGCGTGTGCAAGGACATAATCTCCAATGGCCTGGCTTTCACGTAATCCGCCACAGTGACCAATCATCAACCAGACATCCGGGCGTAGCACTGCCAGATGATCGCAGATGGTTTTAGCATTGGACGGTCCCACGCCAATATTCACCAGAGTAATACCCTGACCATCAGCGGTAATTAAATGCCATGCTGGCATCTGGTGTTTTTTCCATGCAAGGTCGGAAATGGCTTCTTCTGGCGCTTCGGTTTCGGCAGTGATCCAGTTCCCGCCAGCACAAGAAAGGGCAATGTAGGGACTATCAGGATCGAGGATCTGGCTGCATCCCCAACGAACGAATTCATCCACATAACGTGTGTAGTTGGTAAACAAGACGAACGGTTGAAAATGTTCTACTGGCGTACCGGTATAATGGCGCAACCGTGCGAGGGAAAAATCAACCCGGCGAGCATCAAAATGCGATAGCGGGGAGAATTCCGTTGGATGATAAATGCCGTCTGCAGTTTCATCGCCAATTTGCGCCAGTTCTGTTGTCGGGAAGTAGCGAGTTAACCCAGCGCTCATTGAGCGATCAAGTGTCAATTCAGAGCCATCGATGACATAAGGATAAGGGATTTCATGCTGCGAGGGTTGCACCGAGATATGCGCACCATAATCCTGATACAGCAACGTAAGTTGTTCATTGAGATACGAACGAAAGAGAGTAGGGCGAGTAATCGTGGTGGTGTAGCTGCCTGCGTGGGTAAAACGACCAAATGCGCGCGTTTTGGGGGGATTGGTTGTGCTACCGTCCCAGGTTACGGTCAGTGATGGATAGACAAAAAGACCTTGTTTGCGGGCGTTTTCATCAGGTAATTCGCCACTTGTAATATATTTGCCAATGGCGTTGCGTAAAGCAACTACAGATTGCTCATACAGCGCGTCGAGTTTATCCAGTGCCTGAGCTGGGGTCAGACCGGAGCCCTTATTATTCATGTGTGTCTCCTGTTCCATACAATTACCGCACATCCGATAGTATGTCACAGGAATGTGAAACAAAAGTGTAAGGCGAAGATCGGATGATCTTCGCCAGGCTATCAAGCGCGTTGATTGTCTTTCATCAACAAAGCGGTCATTGCGGAAATCAGGCATCCAGCCAGCAAATAAATAGCGACGCTATGCCAGTTCCCGGCAAAGTAAGTGATGAGTGCAGCGGCAATAAAAGGTGTAAATCCACCGCCAACCACACTGGCAACCTGATAACCGACGCCAGCACCACTGTAGCGATAACTGGCACCAAACATTTCGGTAAACATCGGTTGTTGCACACACACCACCATGTCATGCGCAATGTTTGCCAGCATTATGGAGAAGAAAACTATCCAGAAAATGGATTGTGCTTCAAGCGCCATAAAGAAAGGAAATGCGCTCAACGTTCCGATCAACGCGCCTGTGATATAAACCCTGCGCCGACCAAAACGATCGGCAAGCCAGGCAAAACAGGGAATTGTCAGGCAGCTTAATCCACCTACCAGCAAACCAATATTAAGGAAAAGTTCGCGCGGTAACCCCATATTCTGGGTTGAATAATTAAGTGCAAAGGCAGTAACAATGTACATCGTCAGCAACTCGCACAGTCGTAGTGCAATAATCTTCAGGAAAGCACCGGGATGTCGTAACAGAGCTTCGATAACCGGGATGCGTTTTTTCGCGGCCGCTTGATTATGTTGCTGTTGTTCAAATTCCGCGGACTCCTCCATGCCATTGCGCACCCACAATGCTCCCAGTACCAGTACGATGCTAAACAGGAAAGGAATGCGCCAGCCCCAGCTTAAAAACTGTTCGTCAGTCGTCATCATACTGATCAATGAAACCAGTCCGGTTGAAAGCAGTAAACCTACTCCGTAGCCAACTTGTACACCGCTACTGTAAAAGGCTTTTTTATTTTTCGGCGCACTTTCAACGGAAAGCAACGCTGCGCCTCCCCATTCGCCGCCGACGGCAAATCCCTGAATGGCACGCAGTGTCACCAGCAAAATAGGTGCCCACCACCCAATGGTCGAGAATGAAGGAAGAATACCAATCAAGGCTGTCGCGATGCCCATCATCCAGACGGTCAGCATTAACATGCGCTTACGTCCCAGCCGGTCACCAAAGTGACCGAAAATGACACCGCCGAGCGGTCGGAAAAGGAAGCCGACACCAAAGGTGGCAAATGCGGCGAGCGTTCCCATCGCCGGGCTTACTTGCGGGAAAAACTCGCGATTAAACACCAGTGCGGCGGTAATGCCATAGAGTAAAAAATCATACCAGTCGACGACGGCACCAGCGAAACTGCCTAACGCAGCTCGTCGGGCGCGACTTAACGAAAGCGTCCCTTCATCGGGACGAGTGGAGATGAGCGTGGAGTCCATAATGATCCTGTTTGTACTGTCTTTTTATAATTAGTATGGAAAAGGTAACTCACATTGCCGTCGATCTATAAACGAACCTTATGAGACTACCTCGACAGAGCGCATCTGCAAATGATTTTATGGCTGATTAGCGGCAACATGAAAAATTCGATGGAAGATGAAAGCGCAGGAGTTGCTGGTGTTGTTTAAGGATTAAGCAGAGGGCCCACAGGTTCGAGATATGAAACATAAAAGTCCGCATATGCACAAAATTGCAACCTGATGATTCTGATAGACTGCATTGCATTATAACCAGTAGGGAGGCGAGGTTAGTTATGTTTTTAGTATCATTGTTGAGACGTATTGCATTTAGTTACTACGATTATAAAACTTATAATTTTAATATTGAAAAAACAGACTTTGTTGTCATACATATTCCCGATCAGATTGGCGATGCTATGGCCATCTTTCCTGTTATTCGGGCGCTTGAATTGCATAAAATTAAGCATCTATTAATTGTTACGTCGACAATTAATTTAGAAGTCTTTAATGCGCTCAAACTTGAACAGACTAAATTAACATTAGTCACAATGACTATGCAGGATCACGCAACATTAAAAGAAATAAAAGATTTAGCGAAGAACATAACACTGCAATATGGTACGCCGGATCTTTGTATAGAGGCGATGCGTAAAAAGAACCTGAAAACGATGATATTTATCAGTCAGTTGAAAGCAAAAACGAATTTCCAGGTCGTCGGTTTAACCATGAAGTGCTATTCCCCTTTGTGTAAGAACGCGTCCCGGATGGATCAGAATCTCCGGGCTCCTGTACCCATGACATGGGCATTTATGATGCGTGAGGCGGGTTTTCCGGCAGTCAGGTCAATATATGAATTGCCATTAAGCGATGATGTACTCGATGAGGTACGCGAGGAAATGCGATCGTTAGGATCTTACATTGCGCTCAATTTAGACGGTAGCTCGCAGGAACGTACATTTTCATTATCGATTGCAGAAAATCTAATAGCAAAAATTCAAAGTGAAACAGATATGCCAATAGTGATCGTTTATGGACCCAAAGGGGAAGATAAAGCCAGGGCATTAGTGGATTGTTATAATAATGTCTACCGTTTATCCTTATCACCCTCGATTAAACGTTCAGCAGCAATCATAAAAGATGCTTATATGGCAATAACTCCTGACACCTCAATATTACATATGGCAAGTGCCTATAATACCCCTGTTGTTGCAATTTATGCTGATTACAAAACGCGATGGCCCGCAATGGCCGATGTTTCGGAGTCAGTCGTCGTTGGGCAAAAAATTGACAATATAAGTCTGGATGAATTCGCAAAGGCATTAAAAAGTGTTTTGGCGAGAATTTGAGGCAGTACTTATGCATAGTAATGCCGATCTGTTATGAACGGTGGTGTCATCAATACTCTGAGGCTGGTCAATCATCACAGAAAACCAGCCTTTGGATCAAAGCAATACTCACCGAAAATGATCATAGTCACACCGAACGCGATTCAGGAGGAACTGTTTGGTAAATAGCACCACCGGATCTTGGGGGCGCTGTGATTATTACAGTATTGCTATCACCGTCATTTTTGAATGTCACTTTACCAGTAGCATCAACGCCTACCCAGGAGGCCGAGCTTGAAAACGAATAATCAGCCGCCGTTTTTCCTGGTGCAAAGTTGTCATTATTCAACTGATAATACGCCCCGGTAAATCCCTGCGAAGGGAATGAAGCTGTCGGTAGGTTTGCACTATTCACTGACACTGTACCCGTCATTGGTCTGGTTTCCGCGCTAATGAATTCTATCGTGGTACTCAGACCCGCCTGATGAACACCATTCAATACGGGGATCAGCGTTGCGATACCCTCTCCGCCTCCTGTAACAGTAGCTTTGTAATCACCGTTGATATTTTGACTGTAATCAATTGCGCTAATTTTCATATAGGGCACGTTTGTACCTGATTGCACAAATTCCATCCCTTCAGAAACTTTGATCGGATTGCCTGATATATCGTGCAGAACAAGATGTAGCTCAGCACTATCGGTAAAGTCCCCTTTCAGTGATGACTGGTTGTTCTTAAGGATGGACTGCGAGGCGTCTGCTGGGCCTGCCACTAGCGATATATCTACTGTTTGCATTCCACCTGCGCTTGTGACTGTGCTTACAGTGACGCTCCCCGTTATCGCTCCTTTCACGCTTGTTGTCGCGATTCCGTTTTGATCGGTCACGGCTGTTAATGACGTTAATGTGGTGGAGCCGCTTTTTAAGGCGAAGTACACAGTGAGACCTTCGATCAGGTTACCACTGCCATCCTCAACCGTTGCCTTTAAGGTACTTAAATCACTGTTGGTGGCGGCGATAGTCGACGGATCAGCGATAAAGCTAGCAACATGTGCGGTGCTTGGGTTGCCAGTAACCTTCACGGTTGTCTGTGTCTGTATTGTGACGCCGTTATGGAACGATGCAGTCACCGTATATGTACCGACTTTATTGCTGGTCAGAACGACTGGAGCCTGACCTGAAGAGTTGGTTCTCACTTTTCCGCCACTTAACGTCGCACCTTCTAGCGTTACGCTAAAGTTGATGACCTGACCCTCCACTGGAGTGCCATTTGCAGAGGTTAGCGTTGCCGTCAGAGTAGCGCCTTTAGGAGCATTGACACCGATAAGCGGACTGGACGTGAGTGTCAGTTTTTCATCAATAGCCTCCAGTTGTTTCTCAAGTGAAGCTCCATTCGCTAGGGATGCTTTTACAGTATACGAGCCGTTTCTTTCAGACGTCATGGTGACCTCGGCTACTCCCTGCGTATTAGTAGAGACCGTGTTCTGGCTGATGATCATTTGCGAGGATGGCGCTGCACTGAATGTCGCGGGTTGATGCGTCACCGGGTTGCCAAACTGGTCGTTAACGTGAGCTTTAACTGCTATGTCTTGTGCGACCATGACCTGACCTTCAGGTATCTCCTGACTGGTAATCGTCGCAGAATTAACATCTACCTTGGCATTCAGTAATCGCGAGATGACTTCAGTAGGTTTATCTGCCAGAGAGGCTGAAACTGTTTTTAGTCCGACCTCGGTGCTTGTCACAAGAATTTCAGCGAAAACCTGATCATCCGTTTCAACGTTGGTGCTGCTTAGCGTGACGGAGGTTCCACGGAAATTAACTTTTATACCTTCTACTGGGTTGCCGTTTCCATCAGTCACTGTTGCCTGTAGCCTGGTCATTCCAATGTTATTGGCGATGAAATTGTCCCCGGTAACGTTAAGATTAACCTGCGCAGTGAGCGTATCCGCAGTAAAGTTCACCACCAACTGCTCACTCTTACCGCCAACCATCGATGCTGTCACGGTATGAGCGCCTGCTTTTGTACCTTTCAGCGTGACTTTCGCTTTGCCATCGGCATCAGTAACCGCTTTGTCGCCATCGCTCAGCGTGAAGTTCGCCTTCACATCTTCCGGTAGAGTAAATGTTACCTCAGTGTTGGCTATCGCATTGCCCTCTGTATCAGCGACGGTGCTGTTAGTGTCGTGAGATCGTTATTGTCGGCAATCACCGGATCCTTCGAGGCTGCCAGCGTGATTTCAGCATTCGTGACGTTCGGCACATAGTTCACTGTTTGTTGCATCGAATCGCCATTTTCGAGGGTTGCCGTCACGGGAGTTTTTCAGGCTGAAATCTTCATCCACGCCCAGCGTGATTCTTGCGGTACCGAAGTGGCTTAACCAGTCTGTCATTACCCCTGAAGCCTGAGAAGAGGCCCATCCACGTGCTATGTTTGCCGCTTGCTCGCTGTTCATATCTTCGGCGAGCAGAGATCCAATTAGCTGTGAAGTACTGGCTATCTGTTGCTCAAGGTTGCCACTGCTGTTACCCGGCGGCGGGGTTAAATTTTTTTCACTAACTTGTGCCGGGACATCCAGTTCATCACCCGGGCGGACATTACGAACAAACGTACGAAACTGGTTGAGTTTGCGTAACAGGGGGGTATCTATAATTTGTTGCACAGGACAAACATATCTGGCTTCTGTACAGAGTCTTAAATTTTGACCATAAATAAAACCGTCCCTGTCAAGCATGCATAGTTTATCAAGTAGGTCTCCCACAAACTGCCTGAATTTTATTTTTCCATTAAAAGTTTGTATCTTCTTAAGTATCACAGGAGACTGGAAATAGACCGATAGTAGGATGTTGCCACTCAAGGCATGACGATAAATATCGCTAGGAGTAATTTTTTGTTTTATGGCTTTGGTAGTGATCTCAACTGCTTCCGTTATAGTGACCCATGTTGAAATATAATGAGTTATAAGCAATGGCTGATATTTTTTTTGACATAAAATTATCTCCTTCTACACAACAATTCGTTCCGTTAAGGAAAAAGATTGGTGTCACAAGTATTTATTTATGATTAATCAGAGGGTTTATGACAGAGAAAAGGATGTATATTTCTGAGTAAACATGTACAGGCCTATGGGGTGACTATTTAATGAGTAAATGCCGAATGATTTTCGGGGTGATGATTATAACTTGAGGAAAAATCCCAGCGTGGTTTGAGTAGTGTACCTGAGTGATATTTGTGTTATGTATGCATTGATTGCAGCAGAATAAATATAGTTCAGGCTAGTATAGTTTGTGGTAGCTATGAGAATATATAATCTATTTTACCTATAAAATAATTTATATGTATGGGGTTGTTTTTTAGGTTGTTTGTCTGTGCTTTTATATTCTGGAGATGTGCCTTGTATATAGGATTGTTTGTTGGTTGTATTTTTTAATGTTGCACTGTTGTGAATTTTTATTTTGATATGATTATTTCTTTAGTATAAGGAGAGAAAGGAACGAGAAAGTTAAATCTATTTATCCTAATCGCAATTTCATTGTTTAAATAATCACTATGGATTAATATTTTTTGCGACTCTGCTGAGTTACTGGTTTTAACTAGTGGTGTAAAAGGGATACCTTTTCGGTATCCCTTTTACAATAATCAGAAGAAATCAATTCGCGTATTGATACCGACGGTGCGACCCATATTGACCTGCGCGACGGCGCTGCTGCCGTTCATGTAGCCATAGGTACGGTAACGACGGTCGAACAGGTTATCGACATAGACGGAAATGTTCATCCGTTCAGTCGCCTGCCAGCCCAGGCTGCTGTCCAGGGTGGCATAGGTGCCTTGCCGCAACTGGTTGTCGCCATCGAAATAATGCGGCCCGACCAGATTAACCGCCAGTCGGGGCATCAGTGCGCCATAGCGCGTATCAATCACGCCGTTCACGCTGCTTCCCGCGCCATAACGTGGTACGAACGGCACCCGGTTACCGTGATACAACTCACTGTCATTGGTGAATTCGGAACGGATCACGTTGCCATTGATATCCCATGACCAGCCTGGCGCAAACCGCCACTTCGCTTCAAGCTCAACGCCGGTGGCGTCGGCTTTACCCGCATTGCTTAATGTCTGCATCCCGACCGGGCCAGAGTAAAGCTGCATGTCTTTGGTGTGGGTATAAAACGTCGCGGCTTGCAGCGTGACGTCAGCGGTTTCGTAGCGGGTGCCAAGTTCATAGTTGATGGATTTCTCGGCGACGAACGGTTTGGCATCAAGACCCGCAGTAGGCACGATGTTGTACCCGGAAGGTTTATATCCCTGGGCTACACGGGTATACACTCTCCAGTCATCGGTCAGCATATAGCCTGCGGATAGCTGCCCGAGCACCTGATCGTCATTGCTCTTACCCTGGTCGCCAAACGGGTTGCCGAGCATGCTGCCGTGATATTGTGTACTGGATTTATCATGCGAGAAGCGCACGCCGCCGCCGATATCAAAACGATCGGTTAAATGCCAGGTCAGGTCACTGTATGCGGCCAGCGTTTCAGCGGTGGTATAGCCGGTACTGCTTAAATAAGGCATTGTCGGCATGTCGTAGGCTGAATTTAACTTCTCGCGGGTGTTCTGCCGGTACAGCCCAAACACCATATCAACGGTACGCGCATCGCCCAGGGTTGCGGCGCGCAGCTCCTGCACATCCTGATTCCAGCGCTGAGGCATATTGACGATTAACGAACCGGAAGGGAAGGTGCGCGAATAATGCTGCTGCTGCCAGGCGCTGATCAGGTTGAAAACCCAGTCATCGGTGGTGTATTTCCCACTCAGGGTTTGGCTGTCAGTGCAGCGCCGCATGTACGGGTCTGGTGAACCATCGCTGATCGACAGCTTACGGCCCTTAATATCATTCCATCCCACATAGGCATCCTGGGTGGCGCGGGTACATTCGCGTGAGGCGGCAAAGCCCATTTCCCAGGGCTGATCGTCCGGCGCCAGACGCAGTTTCACATTCCCTATGCTGGCGCGGGTGCCGCCTAAGTCATCGCTTCCCGTCGCGGGGTTAATCATGTCGCCGTCATCAACCTGGCGTAACAGGGTGACGCTGCCGTACAGCAGGCCATCCTGAATGGGGCCGCTCAGGTTGAACTTACTTCGATAACTGTCGCGGCTACTGACGCCGCCTTCAATATAGCCGCGCGGCGTGCTGTCCGGCTGCTGGGTGACGATGTTGATGATCCCGCCCTGAGCGCTTTTGCCATATAACGTTCCCTGTGGGCCTCGCAGCAACTCCACGCTTTGCACATCGGTAAGCGCCTGGATGGTGTTGGTGGAAAGCTGAGGGACGCCATCGACATACAGGGTGACGGCGGGGTTATAGAAGTCCTGCGCTGAAGAGACGCCGCGTAGCGAGATCGTCGAAAAAAGCATGTTGCCGCTATTTTCAATATTGAGCCCGGGCAAGACTCTGGGGAATTTGTCGCTGGCGGTGACGCCGGCGTCGCTTAATTCCGGCGCGCTGACAACAGTAGATGAGACGTTGTTGGCTGATGCCGAGCGGGAAGATTGTTTACTGGCGGTAACCACCAGCGTGCTTTCGTCTTGCTGTGAAGTCTGGGCATTAGCAATGGCGGGGAGCAATAATCCCCCCAAGGCCAGAGGATAAAGCCGTGTCATTTTCATTGTTGTGAGTCCCTGTAAGACGGCGAAACGCCAAAAAATACCGACAATGGTGAATTGAAAATGATAACTATTTCTAATGGTGGTGCTACCCGAAACGGGTTTATTTCAACCTGTTTCGGGTCGGTTTGCGCTTATTGGGCAGAATGGCGATAACGGTCGACGGCGAGAGCCGTCAGGCGTTTTTTGTCTATCTTGCCGACGGCGGTGAGCGGCCAGTGGTCAAGAAACTCGATTTGGTCAGGAATTTTCCACGCGCTGAGCCCCATACGGGTCAGTTGTTGACGCAACTGCTGATAGTCAGTTGGCACCTGCTGCGCGATGATAAACGCGCAAATCCGCTCGCCAAGCAGCGTGTCCGGCGCGGCGACCACCGCGCAATCTTGCACTTCCGCTAAACGCAGCAGTGCCGATTCCACTTCAGCCGCGGCTATTTTTTCTCCGGCGCGGTTGATCTGCTCTTTTATGCGTCCCTCAACGTGCAGGTTCCCCACCTCATCCAGCCTGACATTGTCGCCTGTGCGGTAAAACCCTTGCGCGGTAAAGGCCTGCGCGTTGTGGGCAGGGGCGCGGTAATAGCCCGAAATGGTATAAGGGCCGCGCGTTAACAATTGCCCGGTTTCGCCCGGCGCGACGTCGTTCTCGTCTTGATCAACGATGCGGATTTCATCCAGAGGGGACAACGGGCGCCCCTGGCTGTGGAGAATGGTGGCATGCGGATCGTCCAGCCGGGTAAAACAGAGCAGGCCTTCCGCCATACCGAAAACCTGTTGCAGGGTACAGTCAAAGGTGGCGATAACCTGCTCAGCAAGCGTCGGGTCGAGCCGGGCGCCGCCTGCCTGAATGACGCGCAGCGACGAAAGGTCGCTGTCTTCCCACTCCCTGGCCTGCACCCATAATTGCGCCAGCGCCGGAACCAGGGCGACGTGAGTCACTCTTTCCTGCGCGATTAAAGGCATCACCTCATCACAGCTGGCGCTGTCGGTCAGCACCACTTTTCCGCCGCAGGCAAGCGTTCCCAGAATACCGGGGCAGGCCAGCGGAAAGTTATGCGCCACCGGGAGGACGGCGAGATACACGCTCTGTTGGCTGATGCCGCACAGTTCAGCAGAAGCGCTGAAGTTATAGCTATAGTCGGCATGTCGGCGCGGGATGAGTTTGGGCGTGCCGGTTGTGCCGCCTGAGAGCAACAACAACGCGGTGGCGGAAACATCAGGCTGCGGCCATGCCTGTCGCTCACCGTGAAGGGAGAAGAGCGGCGTAAAATCGTCGCTCACGGTCTCTCCAGCGACCAGAACATGACGCAAGCAGGCGTGTTTGTGCGCCATCTGTCGGGCCAGCTCTGCGTGGTTTTCCCCGTGAATAACGTAAGCGACGGGTTGCGCCAGCTCAATCAGCGCGTCGATATCCAGCGCCCGTTGCGAGGGCATCGCCAGCACGGGGATAACGCCCAGTCTTAACAAGGCGAACAGCAGGGTAACAAACGCGTTGTCGTTGGGAAGCTGCACAATTACATGCTCCCCCGAACGCAAACCCAGTGATGACAGACCTGCGGCAAGTTCGTCAACTTGTGCATCAAGCGCGCTGTAGGTTAACGACCCCTTTGCATCAACGACGGCAATTCGCGAGGCATAACGGGCCGCCCAGTGGCGCAACTGTTCGGCAATGGGTAAGGGATACTGTTCAATCAGAGATTCAAAGGAAGAATTCATGCGTCACCTTTCTGAAGTACTGGGCTGTTTTTGCCACGCGGTCATTGCAGAAAATGCGTGGGGAAAATGGCGGACAATCTGCGTAAAAAAGGACCGGGCTTGTTGAATGGGATAGAAATGATCGCCGTCAATCACCACCGGGCCTGTAACGTGGCTCAGCCACTGACGCCAGGCATCGACCTGCTGCCAGGAGGCTTCGCGATCGTGGCTGCCGCACAATAACAGCGCAGGCGTGCGCAGCGGCGGACAGACGTCGGGCGAGTCGTAGTGATAGCTCTCGGTGGCGTAAAAATCAGCGCGCAGAAGAGGAAGAAACAGCGACATTAATTCCTGGTTTTCCCGCAGTTCAGGAGAACATCCGCCAATGTCTATCAGCTCAGCGATAAAGTCGGCATCATCGCGATGGCTGAGCTGGCGTTCAGAATGCAGATGCGGGGCATGGCACCCGGAAATAATCAGTCCTTGTGGCGCAAGCCCCCGTTGCTCCAGAAGTCGGCAGGTTTCAAACGCCACCTGCGCCCCCATGCTGTGCCCGGCGAGTAAAAGCGGCGTGTCAGGCGATACGGATGCTTCCAGCTCGTTCGCCAGCAGTGCCGCCAGTTGTGTAATGCTTCTGAGCGGTTCCAGATGGCGAAGGCGATCGCGCCCCGGCCAGGTCACCAGAGAAAGCGCGCAATCAGCCAGTTGCTCAGCTTGCCAGTGGCGAAACGCGCTACTGCTGCCGCCAGCGAAAGGGCACATGACCAGATGCGCAGTATTGCCGTTCCGGGCGGGCCACAGCGGGATGCACATTGCAGATTGCGTCACAGCGCCTCCTTATCATCATCGTTGTAGAAACCGGCTAACCGGTCGTGGTGCGGCGGCGTCAGGCGTCTGATCTCCGCATTGCCGGTTTTACGTAAAATCTGCTGCCATAAACGTGATAACGCGATCTGATGTACGCTTTGGCAGGCCGCTGGTGGATGTTCGCCCGCCAGATGGCTGCGCAACTGGTGTAGCAACCAGCTGACGCCCTCCGGCCCGACGGTTTCGCAGCAGTCGCGCCAGCTCAGGGGCGCCGCGCTGCGCGTCAGACCCGGCAGATCGCGCAGGATCTCCGGTCTGCGGTAGAGGCTGTGGGCGTTCTCCTGATGGTCTGCGACAAACAGGCTGGATGACCAGATGACGGGGCCGTAGCTCGCCTCCAGCGAAAGATGACCTTCCGGCCAGCCCAGCAGCAGGCGGTGCATGATAAGGCTATGCATATCTGGATCGTCAGGATCGAGATAGCGCTGAAGCAGCAGGCAGGCTTCTCCCTCCGGCCAGAAGAGTCTCAGACAGTGAAAATCGCTAAAGCTGCCAACCACGTCGCACTCCACGGCGGCGGCATCAACGCCCAGAGCCAGCAACAACAAATCCAGAGTGGAGTAGAGCAACTGTCGGCTGGTGGTGGCGTGGACCACCTGCGGCGTCTTAGCCAGACAGCGACGCAGCTGCTGCGCATCGCGAAGCCATGTGCGTCCCGCGCGCGTATGCGGATAAAACGTGTTTACCCAATAGCAGCAGCCCTGTTCCTGCGCCAGCGTTTGTAAGGAACTGATGTCATCCGGGTGGAGGGGATGCTCCTGAATGACGTGTACGCCGCGCGTCAGAAAGTGTCTGGCAAGCTGCGTACCGGTTCCTCCGGCGACGGTCGAACGCACGACAATACAGGCGATATCCGGCATCCTGGTTATCTGTTCCGGCGAGGTATACAGCGGAATGCCAAACGCATGAGCCAGCTCTCTTGAACGGGCGCTTCCCTGCGCCAGCAGGCCGACCAGTTCCAGCCCCTCCGGGGGCTGCATAAAGGCATTCAGGTACATTTCGCCAAATTTGGCGCCCACAATCAGTACGCGTTGTTTTGGGGAGGCGGACGGCATCATAACGTGTTCTCCGGTTGCGTTGAGGTTGCGCAAAGCCAGCGCGTAATGTGTTGCGCACAAGCCTGAACGTGGGGGGCTTCCATCATGATTTGCCAGTGGCTGGCTTCAATCACAGCGTCGTCGGCGTTGTTTATCCAGCCCTGCCACTCGGTTTCTGCTGGCGTCCAGTGCGCGGGTCTCCCGGCGGCATACACCATGAGACAGGGGACCGGAACGCTTTCGCCCGGCGTATGCTCAGTCAGTAAACGCAGCAGATGCGCGATGTTGTCGAGCCACGTTTCTGCCGCTTGCAGCGTCAGGTTTTGCGACACCATACCGGCCGTTTTAGCGAGGCTGATAAAGTCGGCAAGCTGGCTGTCGGGCATCTGCTGGTCGAAATGTTCGGGCAGTGCCAGAGGCGTTTGTCCTTCGGCTAACAGGCGCAGCAGGGCCGCCCGGTTTTCGCAACAGAAATCCTGTCGGCACACGGGATCGATTAACACCATCCGAACCTGCTCGCCTTTGGCGTACAGGCGTTGTGCGGCGCCCGCCGCAAGAAACGCGCCATACGACCAACCCGCCAGCACATAAGGGCCGTGAGGCTGCTGACGACGGATGCACCCGACATACTCATCGATCATCTGGTCGAGCGTGGCAAAGCGCTGCGGCGATTTTGCTTGCAGGCCGAAAACGCGCCTGTTCAACGCGCTAGCGAGCGGCAGCCAGGCGCTGATATCGCCGTCTGAAGCGTGGAAGACAAACAGGGTTTCCTCACCGTCGCCCTGGCAAAGGGGTATCGGGTTGTCCTCTCCTGACGTAGCCGCCTGTAGATGGGCGCAGAAGTCGCTCAGCGTCGAATGGCTGAACAGATCCTGAAGGTTAGCCCTGGCAATCCCTCTCCGGTTTAGCTGCGCGACCATCCTTGTCGCCATCAGGCTGTCGCCGCCCAGTTCGAAAAAGTCGTGATGCCTTGCCACGGGGCGAGACAGCAGCGATTGCCAGAGTTCAGCCACCTGTTTTTCCAGCGCCGGATTCCCCCCGGCAACTGGCGTGGGTTTGGCTGGCTCAGTCGGCGCATCAGACGGGGCATGCAGCGGCGTAAATAACGCTTCTCTTTGCCGGATCTGTAAAATGGGCAGACCGGTGCCAAAGCGCTGCTGTAAATAGCGGCTCACGGCTTTTTTATCCGGGCGATTTACGCCAGGCGAACGCGCTACCAGCAGATGCTGGCGCAGCGGCGACGATTCCTGCGCGGGCCACGCCAGCTCGTTTGCAAACCCGGCCTGAACGAGAACCTCCTGCCATGCGGAGCGGGTGAGCATCGGTTTCTCATCCCGGCGGCGGAAATCGCGGTATCCGCTTAATCCCTCAATAAAGCCCACGCTCGCCAGCTGGAATACGCTGTTTCGCTCCGTCGCTTCAACGATCAGCAAACGTCCGCCGGCTTTCAGCAACAGTTTTAATCTGCGCAACGTCTGGACGACATGGCTGGCGTCGTGGAGCACATTGACGGCAACGATCAGGTCGTAACCCGCCTCCGGGTGGGCGGTGAAATCCAGCGGCTGGTTGATGTCGAACAAGGCATAAGACACCTGCGATTCATCATGGAAACGGGCTCTGGCGTCATTGAGGAACTGCGCGGAGACGTCCGTGAAGTGGTACGACTGCCGCGTGTTCCGCGTGGCCTTCAGCACCGGCGCGGTAGTGGCTGCGGTTCCGGCGCCAACCTCCAGAATCCGTTCTGCGCTGCACAAGGCGGCAATCTGCGCGGTATAGCGATTCAGACAGGCGCTGGCGGGGTTGTCGCGATACAGCGCGTCGGTAACGCGATGCTGCTCGTTGAACAGCAACTCCAGCGGAGAACACTGCCCGGAGAAGAGGGCGTCGTGCCGGGCGATGCAGGTTTCCAGATACTGCGCCAGCGCCTGGCTCCATTGGCTTTGCGGGCACGCTTCCTGAGGCTCAGGAATCTCGCTGAGCGGAATGCGGCAGCGCCAGCTTTCACCTTCGCGGATTAACCACTCTCTTTCCGTCAGACACTGTAGCCACTGGCGCAGCAGACGCTGGTGAGACGCTTGCGCGGACAGCGTCTGTACTATTGCGCTAAAGCGATGGGCGATCTCCGGCGTGGTAAACAGGCCGTGACGATTTAGCGTAGCCGCGATCCCCTGTAGCGCTCGCGCCTCCAGCCAGCGCCAGGTCGCCTCCAGCTCATCAAGCTGCGCCTGCTCAGGCAACGGCAGCGCCAGTTGGGTAAGTTCGTGCTCATCAGGCATCGCCGCTGATGGCGACGGATCGTCGGCCATCACGATATCCAGCGTCAACGCGCCCTGTTCGGTTATTTCCGCTCTGGCCTGCCGGATGCCGGGGTATTCGAGCGTCGCCTGCTCAATATCCCGCAGGTCGTAGTCCGCCTGCGCGTTCAGCGGCCAGCGTCGGCGGGGAATGTGCCCGGCGATGCCGCTGGCGAGAGTCTTCAGGCTTTCAGGGGCGGCGATGACGGCTTGCAGGATGGCGCAATAGTCATTAAACATCGCCTCGGCAGCGCCGGGTTCCAGCACGTTGTCCATGCAGTACCAGCTAAACATCAACTCGCCGTCGCTCTCCATGACCTGATGATCCAGCCAGACCTGCGGCGTTTGCGTGAATACATAGCAGGGTTCGCCGAACAGATGGCTCATCGCCTGATCGATAGTCATGCCTTCCAGCGTCATCCCCAGCATACTGGTAAACACTACCGGCATCAGCGGTTGACGTTGTGATCCGCGCAGGCGCCCCAGCTCACGGATCACCTCAACACCGTTCATTTCACTGTGCGCCATGTTTTGCCAGAGGCGCTGTTGGGTCTGTTGCATCTGCTCTTGCAACGTCACCGGCGCTGAGAAGTTAAAATCAACCAGCGTGACGGAGGTAAAATCACCAATCAACTGGTTGATTTGCGGATGGATCGGCTGGCGATTGAAGAACGTCAGGTTCAGCGTAAATGTTGTGGTACGGCTCCAGCGCTCAAGGGTGGCGGCAAACAGCGTGAGCAGCGCGGCAGACGGTGTGACGCCTTGCTGCTGCCAGCGCTGTTTCACGGCCTGCCATTCTGTCTTGCCGATCGTCGATTTGAAGGTGGTGAAGTGTGGCGTTTCCGGGGGCGTCTCAACCACCGGCAGCTCTGGCGCTAAGGGCAGTTGCGGCAGTTTTTCCTGCCAGTAATCCCAGGCATCGTGCCATGCCGATGTCTGTCGGCGCGCCTGTTCAGCCATCACATAATCACGGAAGGTAATAGCGAGCGGTGCCAGCGTTTCACCGCGCCAGACCTGCGCCAGGTCGTCCATCATGACTTTAAAACTCTGCACATCAAACTGCAAAAGGTCGAGGTTCATATGCAGACGGTAATGGCAATCGTCGATTTCGCTGACCACCAGCTCAAAAAGAGGCCACTGGTCGGCAGGCAAAACGCGATAGCTCAGTTCATGCCGCCGTTTTTCCAGCGCGATGCGCTGTTCTTCCGGGGAAAGCGCGCGCAGATCGTCACGCGGGATGTGATACTCCGGCGTTGTCGCCAGGATTCGCTGCTGCCCGTCGGCATCAACCACCATACGCAACATATCGTGGCGTGCGATGAGCTGGTTCCATGCTTTCTCCAGTATGGCGAGATCGAACTCATCGTGGCGTTTATCCCACTCAAACAGGACGTGACAGGCGACGCCGCCATAGCCAATGAGGTGGGTTCGCCCCAGCCAGTAGGCGTGCTGAATGGGCGTCAAAGGGAAGGGCGCATAACGCTCGTCGGCGTCGTGCCGCAACACTTCCGGCTGCGAAGCGGCAGGCGTCGCCTCTGGCTTAGAACAGATAAGCTGCGTGAGTCCATGAGGAGACAGATCCTGCCACGCCCGTTCCGCATTGATGCGTACACCCAGGTAGTGCTGAATATCGCTACTGAGTTCAAGGAAGAGCAGCGAGTCCATGCCGAGTTGCAACAGATCCTGGTTTGGATGCAGTGACGCCGGATCGCTCAGCCTTAGCTGAACCGCAATCCGCTTTTTCAGCCATGCCATCACCGCTGTTTCATCGCTCAGGCTGCCGTTAAAGGCGTTGTCATCAGCAGGAGGAATGACCGGCGTTGCGGCTTTTTCTGTGGCGCTGATGTTAAACAGAGCCTGTTGTAACGGGGGCATTTTGTCGGTAAAAACGCGCATCGCCAGTCGCCACGGGGCGCCGCGCATCACCGCCTGTTCCAGGTGCCAGCAGCCTTCGGCATCGCTTAACGCGCCCATACCTCGGCTGGCGAGCGTCGCCAGCATTTCCGGCGTGGCCGCCCGACCGCTTTCTCCCCATGCGCCCCAGGCGACAGAGAGCGTTTTCGGCGCATCAAGGGTGGAAAACTGCTGGGCCAGCCCGTCCAGGTAGCCGCAGGCCAGCGCATGGGCGCTCTGACCCGGCGCGCCGAGGGTGGCGGCAGCGGAAGAGTAGAGAATAAGATAGCGTCCGTCGTGGTTGCGCAGGGTTTGCAACAGTTGGCTTGCCGCCTGCGCTTTTACCGCGAAAACGGCAGCCAGCTGGTGGTCATCAAGCTCCTGCAAGGGCGCGTCAGCCAATACGCCAGCGGCATGAATCGCTCCGGCAATGCCGCCGTTGGCCGCCAGATCGTCAAGAACCGTGGCCAGTTGCCCGGCATCGCCCACATCACAACGGCAGACGCGCGTCTGCCCGCCCTCCACGTCGCGTAGCCATGACTCATCCACGCGCGGTGCCAGCAGGGCGATGCGTCGCGCCCCTTTTTCTCTGAGCCAGTTCACGGCAAGGCGGCCTAATCCGCCAAACGCTCCGGTCACCAGATGCCAGCGGCTATCGCCGGTAAACACGTTTGCCGGTAATTCAGCGGCGCATCCCGTATTGGGCGACAGTGAAGGAAGCCAAAGGGTGTCACCCCGTGCGGCGAGCCAGCGCTGTGATAGTGAGACTGCGCTCAACCCTTGATGCAGCGTTTCCCACGGGGTGTTTTCGGCGAGATCGATGGCGGCAAGCAACCGTTCCGGCTGTTCGTTGGCCGCGACGCGAAGCAAGGCCCATAGCGCGTGATGGGATGCAGAGAGTGCTTCATTTTCCTCGACTCGCCACGCGCGGCGAGTAACCACAATCAATCCGGCTGCGCTGGCGGTGAGCGCTGCTATCACTTTCTCCGCTAAGGCCAGCGTATCCTCGCTCTCCTCAACAATCATCAGTCGTGAAGAGGCGTGCGGATCGTGAATGATGCCGTATTGCGCCAGCTCGTCGCTGCGCGCAAGCGTACCGGCGCTGAAGCTAAAGGTAAGCGGATGGTCAATGCTGGCGACGTTGAGGGGCGTCCAGCGCCATTGATAATGCGTTTGCGGCGCAGGAAGAGGCTCGGCGGGCGATAGCGGGGTGTTGGGGC
>OAWK01000115.1_pt1 | contig 48589 bp, 43 predicted proteins | sample 1476691 | NCBI WGS metagenome assembly OAWK01 (sample SAMEA2580186, study PRJEB22360) | human gut metagenome | biome: human gut; feature: human-associated habitat; material: faeces | place: Denmark | collected 2008/2010 | reverse complement strand
TATGTTCAATCATTTTGATTGATTACCTATCATTGTTCAGTTTTCAAAGATCTGTACCAGTCTACACATTCTTTCGTCGAAGTGTTTCATCAACTGGCGACTTGATTATTCTATCAAGTTAAGCTCATTACGTCAAGTACTTTTTTTAACTTTTTAAAAGTTTTTTATACTTATCATTTGAGCTGTGTCCTAATGACTTGTATTAGTATAGCATAAATATAATAAACGTCAATATATAAAACTGCTACCTTATCATTTTCATCTTACTTTCATCATTTTCTTAACATTCTATATATAATATCTCATTAAAACCCATTTTAACTTGTTAAATACTTCTTTACCCAATTTTTACCTTAAAATATCTATAGTTCTAAAGGAGTATATCTTTTTACCCATATATGATACAAAGCAAGTGCTATCACCATAACCAATGCAGTGAACATATATAAATATTGATAGCCCCACGCACTAGCTAATACTGCAAGTATAACCGATCCAGCACCGACACTTATATCTAAGGCTAGAAAATAAGTTGCTGTTGATACACCCGCACGCTCAATAGGAGCTGATTGTATAGCTAACGCTTGGAATGCAGGTTGTGCTGCACCATAGCCTAACCCCAACAATGGAGCGGTGAATAGAATAGCTAATGGTGTTATAGCTAATCCCAATCCAAATAAGCCTAATATAAATAATCCTAATCCTATATAGATAATAATTTTTGAACCATATCGAGCATATATTTTTCCTACTATAGGCCGACTAATAATAATCATCAACGCAAAAATAGCAAAGAAAGCACTTCCCCATATTCCTGCCCCCATGCTATTAAGTTCTATAGGTATAAAAACTAAAACACCAGAGTAAGTAAAACCAATAAATAAGCCCATTAAAGCCCAAGGTAAACTTTTATTTTCTATAAACTGGGAAATATGCCAACCTTTATATTTTGATTGTTTAGGTAATGTTAACTCCTTTGATAGGGGAATAATATTACTTAAGACCATAGCCAATCCAGTCATAACCGTTAAAAATATATACAATGCCATACTACCGTATGACGATAAAGCATATAGACCGATAGCAGGTCCTAAAACCATTGCTATATTTGAAAAGATAGCAAACATATTAACCCCCTCACCTTTTCGATTAGGAGGCAATACTAATACTGCTAAAGTAGCCATCACAGTTGTTCCAAGGGCAAACACAACACCATGTAACCCACGTAGTACAAAAACAGCCTCTAAGGAGGTAGTAAAATTAAATAATCCCATAATAATGAAAAACAAGGCTGTTGATATTAATAGAACAATACGCTTATTAAAACCATCTATTAATCGTCCTGCAAAAATCCTACATAAAATTGTGCCAATTTGAAAATATGTCATCGCTAAGCCCGCATCAAGATCGCTGCCACTCAGTTCAGACGTGATTACAATTGGCAATGCCGCTACGAGAACATATTGAGTCATATATAAAATACCACTACTAATACCATAATTAGTAAAAGCAGGGCTCCATAATCTATTTGAATCCATATTTGTATCTCCTTTTATATCGTGTCGCCTAGCCATTTTACGCCTCTATCTTATGGAATTCAAGAACAAACTTCTTTAAATTTTGTATAGTTAAAAATGAATATTATCTGTAATATACCTATACCGTTTTACATAATAAAAGATGGCAAAATAAAAGAACCTCTCTAAAAATAAATCAAGAGAGGTTCTTATACTTTAATCATTAACACAATAATAATTTATAACTTATTATTGATTACGTACGTCATTTTTATTGCGGCTCTTCCACATAACCCACAAGGATGTAGCTACACAGATAGAGGAGTACGCACCGCTAGCAAAGCCAATAATCATACAAAGAGCAAAGTTCTTTGTAGTATCTCCACCAAATAAATAAAGGGATACACAGGCAAACATAACTGTTGCCAATGTATAGAAACTACGATGAATACTTTGTGTAATAGATGCATTCGCAAGATCTGCAAATGTATCAGAACGCTTGTGAGTATGCGTATTTTCTCGAACACGGTCAAAGATTACTACGGATTCATTCATGGAATAACCTACAACCGTAAGAATGGCAGCTAAGAAGGATGCATCAATCTCTAATTGGAAATAAGAGAAAACACCAAGAACCATAATCAAGTCATGAAAAATGGCAACTAAAGCAGAAATGGCAACTTTATATTCAAAACGATAAGAAATATATAGAGCTAATGCTACGAATGCTATAACAAGATTTAATAACGCATGTTCTGTAACTTCAGAGCCAATTACAGCACCTACAGTTTCAATACGTTTAACTGTATTGTTACCAATAGATTTAGTCAAAGAATCAACAACAGCTGCACTTTCACTAGACTCAAGATTACGTGTACGAATCATTACGTCTTCGCCAGCTGTATCACCAGTAGTATCACCGGAAAGCTGAATTTGTGCATTTTCAAGATTATATTCTTTTAGAACGTCACGAACTTGACTAACCTCTACAGGTTGATCAAATACAACTTCAACAATAGTACCACCAGTATAATCAATACCAAAGTTAAACCCTTTAGTAAATATGGAAATTAAGCTGATAATAACGAGTGTGGAGGAAATAGCAAACCACCAACGATGATGTTTAATTACGTCTAATGTCATTTGCGTTTACCTCCTTTCAAAGATTTAGGTGCAAATGCGTCAGCACTTGTGCTTGGAGAAATATTCGCACCAAACCAGAATGGATGGTTTGTAAAGTTACAATCGATTAATAAGCGCAATAAGAAATGGCTCACAGTAATCGCTGTGAACATACTTACCACAACACCTACGCCTAAGCTGATAGCGAAGCCTTTTACAGGACCAGAGCCTAAAATAGTTAAGATACCAGCTGTAATGATAACGGATACGTTTGCATCAGTAATTGTGGCTAACGCACGGCTAAAGCCTGCTTCCATAGCAACACGCATAGATTTTCCGGAAAATACCTCTTCCTTAAAACGTTCAAAGATAAGAATATTTGCATCTACCGCAACACCCATGGATAAGATAATACCAGCAATACCTGGCAATGTCATAGTCGCATTAAATCCCTTGCCCAACACGAGTAATAAGAGCATAACATATACAAGTAATGCTATATTAGCTACGATACCAGAAAAACGATATAAAATAACCAAGAAAATCATGATCATTGCAATACCAGCACTGAAGGCTACAACAGATTTATCCTTGGAGTCTTGCCCCAAAGAAGGACCTACTGTACGCACTTCCAATACATTAATTTTAACAGGCAATGCACCGGAACGTAATAAAATAGCTAAGTCTTTAGCTTCTTCTAAACTTTGACTACCAGAAATAGTGGCTTTACCACCTGTAATTGCTTGTTGTACTACAGGATTAGTCAATTCTTTACCATCCAATGTAATGGCAATACGACGACCAATATTTTTAGATGTTAAATCAGCAAACTTCTTAGCCCCTTCATCACTTAATTCAATAGCAACGAGTGGTTGTTTATTTTGACCTAACTCTTCTTTAGCATCTTTTAAGTCATCACCAGTCATAACGGTTTGACCTTGGTCGTTTTTAAATTCCAAGACCGCTGTTTTACCGATACGTTTAATCGCTTCGTCAGGATCTTTTACACCTGGCAATTCAATGATAATACGACGAGCACCTTCACGTTGTACCAATGGTTCAGATAAACCCATTTCATTAATACGACGTTCTAAGATTTGCTTCGCCCGTTCCACTGCATCATTGTCAGCTGTACCAGTCGCAGAGTCCTCTGCTTCCAATACGATATGCGTACCACCTTGCAAGTCTAGGCCTTGTTTCAAAGAGCCTGCTAATGGTTGAATAAAATACGCAAATAATCCAATGATGGCAGCAATGACTACTAAAAACTTGATAATAGCTTTACCGTTCAAAATAGTTGCTCCCTTCTGCTATACACAATGTATAATGCCTTGCTCTGTCACAATTTTACTCATTCGTTGGTCTAGCTCATCCATCGGGATTGGTGTTTCCCATAATTGTACAGTCCAACATACGCCCATAAATGTACTTGGTGAAAGTTCCTTGAGAAATCGATCATAATACCCATTCCCCATTCCCATGCGACCACCTTGACGGTCAAAGCCAGCACCAGGCACTAAAATCAAATCCAAGTCACACGGATCAATAATATCGTATGGCTCAGAGGGAATGCGTATATGTAACACACCCCGAGTGATAGATTCTAGAGACTTAAGGCGAACTGCAATCATAGTCGTCTTATCAGTACATACTGGAACGTATACAGATTTATCATGTTCTAAAGCATGACGAATCACATCGTCTAAATTGGCCTCTTTAGGCATCGCCAAATAGGCCATAATGTTTTTTGCCGATATATACTCAGGACTATTAACGATTTGATTCGTCAACATCGGCGTCCACGACCTACAATCAGCAACGGATAAAGCAGCGCGCTGAGACTTACACGCCTGGCGCACTGCTTCCTTTGTATTCATTATTTTTCTTCCTTGTTTTTCTTAGACAGTACGTTAGCAACTGCTGTACGAGCAAATGTTAATTCAACTTTTTCAGATACCTGTACTTTGACTTTTTCGTCATCAAGTTCAACAATTTCGCCGTAAATACCACCAATAGTAACAATTTTTTGGCCTTTTTTTAAGCTACCTAACAAGTTAGCGCGCTCTTTTTGTTGTTTCTTTTGTGGACGCCACAATAAAAAGTAAAAAATCACTACCATTAACAAAATAGGCCAGCTAGTTTGCAAGATTTGTTGAATATCTCCCATGTTATCCTCCTAGATTAATAAATATGTATTTCTTTTCTAGTATAGCCACCTAATATAAATTTGACTAGACTTAATTACTATTTTTTAAAGCTATCCCAGAATTGCATTCTAAATTGTGGGAACCGATCTTCTAGAATAGATTGTCTCATTTGACGCATAAACTCTAACAAGAAGTAGAGATTATGATACGTTACAAGACGTAACGCCAAAATTTCTTCCGCCTTATACAAATGACGAATATAAGCGCGAGAATAGTTTTTGCATGTATAACATTGGCACCCTTCTTCTAATGGCCCCCAATCACGAGAAAACTGAGCATTTCGAATATTAAGACGACCATTCCAGGTCATGGCCATCCCATTTCTAGCAACACGAGTTGGATATACACAATCAAACATATCAACTCCACGTGCAACACCTTCTACAAGACAGTCCGCAGTACCAACCCCCATTAAATAGCGAGCTTTATTTATCGGTAATAATGGGGTTGTATATTCAAGGATTTCATTCATTAAATCATGAGGTTCCCCTACGGATAAACCACCGACACTATACCCTTCAAAGTCCATAGCTACAAGCTCTTCCGCACTTTGTTTGCGTAAATCTTTGTACATACCACCTTGAACAATACCAAACATACCTTGGCGGTCATGAGCCTTACGAGCCTCTTGGCAACGATGAGCCCAACGTGTGGTACGCGCTGTAGAACGCTTCGCATAATCATGATCGGCAGGATACGGAATACATTCGTCAAAAGCCATCGCAATATCAGAACCTAATTGTTCTTGTACCTTTGTAGCCACTTCAGGAGATAGAAACTGTTTTGATCCATCAATGTGGGATCTAAATGTAACACCATCCTCAGTAATTTTGCGCATATCGCCTAAACTAAATACTTGGAATCCACCACTATCAGTAAGAATCGCTTGATCCCAATTCATAAATTTATGTAGGCCCCCAGCCTCTTCTATAAGCTCCGGCCCTGGGCGAAGAAATAAATGATAGGTATTACTCAAAATAACTTGAGAACCCATAGCCTTTAGTTCTTCTGGTGTCATAGTTTTAACTGTCGCTTGCGTGCCTACAGGCATAAACATCGGTGTTTGAAAGGTACCATGTGGCGTATGCAATAAACCTGCCCGTGCCCCCGTATGAGGACATGTCTTTTGTAATTCATAAGTAATACTCGGCATAGTCCCTCCTAACGTATAAACATAGCATCGCCGAAGCTAAAGAAACGATAACGTTCTTTAACAGCTTCTTCGTAGGCCGCCAAACAGTGTTCACGACCAGCTAGTGCACTAATCAACATTAACAATGTAGATTGAGGCAAGTGAAAATTCGTTACCAACGCATCAATCATCTTAAATTTATAGCCAGGATAGATAAAAATTTGAGTCCAACCACTCATACCTTGTAATACACCATCATCATTCGTAGCAGACTCGAGTGTACGTACAGATGTAGTACCTACCGCAATAATACGGCGTCCGTTTCTCTTAGCTGCATTAATACGGTCAGCGGTTTCTTGAGATACAACGAAGAACTCACTATGCATCTCATGATCTTCAATAGTCTCTGCCGACACAGGTCTAAAGGTACCTAATCCAACGTGCAAGGTTACAAACTCAAGCTCTACACCTTTAGCTTTAATCTTTTCTAAGAGGTCAGGTGTAAAGTGAAGTCCTGCAGTTGGTGCCGCAGCAGAGCCTTTCTCCTTAGCATATACCGTTTGATAACGATCTTTATCTTCTAGTTTTTCATGAATATATGGAGGTAATGGCATTTCACCAATCTCTTGAATGATATCATCAAATACACCATTGCAAGTGAACTCAATGATACGACCTCCAAATTCAGTCTTATCAATCACAATCCCTCTCAAGCGGTCATCAAACTCAATAACTTGACCAACAGGGCACTTTTTACCAGGTTTAACAAGGCATTCCCAACGGTTTTTACCACATGGTGTGAGTAGTAGTACCTCTACTTTACCACCAGAGCCTTGCCGATGACCATATAATCTCGCAGGGATAACCTTCGTATTATTAAATACGAGTACATCACCTTCGTGAAGTTCTTCAAGCAAATCGTAAAAATGCTCTTTATGACTAACTTTACCACTTACCTTATCCAAGGTTAAAAGCCGTGCTGTATCACGAGGCTCTATGGGATGTTGAGCAATCAGTTCTTCTGGCAATTCATAATCAAAATCTGTAACTTTCATCGTTATCCTTATTAATACATTTTCTTCAATGTAATGCCACTATAGTAGTGACGCAAAATAGTTTGGTAATAATTTGTATCTCCAGGGTTAGCACGCTTTGCCATTTCTGCAGCGCCCCATTGAGACATACCAAGACCATGTCCCCAACCATGGCCTTTAATATAGACAGTATCATTCTTGCCAGTAAAGCTATGATAAGCCTTACCCGTGCCTTTAGCAGGATTGTGATTTACATAGAAATCAAACAATGTAGATTTTAAACCTAAAATGCTACGTAGTGCATCACCATCTACAGTAGTTTTTCCAGAGGTACCTATGAAAGTAGCACTCTTTATACGACCTGATACACCGCGGTCATATGTTTGTTGCCCAGGCTTACCAAGAGGGGTCAATTGAATGCTCTTCAATTTACCTACCCCTTTACTTGCCGCATTAAGTTTACTTTCAAGAGCTTGACGAGAGGTAGTAACAGTCCAATTCGATGTAGATGTACCAGTACTAAAGTCTTTTACCCCTTTCAAGTATGGTACATCACTTCCCCAAACATTTACACTATCCTCTGTATAGCCACCGCCATCAGAATGGAATAAGGCATTAATAGGACGTTGATCATAAAGCATAACTACGCCTTTAGTTTTATTTACCGCATTTGTGGTAGCTTGAGATTCACCACTCACACCACTATATACTTGATGATCCGTGGAATTACTCACATCGTAGAATTTACCTTTATTTTGTTCCATCGTATGAAGAGCATAAGTACGAGCTGCTACAGCTTGTGCCTCTAATGCAGCAGCCGGCCAAGACGGTACTACCTCTTGTGGGACAACACCATACAGGTAATCCTCAAGGGGCACAGAATTAATGACCATCATGGTTCCATTATTGGCACGTAATGTTAAACCGCCACGATAACCTTTACCTTCGAACAAGAATGGTGCATCGCTATTCGCAGGCTTCAATGTAACCACACTATCAATAGCCTTTCCATTTACAGCAATCTTGCCGGCGCGAACGCCAATAGATGTACCACGATTAGCACTGATTGTGCTAACTTGACCATTACCGCTGTTCAATACAACCATGTTGGCTGTAGATGTAACAGTAGCATCGGAGCTACGACTACCTAGTAGAACACGTACATTTGGCATGTTTTCTTTGCGTTCTGTGGCAGGCGTCACTACGGAGCCCACTTTGTTGCGAGTAATAACTGCTGTATTGGCTTGAATGCTATTCGCATCCGTTGTTTTTACTACCTTTTTAGTAGCAGTTTTTTCAGTAGCTCTTTTTTTTGCTACAGGCTTATCACCAGTAACTGCAGGTTTAGTAGCTGGCTTTGCAGTAGCAGAAGCCGCAGGTTTTGTAGCCGTTGTAGCTTTACCTGTAGTAGCTGATTTCGTAGCTGTTGCATTAGTACTAGATTTCGCAGTACTAGTTGATTTTGTTGCACTAACTGGTTTAGCCGTCGTTACCGACTTTGTAGCTGTAGCAGGCTTTGCTACACTAACCGGTTTTGCACTAGGTTTAGCCACCGTAGATGTAGCAGTTGACTTAGAAACCGTTTTAGTTGTTGTGACCGGCTTCGCAACTGGTTTAGTAGCAAGTGGACGAAAACTAGATTTCTTCGTCGTATTTACTTTCGATACAGTTGTATTAGATACTGTTGATTTTGGCGTTGGCTTTTTCGTTACCACTGCACTTTTATTTTGCAGCGTCGCTCCATGTGCTACAGAAGCGCCACCAATGTTTACACCTAAAAATAAAGTGGCCATTATCATCAATTGTAATCGTTTCGTTTTCATTGTTATTTCCCTGTCTGTGAAATACCTAAATGCTCATAGGCCAATTTAGTAGCCACCCTCCCACGCGGTGTGCGTCCTAAAAATCCTAATTGCATCAAATATGGTTCATACACATCTTCGATGGTATCTCTCTCTTCGCTGATGGCCGCCGCAATGGTATCAATCCCTACAGGGCCGCCATCATATTTTTCAATAATACATTCCAACACACGTCGATCGATTCGATCAAGTCCCATTTTGTCTACATATAAACGTTGTAATGCTTCATCTGCAATTTCTTGAGTGATAACCCCATCACCAATGACTTGTGCAAAATCACGTACCCGTTTAAGCAGACGGTTTGCGATACGCGGTGTTCCTCGTGAACGACGTGCAATTTCGCTTGCCCCAGTCGACACAATACCAATATTAAGAATTTCTGCGGCTCGAGTCACAATAAATTCTAGCTCTGGTTGTTTATAATATTCCAACCGATTAATAATACCAAATCGGTCCCGTAACGGTGCCGCCAAAGCACCCGCTCGAGTAGTGGCACCTACCAAAGTAAATTTTGGCAAGTCAATGCGTACAGTTCGAGCACTTGGTCCCTTACCGATGATAATATCAATAGCATAGTCCTCCATAGCAGAGTACAACACTTCCTCTACGCTACGAGACAAGCGATGAATCTCATCGATAAATAATACATCATGATCATCTAAATTTGTTAAAATTGCAGCCAAATCACCAGACTTTTCAATAGCAGGACCAGAAGTTATGCGAAAATTAACACCCAATTCATTCGCAATAATCCCTGCTAATGTAGTCTTACCAAGACCTGGAGGCCCATAGAGCAAAACGTGATCCAATGCTTCACCACGTTGCTTTGCAGCCTGAATATACACATTTAGATTGCCTTTAGCCTCTTCTTGCCCTACATACTCATTAAAGAACTTAGGTCGAAGGCTATATTGCCATATATCCTCTTCGTGCTCGCCATTGCCGACAAGGCGTACTTCTTCATTCATCCTTATCGTCCTTTCCCAAGCTCAATCAAACTGACTTTAATCAACTCAGATACATCGCGCTTACCATCATCTAAAGACTCAACAATATCAGCCACATCTCGCTCGGAGTATCCTAATGATACGAGAGCTTCAATAGCCTCCCCTACGGCACCACTAGCAGTGACATCAATAGGCTGAATAGCCGCAGGTGATTCTGCAGAAATATGTGTCATCTTAGCAATCTTATCCTTCAGTTCTAAAACAAGTCGCTCCGCAGACTTCTTACCAATGCCAGGTAACTTAGTTAATTGTTGCACCTGTCCATTGATAACCGCTAATTTAAAAGCCTCTGGTGTCATGCCTGACAAAATGCCAAGCCCCACCTTGGGACCGATACCGGAAACAGAAATGAGCAGTATAAACAACTCATATTCCTCTTCCGTCCAAAAGCCGTAGAGTTGCATCGCATCTTCTCGTACATTAAGATACGTGAATAGCGTCACCTCACGACCTTCTATCAATTGTTGACGCGTAGTGGTCGGCACATATACGCGATACCCTACGCCATGTACATCTACATAACAAGACTCTTTAAAGAGATGTGTTACGATGCCCCGTACATACCCTATCATTATACCAACCTCTTCAATCTATCATTGTGAGAACTATGAGCCGTACAGATAGCAACTGCCAATGCATCTGCTGTATCATCAGGCTTGATTTTCTCACGAATCCCCAAAATATTCATCGTCATATAAATGACCTGATTCTTATCAGCCTTGCCATAACCAGTGACCGCTTGCTTGATTTGTAGCGGCGTATATTCATAGAGTGGAATACGCTGTTGCTCGGCGGCCAATAAGATGACACCTCGTGCTTGTCCAACCTTAATGGCTGTCGTTACATTGCGGTTAAAGAATAATTCCTCTACTCCAAACTTATCTGGCTTGTATTCCTCTAAAAGATCGCTAAGATCATTAAATAGAATTTCCAATCGCTGTGAATCAGTTAATTCCTTAGGAGTTGTAATAGCCCCATAGGCTACTGGTGTTAGTTTGCTGCCCTTCACGTCAATAATGCCGTATCCGCATATAGCCGTGCCTGGGTCAATTCCTATAATGCGCACCCCAACCCCCTTAGTTTAAAAATGAGATAAGCTATCGCCTACCTCCATTACATAATCTATTTTATTATAGCACAATATCACATCGAAATTCATGAATTCCCGTATATTTAATATAAGAAATCTATTACTTTTCTTAACTTTTACATATCTTTCTAATTTAATTCATCAATAGAAAAGGAGCACCCATAGAGTGCCCCTGTTTATTTATTCTTCATCGTCTGGCAAAATACCGTTGTGATATACGTTTTGTACATCATCAAGATCATCCAATACGTCGAGCATTTTCTGCATTTTTACAGCATCATCACCAGCTAACTCAATCGTTGTATCTGGAACCATTGTAATTTTAGCTACTACAGTTTCGATACCCGCATCAGCAAGCGCTGCTTCTACAGCATCAAAATCCTCTGGTGTTGTATAAATTTCAAACACATCATCTTCAGACTTAAGATCTTCTGCACCAGCTTCGAGAGCGAGCATTGTTACTTCGTCTTCATCATGACCCTCTTTATCGATAACGAATACACCTTTAGATTTAAACATCCAGCCTACACAACCGCTTTCACCAAGGTTGCCACCTTGTTTAGAGAAGGCATGACGCACATCAGCAGCCGCGCGATTACGATTATCCGTCATAACCTCTACAGTAACGGCAACACCGGCAGGGCCATAACCTTCATATACGATTTCTTCATATGCGTTCATATCGGTAGCGCCAACGCCCTTGTCGATAGCACGTTGAATATTATCCTTAGGAATATTGTTTTCACGAGCTTTTTGTAAAGCCAATTTCAAACGCATATTACCTGTTGGATCTGCACCACCCATGCGTGCTGCAACGGTAATTTCACGACCGATTTTTGTAGCCAATTTAGCTTTTAATGCATCGGTTTTACCTTTTTTATGTTTAATATTTGCCCATTTAGAATGTCCTGACATAGACGCCTCCTATTTATTCCACCATGCTTCGCCCCGCAGCCGATCTAAGATGATTGATACGGCACTACGCACGGATAAATGATTGTATTCACCATGGCCATATATAGGTTCTAAAATATAGTCAAAGCTTTCCATCGTTTCTTTTGTCATACCATAACCGGTACCAAATAATACTAACACAGGGCGCCCCTCATTTTCAAGATGTTCGCGCATCCGTGCATAGGAAATTGTATTATCATAAGTTCTAGCATCGGTAGTTGCTACGATAGGTTTTACCCCTTCCAATTCCTCGATAGTACGCACCGCAACAGCGATAGAATTAACGAGTTCAACGCCTGTGAAAGCATCTTTTCTGTCCGGATTATAGGTACTACCAAAGCCTGACTTCCAATGTTCCATAATGGTAGCTGCTAATTCTCGTTGAGCCGGTATATTATGAATCACAAAATATTTAGATACATCATAGGTGATAGATGCGCGTGCAATATCGTGAATATCATAATTGGTAATGGCCGTCGTTATCACATCTTTATGCTTATTCATAATCGGATAATGAACGAGCCCAATATATAAATTTGCCAATGCTAAATCTCCTGATTTCTAAACAACTTCCATCAACATATAGTGTCATCGCATCCATTATGAAGCACTAGACCGTGCACCAGCACTGCCAAAGCCAGACTTTTGCCCTATAGATGATGCTTTCTTACTTCTATTATTCTCATAACTACGAAAGCTTCTTCCACCTCCATAGCCATGTATAGTTGATCCTGATGACGTATATTCATTAGGTTGTTCATACGGTTTTAATGGCGATACCGTGCGATACGTCATAGTTCGTCCATCCATACGTGCCGTAGGAGGATTAAACCCATGAAACATATAATACCCAGCTGCAATAGTTGGTAACAAACTTGCCAAACCAGCATCCCACACTAAGTTTCCACCATTATCACGGTGAAAGGTAACTGAACGATTATCGTCATACAAGGCGGTTTCTTTTCCATCGCCATGGTTTAAAAGAGAATACCGATTACCTTGACTATCCTTTAATCGAACCTCCCCCTCATTTGCCTCTGGATAAACCTTATCACACATAGCATAGGAGATATCGTTCCAGTAGGAATACACACCTACAAGACCAGCAACTGCGGCGAAAGCACCTGTAAGGTATATGGTTTTCTTACTTGGCTTATACATAAAACGCTCCCTTAGTGCACAGCACCGCTAATAACAAGAGCAAGACCAACGAAAATGCCAAATACAAGAATACCAGCCGCTGTATTACCACGCATAATTTCTTCGGATAATTTATATTTACGATGCCAAATATTGATAAACATATAGCCCGTTACAAATAGTATAATACCTAGCACAGCGTATACAACACTGGCTACAATGCCATGTAACAGGGACGTATCAGCCGTAGTCACGGCTGGTGACATAATAACAGCGCGCAAAATTTCACCGATACCGATAAATGATCCCGCTGAAAGCCACGCCACAGCACAATTACCACGCTTAATTTCTTCACTAAATTTTCCAGGCACAAAGAAATCGATAACCGTGTTCGCTGTCAACATCAGCATAATGCCAAAACAAGCATAAAAAATTGTCAATAATACATCTGGTATATAAATCATAATAAGCCTCCTAATAATATAATTTTGTATTGGATGTGTTGTTAGAGTTGCTGGTAGGATACAATCGTTCGCGTCCCGTATTATCCCCTAGTCGAACCATGGTCGCATAGTTATCGAGTATATGAGAGCTGATTAATGTACGATCAATAATTTTCCAATCCTCTTGTGTTAATTTTGATTGTTCACATACCTTAACCCTAGTTTGTCCATCCGTATTAGTGATGAGATACACCAAGTCCCCAGAATAAAATACAATAACTTCATGTCCCTCTTCTAAGTTATCCCGCTCATTCTTAATATCACCATTCACAGAATCAATCAAGTCTAATGCGGTACTAACAGGATCCAGTGTAGACGTGTATACATAGTCGCTATCCGAATCTGTTTTTGTATAATATGCAGATGTGTCATGCATATGTTCTTTTGCCGTGTAAGGCACTCCAAACATAGCGCGTATACTATGCCAAGACAAATCATTGTCCGACCAAAATAGAAATAGTAAAAATAGTACACCATACCCCACACCAACAGCAATAGATCCAAACCTCTTTTTCATTGATTTGTTACGCATCTTTTGCTTAATAGCTTGAGCGGCTGCATCATTACAAAGACGAATATTCACCAAGGGTACTCGTGATCCTTCGGCAAACATTTTTTTACCTTCAAACCACTCTTCTTCAAAAAATACACTAGCACCACCTTCACAAGGTAGCTGATATTCTCTATATCCTGCGCGGTCCCCTACGGAGGCACCACTTTCACCATCCACATCGACAACCTTTTCTAAGCCGATTTGATGTAATGTAAAATCTTTCCCTGGCCGTGTATGAAAGGATGTTCTAGATACGGTACACCATTCATTATCATTGTACTCAATGGTTAACCATATTTTATCGATTCCCTCAACAGCCTCTAGTCCATATTCATGCCAATAATCACCTGGTGATTTTGTCATAGACGGCTGGCCCCTATAGGATTTTTCCTTATCTGCTTTTGGAATAATCTCTATATATTTAATTTTCTCAGTGATTACATAACGGCTACCATGAACCTCTAAGACATCATAACAATTAAACTCCATACGCACCCTCGCTAAAATAGACATAACCACAACTGCTGCGAAGTAAACCTATTATCATTCGTTTAACATACTATATAGCCACAAATTCCATAGTATTTCACTTACTCTATTAGTAATGGTACAAAGTATGCTTCTGTACCAGCTATCTCTTCCGGAGAAAAACGGCATCCTACCGCAGAAGCTTGATCACCAAGCATAAAACAGGATAAGGTTAAAAATCCATCTTTCACTCCACAATCAACTGTATGAGTAAAACGTTTCTGCTGTATAAAGTCTTGATACATAACCTTTTTACTATCGCGACAAACAATATCGTCATAGTTATCAACTAGCTTTTCCATGTAAAGCTCAGATGTATCACCATGCTTTTGAACAACTTGTACATGTCGTCCTTCACGCCCCCAAATCTCCTTTTGAATATAAAGGTCATCATCAAGAGAGGAAAAATCATTTTCAAAATAGGATGGTGCCAAATAACGTTCGATTATATCTCGATCAGGTTTCGTAAAAAATTGATCTGTTAAATACAATGCATATACTAAGGACATAAAGGATTTATTTTGTAAAATAATTGACTCTGGAGGATTAAAAAGAGCAAATGTATTATCCTCGTAAAGGTCTAAGAACATCTCACCCAAAGGTTCATCATCAGGCGTCCGCTCATCAATCAAAAGCTCCATAGGATGTAATCGATACAATAGAGTCGCATGACTACCATCTGCTAAAGGAATACCATCATCATCAATCTTCATATCATAAAAGGATATGAATCGCGTGTCAGCCTCAGGACAGGCCGTTTTTAGCTCATTCATAAGAAACTGTGTTGTTCCGTAATCTTCAAAATAATCATGAAAGCAGGAGAATACAAAGGGATCCTTAGGTAGTCTTTCTCTATTTGTCAGCATAGACTTATATTGATTTCTACCATACTTAGCTGATAAAACAGCATCATACATGCGCTTTAAAAATGTATGTAATTCTTTTCGGCATTCTTTATTAGGATGTTTTCGTCCTACATAATTAGCTGCAACTTCATTAGCATAATAGCTCTCAATAAGAAAACACGGCGTATCTGCATTAAGTTCTACCATGCGCAAATTGCCATTTACATCGAGAACAAAATCAAAACGAGATAACCACGTCGGTAAACCTAAGGCATTCGACTTATGTAAATAAGGAATTAAATTGTTTGGCATATCCATGTTTCGTGCAAAATCATCTGGGGCCATTTGAAATACTTTTGCAGCTTTACAAAATATTTGAAATAATCTACGTGAAGCATGACGAATTTCATCGTAAAAGTCGGATGAAAAGGCCTGCATAGACAATGAAGGATACCGATCATCATATCCTTCATATTCCACAAAATTAAATATATTTCTATCCAGCTCATCAATATAGGATTTCATTGTTTATCCTTTCATCAGGAGGTCCCGCTTGAAGTTCGGGCGCCTACACTACCAAAGCCATATTTTTCACCAATTCTATATGCTCGATTACTCGTTTTAGTATTGTAACGATTTCTAGTCATTTCATTAATAGTTCTAGCCACTCTTGCACTATTAGATTTACTAGCGCCTGTATTTGCATCAAAAGGTGTAAGAGGCGACGTAGCGCGATAAGTCATACTTGGTGCATCCATATATGCCATTGGGGCTGAAAATCCATGAAACGCATAGTACCCTACAGCCAGAGTCGGAATCAAGCTGGCTAAGCCTGCATCCCATATAATATTGCCTTTCTCATCACGATGAAAGGTAACAGATTTTTCTGCATCATCATAGAGCGCAGTTTCTTTTCCATCACCGTGATTAATCAAGGTATAGCTTTTACCTTCATCATCAACGAGCCGTACTTCACCATTATTTAATTCTGGTTTGACCATATCACATAGAGCATAGCTAACATCGTCCCAATACGAATAAGCGCCTACTAGAGCTGCTATAGATGTAAAGGCTATGGCTATGTAAACAGTATTCTTACTTGGTTCATACATATAATATTCCTTCGTTTGATTTCGTGACTGGAATCAATACTATTTCAATCTTTTATTTCTTTTAATAAAGTCTGACGTCCCTGCTTATTCTTTAATTCCACCAAATACGCATACCGCAACAATATGTCACTGTCGTTTCTAATATTCGCTAATCGTGTATCCTCCGAATCTGACAAGTTTTTTAATTGCCCCACTTCAACATACGTAGTGCCATTAACCACACTAATAACAAATACATCTTTAGTCGTATAAATGACAATCCACTGCTCAGGGGACTTAGTATCTTGTTTAATGGTATAAACCTTGCCATACACAGCATCGATAAGATCGATAGCCGTTGCATTTGGATCTTGCTTTGACGTATATACCATCAAACCGTCTTTTGTACCTTGCGGTTCATAATAATAGGAATCTTTAATGCGCTCTTCCATGGTATATGGGAATCCTACTTCATCACGCAATTCATGCCAAGACATATCTCCTATAAACAAATATCCCAAAAAGAATAAAATGATTCCCCAACTCAGACCCAATCGTGTCCATTCTTTTCTGCGAGCTGCATTACGAATCTTTTTACTCGCTGTTTGAGCAGCCTGATCTCGCCGTCGATGTACATCAGACAAACGAATCCTCTCACCTTGAGCTTGGTCCGTCAAACCACCATGCCAGCCCTCAATAAAGAATACATAGGTTTTATCCTTTTTAATTGATCTATATTCTTTATAATCTGCTTCGTCGCCACTTCTAGCCTTCGATTGTCCCTCCACAGCTACGACACGTTCTATACCTTTATCATGTAATCTATATCCTGCAGGAGGGGTTGAACGTAAAACTGTTTCAGAAAAAGTGCAATATTCTTTTTCACCGTTTACAATGGTAAGCCATTTTTTATCCGTTCCATTAACGGGCATAAGACCATATTCTGTCCAAGACTGAGCTCCTTTGGAAACACCCAGTTCTTTTTTATAATTTTCATCATTAAGGTCATAACGTATTGTTTTATCAACGATAAACTCTTGATAAGAAATGACCTCCCCGACTACATATCGTTTTCCCTGAATCTCTACAACATCATAACACTTAAATTTCATAGCCTAGACTCTTCTGCAATAATTTCTTTTAACAGTTTAACTTCCTCTTTTGTTAATGGTCGTTCTAATAAGTCAGGTCTCAACAAGCGGGTTCGTTTCAGTGCTTCTTTTTGACGCCATGCAGCAATATTTTTATGATGACCACTGCGTAATACATCTGGTACAGTCCAACCTCTAAATTCTGGTGGTTTTGTATATTGTGGGCATTCTAAAAGGGGCTCATAAAAAGAATCCTCTTGTGCCCCACTAGCAGCCCCCAGTACGCCAGGAATCATGCGAGCCACTGCATCAGCCACAACCATGGCTGGCAACTCACCACCGGTCAATACATAATCACCAATAGAAATCGTTTCATCTACAAGATGTTTCTCTACGCGATAATCTACACCTTCATAATGACCACAAATAAGGACCACTTGATCATAGCTAGCCAATTCACGAGCCTTCTCCTGTGTGAAAGGCTGTCCTGTAGGCCCCATAAAGATAATACGACGTCGTATACTTTCTTTAGGATTACCAATAAGACTCATTTCATCACACATCTCATCTGTTGTATAAGTTTCATTAATATCACTATCATATTGAGCAATAACAGATTCTACGGCTTCAAAAATAGGAGGTGCCATCATGAGCATACCAGCCCCACCACCATATGGTGTATCATCTACTTGGCCATGCTTATTATGGCTAAAATCTCGAGGATTCGTTACACCCACAGAGAGACGTTCTGTCTCGATAGCTCGTTTTATGATGGAATGATTAAAAAACGCATCAAAAAAATCTGGAAATAAAGATACAATATCAATACGCATAAACCGTCCCCTGTACTTATTAACTCACATTAACCCATTAGTATTATCTATATATAGCTATATTATATAACTTTTACGCTAATATACCTATATGTAGATAAAACAAAACCGCCCAAAGGATTATATCCATTCAGGCGGATCTACGATCATCAATTTATTTTCCACATCGATGTCTTTAACGACCTCTTCAATGGCTGCGAATAATTGATCTGGTTCCCCATCTTTGGAGACCACATATACATCATTAGCACCAGGCTGTAATACATCAGTAACTGTACCAAGCACATTGCCATTTGTATCTTGCACTTCGAGACCAATGATATCAAAAATGTAATAACGACCTTCTGGCAATTCTACTAAATCTTCACGGCGCACTTGAATTTCTTTCTTACCGAATAATTCAGCCGTATTACGATCAGGAATTTCTTTAAAAGATGCTAATACAAATTGTTTGTGAAATCGTGCGGATGCAACGTGGTATTCTTTACCATCGATGTAACAGGCATCCATATGCATAAACCGTTCTGGAAAATCGGTTTGAGGCATAATACGAAGATCACCCCGCACGCCGTGCGGGGCGATGATAACACCTATTGTGATCAAATCGTTATGCTTCATTATTGACGAAACGCAACGATCTTACCGTCTTCTAATAGGATTTCAGCGCCCATCAAGGCATCCAAATTATCCCCGATTTTAACGGTAACTGTTTGCTCTAATGTACCTTGAGGAATTTCAGTTCCTAAAGACAACTCCTTAGCATCCTTCAATTTAGCTGTTACTTCTTCTTTGAAAGCCAAGCGTTTATTTTTTTCTTCGTCGATTTGTTGACGAATAGCAGTGAGACTTGTAGCATCAACTTTAGCTGCATCAGCCAAAATACGTTGAGCTTGAAACTCAATTGCTTCCAAATCTTTATTCACCATATCAAGGCGAGTTTCAAGATCAGAAACAATTTTCGCTTTCAAGTCATCTGTTACTTTTGCTTTTACTGCTACAGGGACACGTAATGTCATTTCTTCCATTGGAATACTCCCTTTTAAACAATATCAACAGATATCTTTTTGTTCTCTTTAATAGCCGCCGCTTTCACCACAGAGCGAATCGCTTTAGCAATTCTACCTTGCTTTCCGATGACTTTACCCATATCCTCTGGGGCTACATGAAGTTCATAAACTTCCACATTCCCCTTTTGGACCATGGTAACAGAAACGGCATCAGGCTGCTTCACTAATGATTTCGCAATTAATGAAATTAATTCTATCATCACAGTATGCCTCTCTATTAATTACTTTTTAGCGTCTGCAAATTTTTGCATAACGCCTTGTTTTTTGAACAAGGAGCGAACAGTGTCAGTAGGCTGAGCACCTTTAGCTAACCAAGCCAAAGCTTTTTCTTCGTCTACATTAACGATAGCTGGTTGTTTAGTAGCATCATATTGACCAATTGTGTCAACAGGACGACCTTCACGTGGAGCACGTGCGTCAGCAACTACGATACGGTAGAAAGGAGCTTTTTTAGCACCTAAACGAGTCAAACGAATTTTTAACATTGTGAAAATCACCTCCTTATACTGATGTGGATGGACAAGTTCAGCGCCCCTGCCCATGTATTACATAAACGGCAATTTAGGCATTCCAGGGAAGCCGCCCTTACCGCCACGTAAACCTTGCATGCGCTTCATCATCTTCCGCGCTTCTTCAAATTGTTTCAACAAGCGATTTACATCTTGTACCTGTGTACCAGAACCTAATGCAATACGCTTGCGGCGAGAACCATTAAGAATACTTGGATTTTCTCGCTCTGCCGCCGTCATGGATGTAATGATAGCCTCAATACGACGCACCTCTTTACTATTCAAATCAAGGTCTTTTAATTGATCCTTAACTTGCCCCATGCCTGGCAACATGCCAATAATATTTTGTAATGGCCCTAACTTTCTCACCTGGTTCATCTGTTTTAAGAAATCATCCAAGGTGAAATTATTTTTCGCCATTTTCTTAGCCATTTCACGAGCTTCTTCTTCATCGATGGCACCTTGAACATTTTCAATCAATGTTTTAAAGTCGCCCAAATCTAGGATACGAGAAGCCATGCGGTCTGGATAGAATACATCAAAACCATCCATTTTTTCGCTCACACCAGTGAACTTGATTGGCAACCCTGTTACGGCTTTGATAGACAATGCGGCACCACCACGCGCATCACCATCGAGTTTAGTAAGGATAACACCATCAACACCTAATTTTTCATTAAATGTTTGCGCTGTTGTTACCGCATCTTGACCGATCATAGAATCTACAACGAGTAGAATTTCATGAGGTCGAACAGCAGCTTTGATATTGGACAACTCATCCATGAGGACTTCATCAATTGCCAAACGACCTGCTGTATCGATAATAACAACATCTTTCAACATATGCGTGCTTTGCTCTACGGCACGACGCGCAATATCTACTGGATTTGCACCAGGTGTTTCATCCGAAAATACTGGAATATCAATTTGCTTACCTACAACTTGCAACTGAGTAATCGCAGCTGGACGATATACGTCGGCAGCGACAAGCATCGGACGTTTACCTTGTTTGCGTAAGTATACAGCTAGTTTACCAGCTGTCGTGGTTTTACCAGCACCTTGCAAACCAACGAGCATAATAATTGTTGGTGGCTTGCTAGAAATCATGATACGACTTTGTGTACCACCTAAGAGAGCCGTTAACTCATCATTTACGATTTTAATAACCGTTTGAGCTGGATTCAAGGAACCGAACACCTCTTCACCGAGGGCCTTTTCCTTAATGGACTTAACAAAGTCCTTCGCTACCATAAAATTAACGTCCGCTTCTAATAGAGCCGTACGTACCTGACGCAACGCAAGATTGACATCATCTTCTGTAATTTTGCCCTTCCCCTTTAAGGATTGAAAGGCTTCTTGCAGTTTTTCTGACAAGCTATCAAATGCCATAATATCCCTCCATTTGCGCCAATACTTGTTGCACCTTAGTTTCGGCCAATACCTCTTTAGGCAATGTTGCTTTCAACTGTGAAAGCAAGCCTTCCCGTTGTTCATATTGTGCCACCAAGTGCAATTTTGATTCGTAATCATTTAAAATGTGTCGAGCACGCTGTAAATTATCGTGTACAGCCTGTCGTGATACGCCTAATTCCTCAGCAATCTCGCCAAGGGACATATCATCTTCGTGGTGAAGTTGTAAGGACATGCGTTGCTTGTCCGTCAACAATGGCCCATAGAAATCTAAGAGCAAACTTATGAGCACTCGTTCTTCCATTTCGCCACCTCCATCACTGTCAAGTCATATTACTTTACATATACTACCGTACATAAAGAAATGTGTCAAGTAGAAATACTTAACACACTTAATTTATTGATATAATCACAGATATACAAGCTATCTCATCCCCTTGAACAAAAAACCAATAAACTAATTGACTACCTTAACATAATCATTCTAGACAAATTTAATTCATAATCAATGATAATTAATTCTAATTTCTACTTTTATATCTATAATAATATGCTATAATATCAATATCTAATATTTTCAATATAAAAGATAGGAGGTATTGTATGAATACCAAACAATATGACATTATCGTCTTAGGTTTCGGCAAAGCTGGTAAAACCTTAGCCGCAAAATTTGGCTCTATGGGCAAATCTGTAGCCATGATTGAAGAAAATCCTCTAATGTACGGTGGTACATGTATTAATATCGCATGTATCCCTACTAAGACGATGATCATTGCCGCATCAAAAGGCTTATCATACGATCAAGTATTAAACCAACGCGAAGTTGTTACATCTCGCTTACGCAATAAAAACTTCGGTATGTTAGATACAAACGAACATGTCGATGTCTATACTGGTCATGGTGAATTCATTAGCAATAAAGAAATCGCCGTTACCGCTGGTGAGGATAAAATTATCTTATCTGCTGACACTATCGTTATTAACACCGGTGCTGTAGCGATTAAACCTAATATTTCTGGCATTGATACGGCTACAGGTTTCTATAATAGTACAGAAATTCAACAATTACCTACTCAACCTAGTACATTAGGTGTTATCGGCGCTGGTCCTATCGGTCTTGAATTTGCCAGTCTATATGCAAAACTTGGTGCTAAGGTAACTGTATTCAACATCGAATCTAGCATCTTAAAACGCGAAGAACCTATCGTTCAAGAGCTAGCTACTGAGTACTTAACTGAACAAGGCATTACCATTCTTAATAATGTAACATTAGAATCTGTATCCAATGATGGAGACAAACCAGTTATCACCGCTAATAATCAAAACTACACTTTTGATGCTGTTCTATACGCTACAGGTCGCAAAGCCAATACAGCTAATATCGGTTTAGAACATACGGACATCGCTACTAACGAACGCGGTGCTATTGTAGTTAATGATACTTGTGAAAGCTCCGTCCCTGGTGTATACGCAGTCGGTGATGTAAACGGTGGTCCTCAATTCACATATATATCTCTTGATGACTTCCGTATCGTATTTGGCACACTTACTGGTAACAGCCAGTATACCTTAAAAGATCGTAAAAATATTCCTTATACTACCTTCTTAACACCTCCACTTTCTCGTGTAGGTCTTACAGAAGAAGATGCAATCAACCAAGGATATACGGTTAAAACGAAAGAAATGCTCGTAGCTACCATGCCTAGAGCACATGTAAACGACTATTTAAAAGGCGCCTTTAAAATTGTTGTGGATGCGGATAACGACTTAATCCTAGGCGCTACACTCTATTCTCAAGGCGCAGAAGAATTGATTAACTTAATTAAAATGGCTATGGATAATAACATTCCATATACATATTTCAAAAATCAAATCTTCACACACCCTACAATGGCAGAAAACTTAAACGACCTTTGTAATTTCTAAAATTTAAACTAGTACATGAAAATTAAATAACGCCAAAAGGCCACCATTATAAAATTAGTAATGGTGGCCTTTCTTCTATGTTCTATCAACATATCACACTGAAACAGAATATTATTTTTTTAGGATAGAATTTATTACCACATCTAAATCAGACTTTTCAGAACTACTAACCAAACCTGTATTTACCTCACTAAACAATGCTTTCATAATTAATAGCCGTTCTTCTTCATTAATATCTTTTCCATCAGCGATTAAAGCCTGATAAAATCGAGTTAAAGCCGCTTTTTGTTGATATACTTTTTTTAGATGCCAAGAAGATGTCCAAAATTTAATTTCAACTTTAATTATATAAATCATAAATGCTGTAGCAAGAAACATCATAGAGGTAGGATTAATCCAATAGCTTCCACTTGGTATGCCCTGTAAAATTGATGGAATCAAATATTGACTTAACAATATAATTAGTCCTATTATCGTAACTATTGTCAAGGCCCCCCATGTAAAAATAGAACTTTCTTGATCATTTGCACGACTATTCCATAATTCTTCTGGAGCTTCAAGCTTTAACTTTTCTTTATATGCCTCCTCTAAGTCTTTTAAACGCTTTTCAGCTTCAATGACATTATCATTTAACTTAGAAAATTTTTGTTTAATATCATCTATACTCTCATCAAAAAATTTTTTACTATTTTTTTGAATTTTTGAAGCTTCATCATGTTCTGACTTTATAAACCCTTGTAGTTTTTTCAATTCTGCATCAACTGAGGAAGTGTCAAAATTAGTAGTTTTAAGAAACTTCTCCATCCAAAACAATGCAGGTAAATTTTCATAATAATTAGGTCTAGTGAAATAATATCCCACACAATTTTTATCTTTATTAATAATAATAAAGTTATTCACAGCAGTTTCAAAATTCGAATTATTCCTATAATTTTTCCGAAACGATTCTATAAATTCAATTATCAACTCATAGAATTGATCTAGGTCACAATAAGAATTCACAGTAATAGTGGTAAAATATTTACCACTCTCTTCTACAATATTTACTGTACCATTTGCGAGTTGTGCCAAAATCTCTTTTTCTGGGACTAATTCCTTCTCATCATATTCTTTGTACTGATCAACAACTAAAGATATCCTATCAGTAATCGCTTTAATTGTATTTTCAATATAAATCCATTCATTTAAAGGTCTAGATTCATTTTCTTCCAAATTCAAAGACTTTAATCTTTTTATATTACGCGCTATTATTTCTTCAATTTCAACTAATGACCCTTCTATAGGTTCTAATTTAATCCAATACGTATTAGGAATTTCTAGCCTAAATATCCACTTATCATACAATAATTCTTTTACAGATGTTTCAGTAATATTTTCCATTCTATTCTCCCTAAATATTACTTTAAATTTTCTAATGAATGCAATAATAAGTTTATTTATTATACCTATTTAAAAACCGTTCTACATCCTCAAATGATTTGTAGTCATTAGCTAAACTCTTTTCTAATTGATGAGCTATAGAGTTAGCCTCTATACTAATATATTTCATAATAGTATTTTTATCTAATTTTTTATTAAATAGTTCAGTATATTCAGTAATTATAGGCATATACGTACAACTAATATACTTATTATAATAATCTTTAAAATACAAATATCTATTATCTATATCTAAATGTTCAATATAATATTTATAGCATACTATTAACTCATTAAATCTCGCTAATAACTCACCTGTTTTATCATTTATCCACATTGACATCTCAAAAACAGAATCATATTGTTTTCTCACATTGTTATATGAATCTGGATCATCAGTTATATCATAAACAATTTTATTAATCATTCCCATTGAACCGCCATAGCAACTCATTATTAATCTAAACAAAACCTCAACCCGTTCATAAGCTTTAAAACGCTTATCAATAATGTTTCTATAATAGTCTAATTTATATTGTTGCTTATTAATAAAATATTGTACTAATAATGTCCCAATTGCGCCTAATGCAGTCCCCAAAACAGCAATAATGATAGCAACATAATCCATTATATACCCCTCTAATCTTTGAATTACGTTAAAAACAAAATAATACAAGTATAAAATCAAGCCCTAATAATTAATTTTTAGTAAACAATCTACGTACTACCGTTTGTAACTTAGGTGTTAATACAACAGCAACCACAATCCCTGCAGCACTGGTAATCAAGGAGTATTGAATTTTACTAGCCGCTACGACCGCACTTTCAAGAACAAACCACCATGCAAGGAAGTAGCCAAAAGCTGTCCAAATCGCACCGGTGATAAGAGCTACCAAGATTCGACCAAAGGATGCAGTAGGTTTATTAATAGATGGTGGCAAATAGCCTGCAGTCAAACCACCTACGATAAGTCCTGCAATCCCTTTAATAAAGAAAGAGAATACGATGTATTGTGTATGACCACCAAAGAGATCAAATAGTGCAGAGCCGATTGCCGCACCTAAACCACCGTATAAACCACCAAACAGAATTGATGTCGTAAAGAGAGCCGCTGAACCAAGATGCACCATCGCTCCACCAGGTACTTCGATGCGAATTGTTGTTGCCACTGCACACAAAGCGGCAATAAAGCCAATATATACTATATCGCGAGTCTTTAATTTCATAGCCGAAATCCTCTCTTACTAAACAAATAACTATACTCAGTATAGCAGATGATGTGTACTATAAAAATACCGAGTTTATAGGAATTAAAATATTTGCAATAGAATGGAACAAGTTAAAAACAGCACCTATACAATTGTATAGGTGCTGTTTTTATTTTATATCATATATCAATTAGATTTTTGCTCGTTTTAAACGAAGCGAGTTACCTACGACTGTTACTGAGCTAAATGCCATCGCTGTACCCGCAATCATTGGATTTAATGCACCTATTGCGGCCAACGGAATACCAATACAGTTAAAGATCAATGCCCAAAATAGATTTTGTTTAATATTGGTCATTGTCTTACGGCTGAGTCGTACTGCTTGTACCAAGGTATGTAAATCATTTCGTACAAGGACGATGTCGGCTGCTTCTACCGCAATATCTGTACCACTGCCAATAGCAAAACCAATATCTGCCGTAACGAGAGCAGGAGCATCATTGATACCGTCACCAACCATCCCCACTACAAGACCTTTATCTTGCAATTCTTTTACCTTGCTAGCCTTATCTTGAGGCAATACTTCAGCTATAACATGGGAGATACCCGCCTGTTTAGCAATATATTGAGCAGTTCGACGATTATCACCAGTAAGCATCCATACATCAATACCTTGAGCATGTAACTCTTTTACAACCTCGATAGTTTCTGGACGTAATTCGTCTTCTACAGCCCACAAAGCACTAACAACGCCATCTACAGCTAGAACAGATACGGAAGCACCTTGTTCTTCAAAGCGTAAAATATCTTCTTGAACCGCCGTTAAATCATAACCTAGTTCATTCATCCAACGACTGTGCCCAAGTTGTACGGATACGCCTTGGTATGCACCTTGTAACCCTTTACCTGGTACATCAGCAAAACTTTCAAGTTCAACAGCTTTACCTTTATAGCCATGATCTTCACCATAGTAAACCATGGCCTTTGCAATCGGATGAGATGTACCACTTTCAAGAGCCATCATAATAGACATATTAGTACTTTCATCACCATTATAATTTTTAAAAGCCGTCACATCCAATACACCCTGTGTAAGGGTACCGGTTTTATCCATAACAATGGCATCGAGTTTACCCGCTTTTTCAAGATATTCTGCACTCTTGATGAGCACACCGTGTTCCGCACCAAGGCCAGACCCAACCATGATAGATGTTGGTGTAGCAAGGCCAAGCGCACAAGGACATGCGATAACCAGTACCGCTGTTGCATTAATGAGAGCAACGTTAATAGAATCTCCCATAATGAAGTACCACACAAGACCTGTCAAAACAGCAAGGCCAATAACGGTCGGTACAAAATATTGAGCCACGATATCTGCAATACGTTGAATACTAGCCTTGGAGGTTTGTGCCTCTTCTACAACCTTGATAATTTGAGACAACATCGTATCGGAACCGATACGCTTGGCTTCCATGGTAAAAGCACCACTTAGGTTTATAGTAGCACCAATAACTTCAGAACCAACTTGTTTTTCTACCGGTAAGCTTTCACCGGTCAGCATAGCCTCATCTACTGTGGAATATCCCTCAGTAATCGTGCCATCAACAGGGATCTTTTCACCTGCACGAACTTGTAAAATATCACCGGCTACCACCTTAGATGTAGGGATATCAATAAATTCTCCATCACGCAACACATGAGCCGTTGCAGGTTGTAAGGCAATCAATTTTTGAAGTGCTTCGGAGGTACGCCCTTTTGCAATCTCTTCTAAGAGTTTACCAAGAAGGATAAAAGTAATGAGCCACGCAGAGGTTTCAAAATATATTCCATGAGGGCCTAATTCAGGGTGAAATTGCCAGTTATAGATACTGAATAGATAAGCTACCGTCGTGCCCATTACTACGAGTACATCCATCGTAAGCGCCCCATTTTTCACTGCACTCCAGGCGCTCTTATAGAACATAAGACCAGGACCGAACTGAGCAATAGTAGCAAGAACAAACTCTACCCATACAGGCAATGCCTGAATACCAAATCGATGTAAGGTCATATTAATCATCATCGGTACTGCCATACAGGCGGCAATAATAAGTCGTATAATATGAGGTTTTAAGTTAACCTTTTCTATTTCTTGCTTTGTTTCGTCTGCTTCTGTAGCACCAAAACCAATATTCGTAATGGCATCAATAATCTGTTGTGAATCTATAGTAGCGCCATCTTTATATTCAACGCTCCCCTTTCGAGTTAAGAGGTTGACCTTAACAGATTCTACGCCCTCGACTTTAGAAACAACGTTTTCAACGCGTTTTACACAGGCTGCACAGTGCATACCTGTAATATCAAATTCTTGTTTTTTTACGCTCATATTCATAGGCCTTTCTACTCTGTAGATACATATATCTTATCTTACAACTTACTATATTATTACAAATCCGTACTATATTTTGTATCTATATACTTAAATATACGTCTAAACATCGGTCTATAAAAATGATATATACCCTATTGTAAATAAAATAGCCATAAACAGGTTCACTAAGAATGTTTAATATACTCTAAAACTTCAATATTGAACATATTTCATGAGTAACTACTCATATATCTATATTTAATAATAACATAAATTCTCATTACGTCAATATCCTACCAAATATAGGGTGGTATTTCTTTTTTATAAGGGAATTAACCGCTTTTACCTATACATAGCCTTCATAAATAGATTATAATAAAGTGATGATGAATAAACATAAACTTTGATTCCAAAGGAGGTGAATATATGTCTGAATCAATAAGCCCTACTGTGGAATTTATTTCTCTAGCAAAAGAATTTCGCCATGAATATGTTGTTGAAAAATCACGGTTTATAACAACTGTATATCCTTGCAAGACTGAAGAGGAAGCCCAAACCTTTATAAGCCGCATCAATAAAGAATTCTGGGATGCGCGCCATAACTGTACAGCCTATGCATTAGGCCCACAGCAAGAACAACAACGATCTTCCGATAATGGAGAACCATCAGGTACAGCAGGTAAACCAATGCTAGAAGTACTCAAAAAGACTGGCATTACCAATGTAGCCGTCGTCGTAACGCGTTATTTTGGAGGTATTAAATTGGGCGCTGGTGGCTTGATTCGGGCCTATTCACACTCTGTTGCGGAAACCTTACGTCTTGCCCCTAAAGAACTACATACAACACGAACCCGACTACAAGCAAAGATTGACTATTCGCTGTATGGAGCAGTAGAAAGATATGTCCAGGACGAAAAATTACATTATGAAGCAAGCTTTGGTGAATATGTAGACATTACAATTCTAATACCACCTACTGATGTAGAGCACATACAAAAAGAGCTCCAAGACATAAGTCATGGAGCTGCTACTTGTACTGTATTAGATTCTATTGAGGTGGTACTACCACTAGATAAATCATCTAGTTAGTAGATTCCAAACTTTTAATTGCCGTTATTAACTAAACCGGCTATGCCTTGACCGAGTTCACGACGTTTTTCCTTAGTCATAGGATAAGGCCATACTCGTTCTAATTGTTTTTTCCGGCTAATTTTATTACGAGCCGTCATTAATCTACGTGCTTCCCAATTACGAATTGCTTGACCTAAGGTTCTTTTTACCACGCCCATAGTAGTACCTGCTTTCTTAACTCTTGTTGTATATCAAAATTTGTGATAAGTATAGAAAGATAATTTAAAACTCAATTTACTTTCTATTACTTTGTTGAATTTAGTATATATAGCATTTTATTAAATGTGAAATGACCGTTACTTAGTTCGTTATAATTTTTATTTATCATATTATGTGTATAATAGGGAGATTCTATGGATACATCTTACTACCACAATTTTATTACCCTTGTTCAAACGGGCAATATGACACAGGCCGCAGAGATTCTTCATATTACACAACCAGCGTTAAGTAAGCAGTTGAAATATTTAGAGGCTGAATTTGGGGCTCAATTGATCAACATTAAACGCGGCCAACGAGGATCAAACTTACAATTAACAGATGCTGGTAAAATCTTCTACGAAAAAGCGCAACAACTCTGCTCTATTGAAGAATCTACATATAATGCTGTACAACAATTGAATTCACGCATTGAAGGTACTTTACGTATTGCGACGTCTGCATCTCGTTCAACGCCAATCGTACAGCAATATTTACCAGCTTTTTCCATGAAATATCCATCTGTCCATTTTGAAATTTATGAAGGACTTATGACAAATGTAGTGACCCAACTCATCAATGGTAGCGCCGAATTAGGTATCGCCAATATTCAAATGGTAGATGTCGATAAATTCGATATCCTGCTTACCCAAGAAGAGCATTTATACGCTATTTTCCGTCGTGATGTATTCTGGACAGATCGTGAGCATGATACCATCACGTGGGAAGACATAAAAAAATGTCCTCTATCCCTTTCTGGTGGCTCTGTTCGAATGATTATGCAGTCTAGCTTAACAGATATGGAGCAACTTAATGCGGTAGCTATAACTACAACAAAAAGCTCAGCTATTGAGTGGGCCTCTTCTGGTCGTACAGTTTCTTTAGTCCCAATGGACGCTAAGGAACTTATTAATCATCGCAAAATGGCCCGCATCAAATTGCCAGAATTCTCGGGGGATTTCAAAAAAGCTTTTATCACACTTAAAGGACATGCACTTTCCCCAGTAGCACAGCAATTTATTGACTTTTACAAAGCCTATGTATAATCATATTTGTACATACTATTACCATAATATGACATTAACAGCTCATATGATTGGTACCTATTTGATTATAGATGCCAATACAATACATAAGAAAAGACCTAGTACAATTTGTACTAGGTCTTTTTGTATCAGATCTTACATTACGGCAATGCTTATGGTTGCTTAAGTTCACCGTAGATATGATTTTATTAAGCTTGATGAACAGCACCTACAATATCAGTGATGCTGTTAAGATTATATTGTTCTACATATTCGCTCATTTCACGGGCAATACGTGAAATTGCTGTTGGATCTACCATCGTAGCTGTACCAACTTGAACGGCTTGCGCCCCTGCCATCATAAATTCGATAGCATCTGTGCCAGTCATGATACCACCAAGACCAATAATAGGAATAGTTACCCCTTTATAAACTTGATGAACCATGCGAAGAGCCACGGGCTTTACGGCTGGGCCAGATAATCCACCATAAATATTCCCCAATACAGGTTTACGACGGTGAATATCTATAGCCATGCCCAACAAGGTATTAATGAGACTTACTCCATTGCCACCACCGGCCTCAACAGCCTTTGCGATTTCTACAATGTCTGTTACATTTGGTGAAAGTTTTACAATAACGGGCTTATCTGTTACTTTACGAACCGCTTTTGTTACCTGTTCTACTACCTTTGGATCTATACCAAAAGCCATGCCTTCACATTCTACATTTGGGCAAGATACATTAACTTCAAGGCCTGCAATACCATCTACAGATAGTGTCTCTGCCATCCACGCAAATTCCTCTACCGTACCAGCAGACATATTCGCTAGCAATGGTACATCATATTTCTCAAGATCCGGTAGAATTTTCCTAACAAAATGTTCAGCCCCAGGATTTTCAAGGCCAATGCAGTTCAATACGCCAGATGGTGTTTCTGCAATGCGAGTGCCAGGATTACCATGACGACCTTTAGGTGTTAAGCCTTTTACAGAAATAGCACCTACTTCATTACTAAGGTCTAAATAACCAGCATACTCAGGGCCATTACCAAAGGTGCCAGATGCAGCAATAATAGGATTTTTCATCTTAATTCCGCAGTAATCAATAGCAAGCTTTGGATTTGGCGTAACAGTGTTATTTAAATCGCGTTCACGCATTAAAAGAACACCTCCTCAGCTGGGAATACAGGACCATCCTTACAAACCTTATAACGTTTGCCACCGGCACCATCACAAGCGCAACCTAAGCAACCGCCCGTACCACATCCCATGCGCTCTTCTAAAGATACTTGGCATGGCACATCGAGTTCTTTAGCCACTTGTGCTACGCCTTTCATCATAGGCATAGGACCACAAGTCATAACAGAAGTAAACGAATTAGCATTAATTAGGTCAGGCATGATTGCTGTAGGGAAGCCTTTTGTACCTACGCTACCATCATCAGTAGTGATGTGGACTTGAACAGGCGTATCTTTAAATAAATCAGCCCAGAAGGTTTCGCTTTCATTTCTAAAACCAAGAATAACTTGTGCTTCTTCACCTTTTTGCAAATGGGATGCGATACATAGCATCGGTGCAATACCAACGCCACCGCCAACGAGAAGCATATTCTTAGATGTTACAAATGGTTCTCCCAAAGGACCTAAGCAATCTAGAGTATCGCCAGGAACGAGACGTGTCATAATTTCAGTCCCCTTGCCTACAACGCGATACAAAAGGGTAATCGTACCCTTTCGGGCATCAAATCCAGCATAGCTAATAGGACGGCGCAATAATGGCGCCGTAGAGTCCGCTACGCGAACATTACAAAACTGTCCTATCTTTGCTTCTGCTGCCTGTTTTGGTGCGTGAATATCCATAATCCACACATCAGAGCCTATTTGCTCATTGCGAACGACTTCGCCCTGTTCTACATAGCCACTCATGGTTTTACTCCAATTCAAAATCTTGTAATGCTTCTACAGTGTAGTTCGCATCATCTTTACGATTCGCCACAACACGCAATACTTCCCGTGCTGTATCGAGACTTGTTAAGCATGGTGTACCCATTTCTACAGCGAGACGACGCAATTGGAATCCTTCGCGTTCAGGTCGTTTCCCTGCAGTCAATGTATTAAGTACAAGATCGACTTTGTCTTGACGAATGTGGTCAGCACAGTTATCATCACCTTCAGAGATTTTGTTAACTACCTTGCAGTCAACGCCATGTTCTTTGAAGTATTTACCAGTACCACCAGTTGCTTCAATATGATAGCCCAAATCAATAAAGCCTTTTGCTAATTGACTAGCCTCCTCTTTATCGCGGTCTGCTACAGTCATGAGGATTGTACCATCCTCAGGAATACGCATATTCGCACCATTAATAGCTTTAAATAATGCTTCAGAATACGTGCGACCAATACCCATAACTTCACCAGTAGACTTCATTTCAGGTCCAAGAGCAATTTCTACAAGGCCCATTTTAGAGAAGGAGAATACAGGTGCTTTTACAGCTACATATGGTTTATTAGGTACAAGACCATGTGGTAAGCCTAAGTCTTTTAAGCTTTCACCAAGAGCAATGCGTGTTGCACATTCTACCATATTGATACCTGTAACCTTAGATATGAATGGTACAGTACGGCTAGAACGAGGGTTAACTTCGATAACGTTAAGTTCACCATCAGCCACGATATATTGAATATTAAGTACACCTTTAACATTAAGGCCTACTGCAATACGACGTGTATAATCAACGATTTGATCAATCAATTCTTGGCTCAAATGTTGAGCTGGATAAACGGCCATGGAGTCACCAGAGTGAACACCGGCGCGTTCGATTTGTTCCATAATACCAGGGATACATACATCGGTACCATCGGAAATAGCGTCAACCTCTACCTCCATACCAACCATATAACGGTCGATAAGAACAGGATGCTCCTTAGATGCTACTACGGCTTCCTTCATGTATACATCAAGCTCTTTATCGTTGTATACGATTTCCATAGCTCGTCCGCCCAATACATAAGAAGGGCGAACGATTAATGGGTATTTCAACTTTTTAGCTGCTTCTTGTGCTTCTTCATCAGAGGTTACCAGAGCACCTACTGGGCGAGGGATACCAAGTTTCGCCAACAATTCATCAAAGCGTTCACGGTCTTCCGCCATATCGATGCTATCTACGGATGTACCGAGGATTTTGACGCCACGTTCTGCCAATGGGCCTGCCAAATTTATAGCCGTTTGACCACCAAATTGAGCAATGACGCCCGCTGGCTGTTCTTTATTGATGATTTCCATTACATCGTCCACAGTCAATGGCTCAAAGTATAAAGAGTCAGAAATATCAAAGTCAGTAGACACTGTTTCTGGGTTGTTATTAATCATAATAGATTGATAACCCGCTTTACGAAGGGCCCATGAGGAATGTACGGAGCAGTAATCGAACTCTACGCCTTGACCAATACGAATCGGGCCAGAACCAAGTACCACTACGGATTTTTCGCCTAGTGGTTTAACTTCGTCTTCTTGTGCATAAGCACTGTAATAGTACGGTGTTTTAGATTCAAATTCAGCCGCACATGTATCTACGTATTTATATGTTGGAAGAATATTCCATTCTTTACGTTTTGCACGAACATCTTCTACAGTTGTATTAGCATAACGAGCGATAACAGAATCAGTGAAGGAATAACGTTTTGCTTTGCGCAATACATCCTCTGTTAAACCTTGCTCAGCCAATGCTTTTTCCACAGTAACAATGTTTTTGATTTTTTCAATAAAGAATGTATCAATTTTTGTAATATAGTGGATTTTTTCTACACTGATTCCCTTGCGAAGTGCTTCTGCTACAACATAGATACGTTCATCATCTACTAAATGTAAACGTTCGATCAATTGTTCCATAGACTCATGAGCGATTTTCTTAAGCTCAATATGGTCTAAACCAATTTCCAAGGAACGAATTGCTTTAAGTAAGGAGCCTTCCAAAGAACGGTCAATAGCCATAACTTCGCCAGTGGCTTTCATTTGTGTGCCCAAGGTACGATCTGCCAAGTTGAATTTTTCAAAAGGCCAGCGTGGGAACTTAGTTACTACATAGTCAAGAGTCGGCTCAAAGCATGCTTTAGTTTCACCGGTTACAGCATTTGTAATTTGATCCAATGTCATGCCTACTGCAATTTTTGCTGCTACCTTCGCAATTGGGTACCCAGTTGCTTTAGATGCCAATGCAGAGGAACGAGATACGCGAGGGTTTACTTCGATAACAATATATTCGTTGCTATTTGGATTCAAAGCGTATTGTACGTTACAACCGCCTTCGATTTTTAAATAACGGATAATCTCTACAGATGCGGTACGCAGCATTTGGTATTGAATATCGTTCAAGGTTTGGCTTGGTGCCACAACGATAGAATCCCCAGTATGCACACCAACAGGGTCAATATTTTCCATATTACATACGATGATGCAGTTATCTGCACTATCGCGCATTACTTCGTATTCAATCTCTTTCCAGCCTGCAACGGAACGTTCTGCTAGAATTTGGTGAATTGGTGAAAGTTTCAAACCACGACGTGTGATTTCATACATTTCATCTTCATTATGGGCAATACCTCCACCAGTACCGCCTAATGTGTATGCAGGACGGATGATAATAGGATACCCAATACGATTAGCAAAGGCTACTGCTTCTTCAAGATCGTTAAAGATATCGGATTCAGGAACCGGTTGGTTGATTTCCTTCATCGCTTCTTTGAAAAGCTCACGGTCTTCCGCTTGTTTAATGGCTTCAAGAGTTGTACCAAGAAGTTTTACACCATATTCTTCTAATACGCCAGCTTCAGACAATTGTACCGCCATATTAAGACCTACTTGACCACCTAATGTAGCCAACAAGCCCCAAGGGCGTTCTTTTTTTATAACTTCTGTTACGAATTCAAGACTAATCGGTTCTACATATACGCGGTCTGCAATATCTGTATCAGTCATAATAGTAGCAGGGTTGGAGTTAACTAATACTACTTTATAACCCTCTTCTCGAAGGGAACGGCATGCTTGTGTACCAGCATAATCAAACTCTGCAGCTTGACCGATAATAATTGGACCAGAACCAATTACAAGTACTTTTTTTGCTTCTGAGGTCATATTATTTTCCCTTTCTCATTAAGTCTTCAAATTCGTCAAATAAATATAGGTTATCAGTAGGTCCTGGGGATGCTTCTGGATGGTATTGTACGGAGAAGATTGGCAATTCTTTATGACGCATACCTTCTACGGTACCATCATTTACACTACGATGTGTAATTTCTACGAAATCTGGCAAAGAAGTATCATCTACCGCATAACCATGGTTTTGAGATGTAATATATACCCGACCAGTACGTAAATCTTGTACAGGATGGTTAGAACCACGGTGACCAAATTTCAATTTGAATGTGGTACCACCATAAGCTTGTGCCAATACTTGATGCCCCATACAGATGCCAAAGATTGGTTTCTTACCAAACATTTTCTTTACTTCTTCTACTGCATAGCCAAGATCTTGAGGGTCTCCAGGGCCATTAGATAAAAAAATACCATCTGGATTTGCTGCCAACACATCTTCAGCCTTAGCATCTGCAGGAAATACAGTAAGACGACAGCCTGCAGCTTCTAGAGAGCGAAGGATATTTTCCTTTACACCATAATCCATTACCGCTACGTGGAATTCAGCATTTTTATCGCCACGCATACCTTGCCATTTTGTAGTTACACGCATAACTTGATCTGTTGGCAAGTCTTGTTTAAACAATTTTTGAATATCCTCCATAGGGTAATCAGAGCGTACGAGTACGCCCTTCATTACACCATGGTTACGAAGAACACGTGTAATCGCACGTGTATCTACATCATAAAGGCAAGGGATGCCGTGCAAACGAAGATACTCACTAAATAACCCCTCATTTTGCCAGTTAGATGGAAAGTCACACAGTTCACCTACAATAAAACCTTTACAATATGGCTTAGGACCTTGAGTGATAGAATTTAAAGTACCATAATTACCAATTAAAGGATAGGTTAATGTAATAATTTGATCCGCATAGGATGGGTCAGTCAAGATTTCTTGATACCCGGTCATACCTGTGTTAAATACAACTTCACCTACCGTTGGGGCGCCACCTAATAAGGAACCTTCAAACACGGAACCATCTTCAAGAACTAACTTGCCTTTCATTATAAGACTACGCCCTCCTTCATAACAATTTTGCCATCAACTACTGTAAGTTTAGCTTTACCTGTAACAGTCATACCATCAAATGGGCTAACTTTACCTTTTGTATAAAATTTATTTCTATCTACTGTCCACTTTTCAGTTGTAGAGAATACAGTAATATCCGCTGGCTTACCAACTTCAAGAACACCTGCATCAAGGTGCATCAACTCAGCTGGTCGAGTACTCATATAGTACACAACTTGATCAATGCTAAGTTTATCAGGACCATATGCATTTGTAATAACCGCTGCCAAAGATGTTTCGAGGCCACTGAAACCATTTGGTGCACAGCAGAATTCATGGTCTTTTTCTTCGTATGCATGTGGTGCATGGTCTGTAATAATCGCATCGATTGTGCCATCTTTCAAGCCTTCTAATAATGCTTGGCGATGATCTTCTGAGCGAATTGGAGGAGCCATTTTAAATGCTGGATTATATTCGCGTAGGTATTCATCTGTGAAAGACAAATGTTGGCTTGTAACTTCACAGGTTACATTAAGGCCTTTAGCCTTCGCACGGCGCACCATATCTACAGTATTTTTACTACTTACGTGAGCAATATGGATATGACCACCTGTCATTTCAGATAACAAGATATCACGAGCAACAGCCAAATCTTCAGCTACTGCAGGGCGACCAATAACACCTAATTCATAAGAAACAATACCTTCATGCATATGGCCATTTTTAGTCAATGTAATATCTTCTGCATGATCGATAACCATCTTATTAAACATGGACGAGTATTCTAAAGCACGACGCATAAATGCAGCATTTTCTACATAGTGGCCATCATCGGAGAAAGCTACTACACCAGCTTCTGCCATATCCCCCATTTCAGCAAGTTCCTTACCTTCAAGACCTTTTGATACAGCACCAATAAATTCTACCTTAACAACACCAGTAAGTTCGGCTTGCTTTTGCAACCCTCTTACGAGCGCAGCATTATCTACCACAGGATTTGTGTTAGCCATAGTTACAACACGTGTGAAACCACCTGCAGCAGCGGCTTGTGTACCGGAGTGGAAATCTTCTTTCGCTTCTTGACCTGGCTCACGCAAATGTGTGTGAATATCAATAAGGCCTGGTGCTACAATAAGACCTGTTGCATCATATATCTCAGCACCTTCAGCATTTAAGTTTTGACCGATGGCTGCAATTTTACCATCTTTTACGAGAATGTCTGCTACTTCGTTTTGTTTTTTCGCCGGATTTACTACCGTACCATTTTTAATAAGCAAGCTCACTACCGTCACCTCCGATAATAGTTAAGTACAATACAGCCATACGTATAGCTACGCCATTACGCACTTGTTCTTGAATTACTGATTGATCAGAATACGCCACATCTGGTGCGATTTCTAGACCACGGTTCATTGGGCCTGGATGCATGACCATTACATCGTCTTTAGCTAATTTCAATACATCGTTATTAATACCAAAGATACGTGCATATTCTCTGTTTGTAGGATATAGTGCAGAGTGAATGCGTTCTAATTGAATCCGAAGTACGTTTACAACATCTGCATCAACAACGGCTTCACGAATATCGTGGTGTACGGTAACACCTAATTTTTCAAGTTCTGGATATACCATTGTACGAGGACCAGCCAGATGTACATCAGCCCCCATTTTTGTAAGTCCATAAATGTTGGAGCGGGCTACGCGACTATGCATTATATCGCCAAGGATAACCACCTTTAATCCTTCAATAGATTCCTTTTTCTCTAAGATAGAATACATGTCTAGTAATGCTTGTGTTGGATGCTCATGAGCGCCATCACCTGCGTTAATGATAATCGGATCTACGGCTTTCGTAGCGTATAAAGGTGCACCTTCTGCGCTGTGGCGCATTACGATAGCATCTGTGCCCATGTAGGACATAGTTAACAATGTATCGCGGAAGCTTTCACCTTTACCCATGGAAGATCCACTAGGAGAAAGATTGATCACGTCAGCCCCTAAGTATTTGCCGGCTAACTCAAAGGAACTACGGGTACGAGTACTTGGTTCCATAAAAAGGTTGATAATGGATTTCCCCTTTAATAGTGGAACCTTCTTGTCATCAGAAAGAACGATTTTCTTCATTTTCTTTGCCACATCTAAAATCAATTTGATTTCTTCAGGTGACACATTTTGCAAACCCAATAAATCTTTGCCTTTTAGGCTAACTTGTCCCATGATTTCCTCCTAACTCACGTAACAAAAAAGACCTTTTGCCCAGGGCAAAAGGTCAAATAGTTTGCACAAAGAAGCCCCTATGGGCACTTCAACTATATTCCTTTCTCAGCCTCTCTGGACTAAATTAAAAGGTATTGTATTATGCAATGGTCTCTCGTACCATATATGCATTTCTTTATTTATTGTACTGAATCCACCTTTGAAAGTCAATGTAAAACACAAAATTCATATGGATTTTAAAAAGAGGACAAGCATATAAAATTGCTTGTCCTCTCTATATTTAAACAGCTATTAATCCACTTCTATATCTTAAACTTTAATCTAAAATTTTTTTTAGAAATTAAGGGTCTTAACCTAATGGATATAATCTTGGTGGGTTTTCTTCATCATTTTGCTGTTCATTTTGTGGAGTATATGGCATTTGATCTTGTTGCGGCTCATTCGCTACAGGATCTATCTGCACATATTGCTGATTTGGCGACAATTGAGGTTGACGTTGCTCACGACGACGTGTATTTTGAGATGCAGTCGGTCTAGGTTTTGTCAACTCATCAATGGATACAGCATTTGGAATAGTTACATTTGATGTATCCCCATGAATATCATCAAGTTCACTGAAGGAAGGAGTCCTCTTAGATGCTTGAGCAGCCTTACGTTCGGCTTCAAGTTGTTGACGTGCAAGTTCTGCACGACGACGAGCACTCTCTTGTTGATCTCGGACACGTTGAATAGCTTCAGCACGCTCTTTTGCTTTACGCTCGATTTCAGCTTGAGCCAACGCTTGTTGACGAGCAGCTTCAGCTTTACGCTCTGCTTCTAGTTGCGCTTTATATCGTTCCTCAGCAATACGTCGTGCCTCTGCGGCTTGACGTTCTGCTTCAGCTCGTTCTGCAGCAAGTCGCTCTTGCTCTGCCTTACGAGCTTCTGCCGCTAAGCGGGCCTCCTCTGCTTTACGAGCCTCTTCGGCACGTCTTGCTTCTTCTATGCGGCGAGCTTCTTCGGCTCTACGCGCTTCTTCAGCACGTTTAGCCTCTGCAACAATTCGAGCTTCTTCTGCACGGCGCGCAGCTTCAAGACGTTCCTGTTCAGCTCTACGTTGTGCCTCAAGTCTAACTGCTTCTGCTTTCCGAGCTTCTTCTGCTCTACGTGCTTCTGCTGCTAAACGAGCTTGTTCAGCTTTACGCGCTGCTTCAATTCGAGCTGCTTCAGCTTTGCGTGCGTCCTCTGCTCGTTTTGCTTCTGCTGCTACGCGAGCGGCCTCAGCTTTACGTTCCGCTTCAATTCGAGCTTCTTCTGCTCTACGCGCTTCCTCCGCACGACGAGCCTCTTCTGCTTTTCTTGCTGCTTCCATTTGTTGTGCTTCCAAAGCAGCCTTAGCCTCTGCCGCTCTACGAGCGTCTTCTTGGCGCTTCGCTTCAAGAGCGGCTTGCTCGGCAGCACGTTGTGCTTCTAAAGCAGCTTTCGCTTCTGTTGCTTTACGAGCTTCTTCGGCACGTCTTGCTTCCAATGCTTCCTGCTCAGCTTTACGTTGTGCTTCTAAACGAACTCTAGCCTCAGCAGCCAAGCGTTCCTCTTCGGCCTTTTTGGCTTCTAAAGCAGCTTTTTCTGCTGCTCGTTGCGCTTCAAAGCGAGCCTTAGCTTCGGCCGCTTTTCTTTCTTCCTCCGCTTTGCGTGCGGCCTCAATACGAGCAGCTTCAATTCTACGTTCTTCTTCAAGACGTTTTGCTTCCGCTGCTAGTCGAGCTTCTTCTGCTTTACGAGCCGCCTCTAGTCGATCCGCTTCCGCTTTTCTCGCTGCCTCGATACGTGCCATTTCAGCTTTACGAGCCGCTTCCGCCTTTCGAGCTTCCTCTGCTTTACGCTCTGCTTCGGCTTTTTCAGCCATCTTGCGCTCAATTTCAGCATGCTTGGCTTCTGCAGCCTTTCGCAACATTTCAGCTTTTTCTGCAGCTAGTCGAGCCTCTTCGGCTTTTTTACGAGCTAAGGCTTCTTTCTCGTCTTTTGCTTTTTTAAGTTGCGCTTCTTTTTTTACATCTGCTGCAGCTTTATCGCTCATCTTTTTAGTTTCTTCATGAGCAATTTTTTCTGCCCGTTTAGCTGGACTTTCAACAGTAGATTTTTTAGTATCTACTGTCCCTTTATCTCCATCTTTCCCCCCTACAGGACCTACAGGTATTTGTGTCCCCCCTTGAGTTGGGTGCCCTAAGATATCTTTAACATCTTTCGGTACATTAACAGCAATGGTTTGATGTTTTTGTGGATTTGCAAGAGATTCAGGAATCAACAAGAAACGAATTGGCAAATTCGATGCACCAGCTGGCATAAAGTTTAACGTTAATAAATCGCCCGCATTATAGTTCCCTAAAAGACGGCTATCTAATATAGTACCTTCCCCTAATGCGGAAATACCATCTGCACCACCAATGTGATAAGTCCGTGTATCTGTCTGTCCCCTTCTAGCACCTTGTTGATGTAATGTTTTTATCGTAAAGGAACCAGAATAAGGTCCCCCAAGAGGGTTAAAATACAGTCTAAACGGTTCATTACCCTTAGTAGGAATTTTTAGCGTATATGATACGCCATAGTTACCACGATCTCGAACAAATGCTTTATTTTGCATTTCGTCTACACCATTAATAAACGTATCTTCTCGGTCATTACCAATTTCTACAAAGGCACCACCTAAAGCGGTGTCGAATGGTGTAGCAACCTCCATATTACGTTTAGCACCAGTATAGGTACCGCGCAATTGTATTTCATCTATGGGAAGATTTTTCACCCAATGTGACGCATCTACGGGGTCCATCCCCATAGGCAGCATCATAACACGCGCAAATATAGGCCCTTCTGTTTTAATATCTACAATACCCGTAAATAATGCATCTCGATTTACCGGTGTATTTTCTAAGTCACTAAAGATTAATTGGCGCCCTTGTGGTGGAATGCTAAGAGAATATAATGGTCTTGCATCTGGGCTTTCATTAAGAGGTTGCTCCAAATCCTTTCGAGACAAATCACGACCTGCTGCAAAATAATCAGGTGTAGCTACAGATTTTAATTGTCTCATGACATGTACTGAAGTTGGATAAGCCGTTTGGTTTTCTAAGACGATAGCAATCTTGTGAGGTAAATCCATTTCATTTACATGATAGAAATAGATACGACCATTGCCATTAATTGTACCTGCACTTAACGTACCTCCTACAGGTCCTACATATTCAGGACTATCTGATAGGAGCAATGTATCCGTTTGAGACACCAACGATGGTGGCAACGGAGAAAACTGAAAATATCCAATTGATTGTAAATCTATATCACGAGCTTCTACATGGCCTGTAAGGGCAGCCATGGCGGCCATAGCCGCAGCTACACAATATCTTGATTTATAGGAAAACATATATTATTACCTCTATACTTCTTCGAGCCCCAATGGGTCATACGTAAGTGCTAATGCTTCAATCTTCTTTAGTCGATGGCCAATTCCAGATTTAGATAGTTTCCCCTCCATCAACTCTTCAAGTTCTTTTAAACTCGCTTCAGGATTCTCCCACCGAAGTCTTGCAACGACGCGCAACTTTTCTGGTAATTCTTCAATGCCGATTTCTCTATCAATAATACGGATTGCTTTTACCTGACGAACTGCTGCATCCACAACCTTCTGTAAATTTGCAGTCTCACAGTTGACTTGACGATTAATTTGATTCCGTACGGTTTTCATAATCCGCACATTTTCAAATTCCATAAGCGCCGATTGAGCACCCATGATTTGCAAACAATTTGTTACTGCATCCCCTTCTTTAAGATATACTACATACTCTTCCTTCCGCTCCGTTAAGCCTGCATGAATGTGAAAAAGCCGTAATACATGGATAATTTCCCTCGCAAAAATCTCGTTTCCCGTCATAAACTCAAGATGGTAATCACTTTGTGGTTTATTAACAGAGCCTCCCCCTAAAAAAGCTCCCCTTAAAAAGGCACGTCGTGCTTCCATTGATTTGAGCCAACTGCGAGGAATTTGTTCGGTTACAGGCCATAAAGCGAGATCCTCTAAAGCCCGTCTCCCCTCTATAGAAGGTTCCACAGAGAGCGTATACATATTTTTTTTACGCAGGTTTAAACCTTGTCGTACTAATACATTTGTAGGTAATTCGTATTGCTTTTTCAAAATCCCAAGCAACCGACGAGCTACTGCATTATTAGCCGTAGCCAAACGAATGCCAACGGCACCTTTCATCCCCAAAATGATAGATCCGCTCATACGCAATAAGCAAGACGCTTCAATTTTCATGGCCACATCTGCATCATTAGAGGCTTCATATTGGCATAATTCATTTTTTACATCTTCTGCAAATGACATGGACATCCCTTCTCATTAATGATCATCTCGTTGAAGATAATATTCCAAGATATGCGGTTCAGTGTTAGATTGCATAGCATGAATGATATCCATAATAACTTTACCTAACCGTTCAGGATCGTGAACAGCTGGTTTTTGAGGGTTAATTAAGGTAGCTCGTATAGTGCGGATTCCTTTGTCTTGTAACTTCTTAGTATCTAATACCAATGGTTCAGATCCTACAGCACTATATTGTTCAACCATTTGAATTGGCAACGGCCCATCATTGGCAAGAACAGTATCTATAATTCCTTCTCCGCCATGAGCAATTAAAGCCTCTACATGATCATTTAATGTGTAGCCTGTGGTTTCACCCGGTTGTGTCATAACATTAGCAATATAGATTTTATTAGCCTTACTGGCACGTACATGAGAGGCCAACTTATCGGTTAGTAAATTTGGGATAATGCTTGTATATAAACTACCAGGACCTAAAATAATTACATCCGCTTCATCAATGGCACGTAATGCAGCCCCCTCTGGCTTAGGCAATGCTGGATCACTATAGATATGACGAATTCGTTTACCCGAGTGTGGTATATTACTTTCACCTTCTACAATAGTGCCATCTGTCATCTCTGCACGCAATTTAATGAACTCTGTAGAGGAAGGAATTACACGACCACGGACACGCAACAATTTACTAGCCGCTTCAAGAGCTTCTTCAATATCTCCATCATAAACTTGAGCAAGCGCAGTGATAAAGAGATTACCAAAACTGTGCCCAGAAAGCTCATTTTCACCATCGAAACGATAACGGAATAAGTTCTCCATTACTCCTTCTTGTTCAGCTAATGATACTAAACAGTTTCGCAAATCACCAGGAGCTATCATTTGAAAGTCTTCTCGCAAGCGACCAGAAGAACCTCCATCATCAGCGACAGTTACAATCGCAGATAGGTTTGATGTATGTGATTTTAAACCACGCAATAAATTTGATAAGCCCGTACCACCACCGATTACTACAATTTTTGGGCCCTTATCGAGTCGGATATTTTGAAAAATAATATCCGATACCTTGCTGTCAGGATTAGGTAGTACCGCACGAATAATCGTTTTAATAACTTTACTCGTACCGATGAGCATTAATACAGCACCAATCGATAATACTACAGTCCCTACAGCAATGAGTACATTATAATTGTAAAAGCCCGTCATATTATAGGAAAAGGCAAGTACAATATCTTCAAGAACCGCAAGCCATTGATAGTTAAAAATCAAAGAAATACCAATAATTAAAAGACCTACACCACAACTAAATAGGGCAAGCCAACGTTTTATATTTAGACCCGGAATTAGCCACCGGAACCATCCTTTTCGCAACATAATCCCCCCTACCTAGTTATCAAGTGTTATAATTTCATGAGGATTATAATCTTCTTCTACATTATTTTTCATCATATCTCTATGTTCAACAGTTACACGATATCCTTTTTCTAACAAGTGGGAGTATAGAGCCTCTGCCATAGCTACAGATCTATGCATACCACCTGTGCAACCTACTGCCACAATAAACTGAGATTTCCCTTCTTGTTCATAATTTGGTACAAGGAAGTCCATGGTATCAAAGTAACGTTTTTTAAATTCCTCGGTTACTTCAAAGGAATGGATATATTCATTCACTGCTTTCACACGACCTGTTTTATGACGAAACTCAGGAATATAAAATGGATTAGGTAGAAAACGAACATCCCATACCATATCTGCATCGAGAGGAATACCATACTTAAAACCAAAGCTCACTACAGTAATCGCCATACCATGAGCTTCATCAACTTGAGCAAAGCGCGTTTTTAAATACTCTTTCAAGCTAGCCGTCTTCATATTAGTGGTATCAATAATAAAATCTGCTTTATGGCGCACAGAGTTAAGAATTTGGCGTTCTTTTTTTAGCCCTGTTGTAATTAGCCCATTAGGAGCCAATGGATGACTCCGTCGACTTTCCTTATATCGACGAATCAAAGTCTCATCTGTAGCATCCATAAATACAATTTCAAAATCTACCTTCATATCTTTTAATGTATCTAAAGATGAAGAAAGAGCTTCAAAAAATTCGCCCCCCCGAATATCTACAACAAGAGCAACGCGATTAGTCCGTTCTCCACCTTGTCGGCAAATTTCACTTAATTTAGGAATCAGCACAGGGGGAATATTATCAATACATAAATACCCCATATCTTCTAAAGCTTGCAATACTTGAGTTTTGCCGGCACCTGACATACCTGTAACTATTAACAAACGAAATGCTTCCATAGTTTTACTCCATTATAAAAGATTATCTTTAATCCAATGGGCTACTCCATCGTCATTATGATGGCCACAAATTGTATGAGCCACAGATTTTACATGATCTGTAGCGTTTTCAACAGCTACAGAGTAACCTGTTTTACGTAGCATAGAAATATCATTTTCTGCATTACCAAAAGAAACGATATGTTCTAAACTAATATGATTATCTAAAGCTAGTTGTGTCAAAGCACGCCCCTTTGACACATTAAGGGCAACGATTTCTAAAAAGTCTTTTTGGCTACGAACTAGATTAACCAAATCGCCCACTTCAGGAGTCAAAGTATCAATAATTTGATCAATCCCCTCTACTGTATCAATAGCGATTAGCTTATTTGGTTCAGACTCTAAAGTATATAACCCATCACCTAAAAACTCTGCTTTCGCTCCCGTTTGAACTTCATAGAGATCGGACTGCCATGTTTTATGATGACATAGCAAATGATCATCTATATAGGATTGTATATGCCAATCATATTGTTTTGCTAATTCATAAATACGCTGTACAGCCTCAACAGAAACGGTCTGCTCAAATAGTTTACACCCTGTTTCTAATTCTTGAATGAGTCCTCCAGAGAACAAAATCATGGGTACATTACCAAGCTTTAAAGCAGAACCAATAGGCTTTGCCGTTTGATACATCCGTCCCGTAGCAATGGTAACAACGATGCCCCTTTGCTGTAAACGATGTAACACATCTACTGTATAGTCAGATACAGTATTATCACTGCGTACCAAGGTTTCATCACAATCAATGGCAACCATTTTAATATGAGAAAAAGAAGGATTCATGTTTGCCTCCTTTATAAAAATTTTAAATACTCTTTATTATACCATTAATAGTGGCTATATAGATAGAAATTAGCGGTAAGAACTCTAATAATGATTAGAAAGTATAGTCATAAAACTTTCATTAAATGCAAAATCCTCTATTATCAATTAATTATTATTTCTTAATCAATTGTATAATATTAATAAAACACTATAATAAACACTTCATATAATTTTCATTTAACTTTATATTAAACACAAAAAAGAGACTCCCGAAGAAGTCTCTTTCATATAATTAACTATCAAATTAGAATTTGTAGTTAAGGTCTGCACGGTAAAAGTCACCTTTGTCAGTACCATCTTGAGTTTTCCAGTCGAAACCATAGTTAGCAGATAAACCAACGTTATTTTGCAATGCATAGTCAACGGAAGCCATCCAACCTTTAGCATCTGTAGTGTAGAATTGATTATAAGTAGTATCTACAATTGGTGCATTTTTCTTTTGGTTGAAGTATTGACCTTTTACGCCCCAAGTACCTGCTTTTTTGATGTCGTAGTTACCAAAGCCAAGACCTGCAGTCCAAGCTTGAGAGTCGTCTACATGGGAATCTTTCAACCATTCGCCACCAACCCAAACTTTGTCGAAGTTAGCATCAGCATTGAAGCCATAGATGTTTTTGTAACCATTATCAGTATCTTGATTTACACGGTCGTAGAAACCGCCTACCATAGTGTGTTTACCTACTTTACCAGTTAAACCAATATATGTGTTAGTTACATTTTGATCTTTTGTTAATTCGTTACCATTGGTATTATTGGCAACAATTCTACCATTATCACCGGATACCATGTAACCGTATGCAGCTTGTACATTAATTTTATCGTTGCCAACATTCAATTGAGCACCGTCGAATGTGCCGTCGAACATCAAGCCGCCACCGAAGGATTGACCGAAACGACCAGCTTTAGCGGATACGCGTTCGCCGAATTTATGGTTTACATAAGCGCGGTCAATTGTAGCATCTGCTTTATCTTCATTTTCAGAATTGCCTAATTCGAAGTTACCAGAAGTCAAACGAACTACAGCGTCTGTACGATCGTTTACTTTTGCGTTGAATTGTACACGTGCACGAGCGTCAAATTTGGATTTAGCATGTTCAGCATCTTTGTAACGAAGACGAGCATCACCAGTAACTTTTACATTACCAACGCGGTCTTCCAAGCGAGCTACACGAACGCCCAAGTTGTTCAATTCGTTGGAGAATTCATCAGCCAAACGGTTGATCATAGCTTGTTGTTCAGCGTTAGCGCGGTCTTGATTAGCCATAGCTTTAGCTACCATTTGAGCCATTTCGTAACGAGTGATGTTATTTTGGCCTTTGAAAGTACCATCTGGGTAACCATTGATAACACCAGCGTTAGCCAATTGAGAAACTGCTTGGTATGCCCAAGAATCTGGAGTTACGTCGGAGAATGGGTTAGCTGCGAATGCAGTAGTTACACCCAATACTGCTGTTGCTGCAAAGATTGCTGCGAATTGTTTTTTCATAGTTAAATTCCTTCTTTCTGAAAAAAATAGAAAATAAAATGTTACAAGTCATAACATTCACATTCTACTCAGTTCTTCAGATTAAGAATCTTTGGGAGTGTCCACGTTTCCTCGCCACATTCTACATCGAAGTTCTTCATTTCATGTGTTTGCTACTTCTCGTACGGTGATATTAGCACAACCACTTTTTCGTGTAAACCCTTTTTTCTCAATTGTGTTCTCATTATCTTGTTTTTATAACTTAAAATGCTTGCTAAGTTAGATTTTATCTAGTTTTATAGGATATAATTTTTTTCATAAAAAAATTTAATTTTATATCCTTTTCTATTAATTGAGAATTTTTATTATATTTTTCATTAAGTTAAACTTATTAATATATATATAATTAATAAGAAATTTATCTTTCTATAC
>OAWK01000111.1_pt1 | contig 51420 bp, 47 predicted proteins | sample 1476691 | NCBI WGS metagenome assembly OAWK01 (sample SAMEA2580186, study PRJEB22360) | human gut metagenome | biome: human gut; feature: human-associated habitat; material: faeces | place: Denmark | collected 2008/2010 | reverse complement strand
GGACCAGCGCCTACGAGCAGGTGGAGCATGACGCGCTTGAGGATCTGAATCAGGTTCGCGCCGCCTCGCTGCACCGCGCGTTCACGCCCACCGGGGCGTTGGCTCCCGACGGGCGTGCGGAGACCCGCCGACTGTTGGGCCTGGACTCCACCGTCACCGACCCGTATGAGGCGGACGCGGCCATCGCCGCCGCGCAGGCGGTGGCCGAATCCACGACCGACGAACCGGAACCGTCGATACGGTTGCCCGCCGGCGTGGACGCCACGAGCCTCGAAACCCTGCTCGCCGAACACGCCGCGGAAATCCAAACCGCGCGTGAAAAGTTCATCGACGCGATAACCCCACCAATCACCGATAGGAGATAACCATGAAAGACAAAACCGAAACCACCGTGGCCGCGGACGCGAACGACGTGATCGCCACATTGAGCCAGCAGATCAGCAGTCTGAGCGTGGACCTCGCCATCGCCAAGGCGCAGGTCAACGCCCTGCAGCGCAGGATCGCCGAGCTCGAGGCCAAACAGTCCAAGAGCGAATAAACACAGTCAAACCATTTTTTTCCGAAAGCCATCCCACGGGGGTGGCTTTTTTCATACCCGAAAACAGAAAGGGGAAAGGCATGGTGTATCTGCGCAACTTTTACCTCAATCCCATGTTCGACCCGTCCGGCCCCCGACCGGGAGCCGACGCGCATAACTGCACGGTCGGATACGTCAGCGAGTACAAGCCGCCGAGCCTGTATCCGGGCGTCAACCTGACCACCATCAACGACGGCGACGGCTTCGCCCAGGTCCCGCACCCCGGCCTGCCAAGGGATACGCCGCTCGTGCTCGCCGCGAACACCTACGCCGACGAGGGGGGCAGACCCCTGTCCGGCAGCTGGCTGGAATGCTGGGGCTACGACAGGAGCGGCACGTGGCGTCCGCTCGGCAGCACGAACGGCGGCATGAGTGCGGAGTTCACGATACCCGGAGAGCGTAAGGAGCCTCCCCAAATCGTCTTCCGCGCCCCCGGCAAGGCCGGCCAACGCATCAACATGTGGTGCATCTTCGTCGGCGCCAAGGCCGACTACGAGGAGTTCCAACTGCTCGCGCCAGGCAGCCCGTTCGCCGGAAACCTCATGCCACTGCCATTAGGGGGGGGGCTGGCTTAAACGCCGTCGTCTGGCTGTTCGCGCTCACCGCTCTGACTGGGTGGTGGCCGCATGACGTATGTACGCAACTACATGACATGCGGACGGTCGGCTCGCCGCCACGCTGGCCGGCGTGGCCGACCGCATCGCCGTGAAGCGCGACCGGTTCCGCCGACAGTCGATCGATTATCTGACCGACCATCGGCGTTGACGCGGGCCGGACGGACGGCCACGCGCATCGACTCCGCCGGGACGGCGTGGAATCCCACGCCACCCCGGCGAAAAAAAGAAACAACACAACAGCAAAGGAGCAATCATGACAGCATCCGACGTCCCGCAAACCGGCGCACGACCCGCGACGGATGGCGTGCTCGACCTGCGCCCGCCAAAGGAAAGCCTGAAGGCGGAACTGTGCCGCCTCGGACTCGAATATTCCAGCACTGATGCGGCTGGCGTTGAATCATGGCGTGACTATCAGCGTGGCGCGCTCGCCACGTTCGACGATTCCGGCACATCCGTCAAAGTCACGGACGTGAAGACGAATCTCGGACGCACTTTGACGCTCGAAGAGCTTAAGGCCGTGACCCGCATCGACACGATGACCGCCGCCGACTGACCCCTGCTTTTCACCCGTTTTTTCAACCCCTGCAATCCGATTGGATTGTGGGGGTCCCGCATTTCGAAGGAGACATTTTGACTCAGATTCCAGCCGACGCGAACACCGTCATCGACCAGCTCTCGCAACAGATCGGCACACTCAACAAACAGATAGCGATCCTGTCCAGCCAGCTCGCGGCGGCTATGAAACTCATCCCGAAGGATGTGCTCGACAGTCTCGACAAGGAGCATCATGCAGAGGATTAATCTTTTCCCCAATCCTGTTTTTGCCGGACCGCTTACCGACATCGCCCATTGGGGTGACGCGAATGGGACGGTCCGTGATAATGCGTTGCACGTCACGGGACGCAATGGCGGATATGGCTTCAACGTTACGGTTCCATTCAACGTTCCGCTCGTCCTGTCGATGAGAGTGGACGCCAGCGAAGACAACGTCGCGGGCATGGCGATCATACAGACATCTGATAGGCCCGACGTTAATCGGTTTTTGGTTTCCGAACAATTCAAGCGGGGGATATCGGATGTCTTGTACAGATTCACGATCTCCGACCACGCGATGCGATTCGAGGTACATCCAAACGGAATCCGTGACATAGCGGTATCGAATGTGCTCATCGAACGCGCCGACACGTATGACCCTGCCGTTGGGGGGGGGGTATCCTCGCTTCTTCTCCGGCGACACCATGCCACTCGGCTGACGCCGCGCACCGGGACGGTGATGCCCGATGATGGTGACGAACTGGCACAAGCATCCGAAAGGGGACATCGCATTTGGCGTGTGGAACGATGTGACCGTCACCGTGAACGGGGACGGGACGAGAACCTGCTCCACCGCCAGCGCCGGATCGCTCTTCCCCTTTCAAAACATGAGCGGGACCAAGATCACAACGTCCTCGTTCGTCGTTGCCGTCCGATTCCGGGAGGCGCGTGCGGATCAGGTGGAACGCGCCACTGCCGTGCTGCGCAATGGGGAGAAGGACGGTATCTGGGCATACAGCATGACCCGAGACTTGACGGTGGAAAATATGACGTATCCGGCTTTCGTTCTGGCAAGGGGCTCTCTGACCCCGATCGCGTTGGCGATTTACACGCCCGAAGACTGGGAGAGATTGCAGTCAATGGGAGTGACGTTGTTCGACGGGGATACGATGCCGCTCACCTGACCCTCACGGGGGTGATGGCATGAGCCGGATAACGAATCTGATTCCGAATCCACTCTTCATGCTCCCGAACAGTACCGTCTCGACACACGAGACGACCATGCAGCATGTCGACCCTGATGGCATACTCATTACGCCAAACAGCGGCGCTGTCAATCCTAGTGCCGATATCCGACTGGGCGAACCTGTCTCCGGTGATTTCCATCTGAACTTCTGGGTTTCCCAAGTGCCGGAGGGTAGCAGATGGTATGAGAATGGTATCTGCTACATAGCCAACAAAGCATGGACTAGTGGAGCTCTGTTTCCTCATGACAATACAGGCGGAAACACATTCCTTGGTTTTGATTTTCATATGGATGACACGCAACTCATCCAGTTGAAGTGTCCGTTGAATCATCCGCTGCGATTCTCGGCAATCAATCTGATGACACAAGCGGATTGGAAGGAATACAAGAAGCTCGTCCCAAAAATGGACGCACTGTACGGCGGCCTCATGCCACTGCAAAACTGATTTTTTAAGGAGACGTAATGTGTTTCAGACATTTCTAGCTGGTTTCGGGGGAGTGGGCGGCGCGTGCGCGCTCATCACACTGCTGCTCAGGATATGGCCGGGCGCGTTGGACGCGCTGGCGACCGGCCTGTACTCGCACGTGCGGCCCGAACGCCTGCCATACGACAGTCCGCTTTCCCAGCATTTCGCGAAAACACGGACTTTGGGAGAGCGGACGGCGAAGATCGACGACCGTATGGACGAGCTCTGCCGGGACACGATCAAAAACACGATCATCAGCCTGATCTACGGCGACCAGTCGCACGACCATTCGGAGGCCGTCCGATACGAGTTGGCGAAGCTTGAGAAATTGGACGCGCAATGCTGGATCGTCAACGCCGCCGAAAAATATTTGGAGGACCGGCAATGACGCGTCTCATGATCGCAGGCGGCATATACCTGCTACTGCTCGCCTTGTTGCTCGTCTTCAATTTTGGCGCGCACAGGCATTGATTTTTCACACAGGTTCAAAGCCATCCCATTCCGGGATGGCTTTTCTATTGCCCCTTGACTCGGGGCGGGAAGGAGAGGAATTTGGGAATCCTCGACAAAAGCAAACCCAAACACGGACGCCTGCACCGGCGCGCGGGCGTGACGCTGACCGCGCTCGTCGCCGCGGTCTCCATGGCGTTCGCCCCGGCGGCGATGGCCGACATGGACGGGTACGACATCTCGAACTGGCAGTGCGGCATCGACACCGCGACCGTGCCGGCCGATTTCGTCATCGTCGGCACCACATGGGGTTCCGGCGGCGTGTACGGCGGATGCATGTCCAACGGCGTCAACACCGACGCCAACCGTCAGCTCGCCGGAGCCATCAACAGCGGCAAGGAGACCGGCGTCTACCATTACGCGTTTGGTGGCGACCCCGAGACCGAGGCCCGGTTCTTCGTCGACAACGTGCGTGGATACGTGCACAGGAGCGTGCTGATCCTCGACTGGGAGGAGCAGGACAACGCTGCATGGGGTGACAAGCAGTGGCCGCGCCGCTGGGCGCGCGAGGTCAAGCGTCTGACGGGCGTCAACCCGATCATCTACACGATGGACTCCGGGTACTGGCAGGTCGCGGGTATGGAGACGGAGCTGGACTGCGGCATCTGGATCGCGCAGTACGCGACTAACCTCGTCACCGGATATCAGACCGCCCCGTGGAACATCGGAGCGCGCGGCGAGGTGATGCGCCAGTACACGTCCAACGGCAGTCTCAGCGGCTGGTCCGGACGCCTCGATCTGAACAAGTTCCGTGGCGACCGCGCGGCATGGCGAAAGTACGCGAACCCTGACGACAAGGGCGCGGCGGGCCTGCCGGACGTCAAGCCGGCGCCGCAGCCCACGACCGCTCCGACGGTCGATCTGGACGCTTTGGCCACGCGCACCATCCGAGGTGATTTCGGCAACGATCCCGCGCGACGACAGGCGCTCGGATCCAACTATGCGGCGGTCATGGACATAGTCAACCGTCGTCTCGGCGGTTCCACCGGCATGTCCACGGCCGTGGACTGCGGCGACGTGTGCGTGACGGTCGGCGTCGGCGACACGTTGAGTTCCATCGCCGTGCGCAACGGCGGCTCGTGGGATCAGTACACGGGTTACCGTTCGGGCAATCCGGCGTTGATCTATCCGGGCGAGACCGTCTGCCGTCGCGGCGGAACGGCCGCCACGCCGTCCTATGCCGGCGGTGGACGGTACGTGGTGCGCGCCGGCGACACCCTCGGCGGCATCGCCGCGTATTACGGGGTCAACATGTACAGCATCCACGGGTATCGATCCGGCAACCCGGCGTTGATCTATCCGGGCGAGACCCTCTACTGGTAAGGAGACAGATAATGGTCAATGAAGTCAAGGAGACTAATCATGACGGCGAAAAGCCGGAAGAGGAAACCGGCAAGGAGAACAAGTACCTCCTGCCGGACAAGGCGTATGCAGCGCTGAAATGGGTCGCGCTTATCGTGCTGCCCGCTTTGGCCGTGTTCGCGCATGTGGTGGGCCCCGCCTGGGGATTGCCGTATATCGATCAGATCGTGACCACGCTCAACGCGCTCGGCACGCTCATTGGCGCGGTGATCGGAGCGAGCGAGTTGAAGGTCAGGTACTCCGCGTGAGATTAATTTTCGGGCGTGAAACTTAAACTCGCGCCCGGAAATCAAACTCAGGTGTGAAATATCGCATGAATAACCCATACAAGGATATTCTGCGCCCTTATGGAACATCGCCCCTCTCTCAGCATTGCTGGGGGAGGGGCTTTTTCTTGTTATCGGATTAGTGTATCGATGTTGTTCAACGTGATGCACTTAACCAGTAATTCGCCCCATTTGTCGGCTATCTCTTTCGTGTAACCGAAACCGGCAGACGCGACTAGCGCAACCCGCCGCAAATGTCCTTCACGCCATCGAGATAATCCAACTCGCCCTCGAAATCATGGCAATCCGTCGAAAGCTCATCATCACGACAGCTTTCATCCGCATAATACGAGAAGTCGACGCAAAGAGGGAAATTAGGGTCGATGCCCACATAGCATGCCGAACCATCCATGAAAACCACCTTGATAGTGTCCTCAGGACATATGTCGGATACAATTTCCGTATCCTTGACATTCAACCCCTGATCGTAGATCTCGCTAGAAAGCTGATAAAGATCAATTTCACAGATTGGGTATGCGCTCCGGTCGAGTTCCGTCACATCCACTACCTGATTCGGCTGCGGGTCTCCCGCAAAGTCTCCCACACCGGCCACCATGTCGTTGGCGTACTCGATGCAGTAATCGACGTCCTCCACAATGTAAGCAAGCTCTGGGTCGTCAACGGTCTTCAGCCCGCCGACCTCGAAGAAGTCAGCCGACCAGTCGGGGCCGTACTGCGTGTTCTCCTCATCCCACTCGCGGATGCTGATTTCCACTGCCTTGTTGTTGTCGATGAGCTTGACCATTTTTTGTCCTTTCTTTGCTGACATGATTAATATTACCACCACAGTAGTAATAATCAAGTCGGGCGTGTCGCGTCATCCACTCAGCCCGGCCCAGAAATCATCCAACGTCACACCCAATTCGTCCGCCAGCACCTTGGCCGTGGCAAACCCCATCAGATGCGGGTCACGCGCCGACTTCGGGCGCGGGCTGTCGGACCACGCCTCCCACGCCCACACACGCCCCACGGTACTGCTACCAATCGCCCGGCACAGATCCTGCTGCGACAATCCAACGCTCTCGCGCATCGACCTCAAACCCATATCAATCCTCCTTGCCAATGTAATCCTGCAATCCGTCGCCAGCCCTGCCGTCCAGCCCACGACGCGCCATGTCGTAATAGTCGAGCATCTGCGGACTGTTCCACCCGCCTACGGCCATGATGTCCCTGTCCGGCACGCCCGCATCACGGGAGAGCGTGCAGAAAGTACGCCGCAATGAGTGCGGCGAGATGCCGGGCACGCCCACACGCAATGCCACGGACGATACGATGCCCACGGCCGTCTGCTGTCGCAGACGCGCGCCGGAGTCCTCGCGGAACACCGCACCGCACCTACGTCCGCCAACGAGTCGTGCGAGAGCGTCGGACGCCTCGGAGGGAATGGCCACACGCTGAGACCAGTCGCCCTTGCGGTCGAACCGCACCCACGGACGCCCGTCATCCAGATGACAGTCCTCGACATCCAGTCCAAGCGCCTCACCGACCCTCGCACCGGTCAACAGCAACAGACTGCACAAGGCATCCGTCCGCGCATCCATACCACGCGCTTCGCCAAGAAAAAGCCTAGCCTGCTCGCGGGTGAGATACGTGCCATCCGAATGACCGTACACTTTCGGCCTGCGCACATGCTTGCCCGGATCACAGTCGATGTATCCCTCCTCGCAAAGGTAGCGGTAGAGGCAACAAACGATGCTCAGATTCCTGTACACCGTGTTTTTCGCCGCTGGCCGCATGCCGCCGTCATAGGCGGCGAACACCTCGATATGGGTGCGCGTCGCCCGCAGCATGTCGATGCCGTTATCCGCACACCAGCGGAGCCATCGTGATACGACGCTCCGATACCCCGCCCTTGTGCCCGGCGTCAGGCCAGCGAGAAAACCGGCGATCATGTCGGTCAACGTCTCCATATGCGCACCGTCTCCTTGCAGACAAGCGGCTTGTCGGCCGGCCCCTTGACGTATGGTGGTATCCACTGGCGTCGGCGGAGCGAATGATTCGGCCCATACGCCTGGTCCCGCCAGAAGCCGCGCACGATGAAACGATGCGAGTATTCACGCCGCACGCGCTCGTCGCCGTCGGCGCTTTCGCCGGGACGATGGAGGTTTTCCCGCAGCACCAGCATCTTGACCTTGCGTATCTCCGGGCCGAACCTCGACGGGAGCGGGTGCTCGGCGCTCGGCTCGCCCGGCTTTGACTGGCATATGCGCGTCTCCTCGCTCAACGCCCAAACGGCCTGCGCGAAATCGACCCACGCCTGCTGTAGGGCGGGGCTCGCGTTGACGGCGTCCGGCAACGCTCCGGTTAAGGGCATTATGGCGACCGGGAGCCCGGCTTCCGCCGCCCCGGTCCTCTCGAGCGTCGCCGTATCGCCGGTCAGCGGGAAAACTGCCGTTTCGCCGGGCTGCGCGACCCAGAAGAACCCCGCGACGCTCGTCCGAAAGCCGACCGGCGAGGCGTCTACCGGCAGGCCGCCGTCGATGAGCATCATCCCGGTTGCGGCCGGGGGGCGGTTTTTCGGATAGTCGCCCACGGCTGCGGTGTCTGCCGCGAGTTTTGCCATGTCGCGGCTGATCCACCATAGTTGCGCCGTCATCATCTGGTCGGCCTCGTCCCATGCGTCGGCGATGACCCTGCGGTACTGTGGCATCGCGTCGTATTGGCGCGCCAGCCGTTTCTTCTGCGTCTGCGCGAGCCTGTCGCGTATGAGCGGCAGGTGGGATGGTATGAGGCGTAGGCGTTTGTCGTTGCGGTGTCCCATGTCGGATGCTCCCGTCTTGGATCGGTTCCGGTCTTGGTGGGCCGGGCTGGTCTTGTTTCGATCCACGCGCCCCGCAAGGGGCGCGACCGCCGTGCTTGTCAGATGGTGAAATCCTCGCCGTACTTGGCGTAGTGCCTTTCGATGTAGGCGTCGAAGAACCGCTGGTCGGTGCAGGGGGCCATCTCGGCGTGGAGTTCCTCGCGGATCCCATCGTCCATGAGGTTGACCGCCGCCGCGTAGTCGATTTCCTTGCCGTCCTGGTCGATGATGGTGCTCATTTGTTTGTCCTTTCTTTGCTGACATGATTAATATTACCACCACAGTAGTAATAATCAAGTCGGGCGTGTCGCGTGTTAGGCTGGAACCGTCCTTTGCTGACACGATGGACAAGGCGGAGCCGGGCAATGCAAGGCTCCGCCTCTCTTATATATGCGCCTAGATTGCCTTAGACTGCCGTGAGTCATGTTCGCCTATGGGTTTTGTGTGAGCCGGTGGGCATGGAATTTGGCTGAACCATGATTTTCCGGCATTTTTTATTCATTCCTGTGCATTGCGCCTTATAAAAAGAATGTTAAAACTTGTAGAGTATTATATATGTATAATATTGGTAATACCGTAGAAGCAGTTTTCTACCACTTTCTTTATATCCGGTGTATAAATTTGACTATACGCTTGAGTGGTACTATAATTCAAAGCGTCAAATAAAAAAGCCCACGCGGTTGGTCAGAACCACGCGGGCGAGGAAAACCTAGGACGATTCTCCATACACCAGAATACCGCGAGGCATGGAGGGAAAGACGATGAAACCAATGGGGTACAAGAACACCGACGCCTTCTACGAGCTCGCCAGCAAAGGACGCCTCGCATACCAGCGAGGCGACAACATCGGAGTCTACGCCATGGCGCAACTCGTACTCGCATACATGTGCGACCAAACCTACGACTGGGACCGCGAACGCAACCAGCCACCCGAGAAACTGCGCAAGGCCAACGCGCCATGCCGCTACTACACGCTCGGCTGGCGCTCATTCTCCGACGATCACGGAATGGTGATACTCACTCCGGAGCAGGCCATGAGCGAAGACGCCGACGAAATCATGCGCAAGCGCGAACTCAACGCAAAGAAGCAATTTAGTGACGCCGCCGTATGGCTACAGGAGCGCGGCGTGATAAAGAAGCTAGAACCCGCGTCGCTGGGCAAGAACGCCGGATTCCTCCTCCTGATCGGCGACGACGAGGAGAACAGGGCCGTGGAACGATGGGCACGCCAATGCCTCGGACTACCAATGATCTGGTGAGCCGTGCCCACATTTTGCCCACGTCCTGCCGGTAATTGCAGTGGTTTGGAGTGATTTGGAGTGAATTGCAAACCATGCCGGAACCATTGGAAACACTGGGAAAACGGCGGAATAACAACGATTCGGAAAACTGAGCGCAAAGGGTTCGAGTCCCTCATTGCCCACTTTCATTTTCATCACTTCATGCAATCCCCTCATTCCACGGATATGGGCTGTGACGATATTCCCTGACAGTCTTCGGCGAAGGTGCTGAAATCTCAGTGAGATGCGTGCAGAAGGAAACCGGCAGTACTGCTACAGAATCGTGAATTTCGATCTTCTTGGTCAGATGCGTCTCAATAGTCACGTAAAGTTGTGGCAGAGTGTTTATATCCAGCAGGAGGTCGAATAGCCGATGGCGCAGGAACTTCGTGAAGGGGACGGCAAGTCGGGCATCGCACGTGCGGGCAAGCGCAAGTGGGGGTATGACCCCGCTCAGGTGGACGCTTTCCTGGAGCGCGCCCATGCTTTGTATGACAGCGAGGGCATGAATCTCACCCAGCATGACATTCAGAACGTGTCCTTTGATCTGCGCAAGAACGGCTATGTGATCGCACAGGTTGACGCCGCGCTTGGACGTCTGGAACGTGCCGTGGTCGATAAGCAGACCACATGGGAGATAGCACAGCATGGGCGTGTGACGTGGAAGGCGAAGACCGAGAAGCTGTATCACGAAGTCCAGAACCATGCGGAGCGTAACGAGCGCGAACGCTTCAAGTCCGGAGCGCCCAAGCAGCCTTCGTATGATAAGAAGCAGGTGGATCGTCTGGTCGACCAGATTGTGGACAAGGCGGCGGCCGCATTGGGCGTTGACGGCGTGACCGAAGACGATGTACGGTCTTTGGCCGATCTCAATGCGGATACGGTCAACAATGTGATCTTCACCCAGCGCAAGGGCAAGAGAGGCTATGACGAGCGACAGGTCGATTACTTCCTGAATGCCTGCGTGCAGTTGCTGAGTCGCTTGGAATCCTATGCCCGTGTGGCCGATTTCGTGTCCGGCGAGCCCGCGGCTCCTGCCCAGACCGCCACGAACGTGACCGTTCAAGCGAACGGCGTCTCGCCATTGTTCGCTTCCGGAACGCAGCGCCCGGCAACTGACGAACGTTTTGCGCCGTCTGCCGTTGCTCATGACGAATCATTCGATGCCCTGCATCAGGCCGAGCAGAGCTTGTTCACTGCTCCGGCTCCGGTTGCTCCCGCAGCGCCGGCTGCGGCGGCACCGATCGCCTATGCGCCGGCTCCTGCATCGTTCGATGCTTCCACAAGCACCAATAGCACCAATGCGGAACAGCCGGTTTCCTTTGCTCCCGCAGCATACCCGGTGCATGCGTCCAACGAGTCTGCGGCGAAGCCCGTCTCCGAGACACCTTCCGTGGCTCCTACCGCAGCTGTTGCGGCTGAGCCTCCCGTCAGTGCCCCGTCCGCGCCGGTTTCCGGTGCGACCGCTGGCAGCGCCCCCTCGTTTGCTCCGGCACAGTCGTCACACGAATCCGCAGCTCCGTCATCGACCCCGTCGGTGTTCGCGGAACAGCCCGTGGATATGGTGCAGAACGATTCCTCTCTGGCCGCTCTCGCCCACATGGCTGCGGTTTCTCAGGAACTTCCGGCGGTGGATGTACCGTCCTTCGCTCCCAAGATGCCCAGCCTTGATACACCGAATGCGCTGAAATTGAATGAGGTACCGGGTTCGGTTTCATCCCCGGCACCTTCCGCCCCGGCAGCGCAGCCTGTGAATAGCACTGCTGACGAGGCTGCGTCCGCTGCCATGCCGGTCTCCTTTGCTCCCACCAGCAAGCCGGATCGTAACACGAACTCCATTCCGGTTCGCGTATCCGATAGTCAGCCTGCAGACAGCACGACCTCCCGTCCGGCTGCGGAATCATCTGAATACGTTGCCGACTCCCACGACACGGAAGCAGCTCAGCCGTCACAGGATAAGCACGATTCCAACGATTCGTTCCCGCTGCTGTTCCCGCTTGTCGGTAACTTCGATTCGGATATCCCCGACCTGTCGTTCCCCACACTGAACAATGACGATACGAAGAAGGAACAGTGAGCATAGCCTCCAACTCCACCGTCATCATTCTCGGATCCACCGGATCCATCGGCACCCAAGGACTTGACGTCATCGCGCGTCACCCTGAACGATTTACCGTCACCGGTCTGGCGGCGGGCGGAGCACATATCGAGCTGCTGGCGCAACAGGCCGCACAGTTCCATGTGTCCGAAGTCGCGGTGTTTGATGAGACCAAGATTCCAGCACTGCAAGCAGCTCTCGCACAGGCCGGCGCACAAGGTGTCCGCGTGACCGGCGGTCCGGATTCGGTCATCGCCATGGCCGGATCCGGTGCGAATGTCGTATTGAACGGCATCACCGGCTCCATCGGCCTCGAACCGTCGATCGCGGCGCTCAAGGCCGGTTCCCAGCTGGCATTGGCCAACAAGGAGTCCGTAGTCGCGGGCGGTCATCTGCTGTTCAGCGCCCAAGTACGCGAGAACCAGATCAACCCGGTCGATTCCGAACATTCCGCCATCTGGCAATCCCTGCGCTCCGGAACCCACGCCGAAGTCGCCAAGCTTGTGGTCACCGCCTCCGGCGGACCGTTCCGCGGCTGGAAACGTGCCGACATGGAGAACATCACTCCCGAGCAGGCGCTGCATCATCCGACGTGGAACATGGGGCCGGTTGTCACCATCAACTCCTCCACACTGATGAACAAGGGGCTCGAGGTCATCGAGGCGTCCCGCTTGTTCAACGTGCCGCCTGAACGCATCGACGTGACCGTGCACCCGCAGTCCATCGTCCATTCCATGGTCGAATTTGTGGACGGCGCCACGATTTGCCAGGCTTCGCCGCCGGACATGCGTCTGCCCATCGCGCTGGGCCTGTCCGCGCCGGACCGCATGACCAATGTGGCCGCCGCGTGCGACTGGACGAAAGCCGCAACTTGGACCTTTGAACCGTTGGACGATGAGGCGTTCCCCGCCGTGCAACTGGCCCGCCACTGCCTGGCCGCCTCCGAGAAGCATACGGCGGTGCTGAATGCGGCCAATGAACAGGCCGTGCATGCCTTCCTCGAGCATCGTCTGCCATACCTCGGCATCGTGGACACGGTCAAAGCCGTGCTGGACCAGATGGACGCCGAGCTTCGTGGTAACCCGCTGTTCACGGACGTGGAGGAAATGAACCAACTTGAGCTTGAAGCCCGCCGACGCGCCGACGACCTGATAGACAAGCAATGATGAATACCTTGAATACGGAAAATCCCATCGAAAAGCCGTTCCGCAAAACCGGTGACCCGGTCGACCTGACCAGCGAATCACCCTTGCACCCGCGCCGCAAGTCCCGCCGCATCATGGTGGGTCCGGTGCCGGTGGGCGGGGGAGCGCCCATCTCCGTGCAGTCGATGACCAACACGCTCACGGCCAACGTACCTGCCACGTTGCAGCAGATAGCCGAACTGACCGCCGCCGGCTGCGACATCGTGCGCGTGGCCGTGCCGAGTCAGGACGATGCCGACGCGCTGCCGGAAATCTGCCGCAAATCGCCGATTCCGGTCATCGCCGATATCCACTTCCAGTCCAAATACGTGTTCCAGGCCATCGACGCCGGCTGCGCGGCCGTGCGCGTGAACCCCGGCAACATCCGTAAGTTCGACGAAGTCGGCCCGGACATCTGCAAGGCCGCCACCGACGCGGGCATCTCGCTGCGTATCGGCGTGAACGCCGGCTCGCTGGACAAGGACCTGTACGCCAAATACGGTGGCCCGACTCCGGAAGCGCTGGTGGCCTCCGCCTTGAAGGAAGCGCACATGTTCGAGGACGTCGGCTTCCACGATTTCAAGATCTCCGTCAAACACCATGACGTCATCACCATGGTCGAAACGTACCGATTGCTCGCATCCAAGGGCGACTGGCCGCTGCACCTCGGCGTCACCGAAGCCGGCCCCGCCTGGCAAGGCACCATCAAATCCTGCCTGGCGTTCGGCGCGCTCTTGGCCGAGGGCATTGGCGACACGATTCGCGTGTCCCTCTCCGCGCCGCCGGTCGAAGAAGTCAAGGTGGGTTGCAAACTCTTGGAATACATGGGATTGCGCCCCCGCAAGTTCGACATCATCTCCTGCCCGAGCTGCGGCCGCGCCCAAGTGGACGTGATCCAGCTCGCCTCCGCCGTCACCGAAGGCCTGAAAGACGTGACCGCGCCGATCCGAGTGGCTGTTATGGGCTGCATCGTCAACGGTCCGGGCGAGGCACGCGAAGCCGACCTCGGCGTGGCCTCCGGCAACGGCAAAGGGCAGATCTTCATCAAAGGCAAGGTCATCAGGACCGTGCCCGAAGACCAGATCGTCGACACGCTGCTCACCATAGCGAACGATATCGCCGCCCAGATGGAGGCCGACGGCCAAGTGCCAGTCAATTCCACCGGCCCGGTAGTGGTTCCAATCCAGCATCCCGGTCACTGATTCGGCCGAATAGGCCCTCGGCATAAATATCGCGGTCAGATTACAATAGCGCACGTGTCGCAAGAAGAAGAGCATCGCCTTACTGTTCGATCCAAGCCGTGGACCAGCGTCCATCGGCTGATGGTCAGCCTGCCCATCTTCATCATCCTGCTCGGCGTGATGGTCTGCATCTCCAATCTGACCACGGTCCCTTGGAACATCGAGCCCACCGGTCAGTCGATGGCCACGCTCACCGACGACACCAAGGTCACCTTCGACAACCCATCCGGACGGACGCTGCCGGTGCGGGGCGCATATGAGGTCGATGAGCGGTACGTCACGCTGAACATGACCGACGATGGCGAACTGACCGATGAGCCGGGCGCGCAAGGCAAAGCCAACAAGGATGGCATCCAGGCCATCAGGGTGCTGATTCGGGCGCCGAGGAACGCGCCGGGCGCGCGACCGGGCGTGGTGTTCATGCACGGCGCCGGCTTCGGCACCTGCGACAACTCCTTCGGCGACGTGGCCTCCGACATGGCCTCGGCCGGATTCGTGACCGCCGTGATTGACAAGCCCGTGTGGAACACCACCGACGTCACGCGCGACTACCCGGCATCCGCCAAAGCCTACGATCAGGTCATCGACTATCTGCGGGCCCAGAACGACGTCGACGCCGCCAAGGTGGGCATCTACGCCACCTCCGAATCGACGTGGATTTCCTCGTATCTCCTGCAGGACGACCCGAATATCGCCTTCCAGATCCTCCTGAGCCCGATGGTGTTCAGTCCACGTCAATCGCTGGGATTCTTCATCACGCAGGACTTCACCCTCGTCGGCGCGAACAAAGGCTACCAGTCCATCGTCCAGCGCGTGTTCAGCGCGGACACCGCCCTGTTCGGACTGACCAATCTCGATCTCGACACGCTCAGGCCGGCCGCCTACGCCGTGCCCACCTACGTGGCGTACGGTTCGAAGGACGTGATGACCGCACAGGTCGACGGTGTGCGGGCGATTCTCGACAACGCCCACAAGGCCGGCAATTGGAACGTCACCATACGCAGCTATCCGGTCGCCAACCATGTGCTGCGCCTGGGAGACGAATCCCAGGCCGGCACCCCGTTCGCCGACGCCTATGTCGACGATCTGATCGACTGGGCCGTCGGCACTTCGGCCGGACTCACGCAGACCAGCGAGAAGGCGGGCGGTACCGACCTGTATCAATCGGTCGGCCTGCCGGGCGCCCTGAAACCCCGCCGCGCCGGCACCATCTACGGGGTGATCCTGCATGCCGCAGTGATGCTGCTGCTGTTGGCGTCCATCGTACTGTCGCTGGTGGCGTTGGGCCGCAAGGCCTCGACGGACATCCGGTGGCGGCGGGACAGGCGTGAGGCCAAGCGTGCGGGTATGCCGGCGCCGAGACGTCCCGAGGTGCTGGGCTTCGTCCACGGTTTCGGCAATGCGCTGCTGACGTTGACCCTCACCACGCTCGCCACGCTGCTCATCTTCGGTGCGGGCCTCGGCCAGGTGATCATGGGCGTGGTCAGACTCGCGTGGGGCGGCGCACCCACGGAGACGCCGGGCGTCATGTACTGGAGCTGGCCGGTCATCCAAGTGGTGTCGGTGCTGGTGTTGTGGGCGTGGTCCCGTGTGTTCATGCACCTGATCGAAGTCGCCTCCATCCGCGGCTTGATTCAGCTGCCTCCTCGGCGTGAATCCGTGCGGGACATCGTCACCGGTACCGATCCGGTGCTTGCCTCCACCCGCCTGGGCCGGATCCTGTTCTGGCTGGTGGCGTTCACCATGCTGTGCATACTCCTGGTGTTCGCCTTCTGGGGACTGTTCGTCTACTGATCGACGACGCCGGGTGCCCGCCGTTCACCGGGCCCCGCCGCAAGGGGAACGAAATGTCACTGTACCGAGATGAAGGCGTGGTGTTACGCACGTCCAAGCTGGCGGAGGCCGATCGCATCATCACCGTCCTGACGCGCGACCATGGCAAGATCCGGGCGGTAGCCAAGGGCGTGCGCCGCACCAAATCGCGCTTCGGCGCCCGACTTGAGCCGTTCATGCGCGTCGATCTGCTGATCGCCGAAGGCCGATCGTTGGATACGGTTTCCCAGGCCGAGTCGATCGCCGCGTACGGTGCCGCGATCGTCGGGGACTATGCGGCGTATGAGGCCGCGAACGTCATCGTCGAAACCATCGACAAGCTCGTCGGCACGGAACGTGAGCGCATGACGGACCAGTATCGGCTCCTGATCGGCGCGTTGAACGCGCTCGCCAAACGCGCCCACGCCCCGCAGGCCATAGGCTGCTCCTATGTGATGCGCGCCCTGGCGCTGGCCGGTTGGACGCCGCGTCTGGGCACGTGCGTGGTGTGCGGTGCGGCGGCGCCGGCGTATCTGTCGATCGCATCCGGCGGCGTGATGTGCGAGGCCGACCACACCACGGACGCGCGTCGCATCGCGCCGTCCGCATTGGGTCAGTTCGACGCGCTGATCCATGGTGATTGGACGGTGCTTGACGCCGCACCGGTGGAGCGGGTCGTGCGGGAGTTGGTTGAAGATTGGGGGGAGTATTACCTTGAACGGCCGATTCGTTCGCTGCGCTTGATAGATTCGTAGGTATGGCTTTTGAGAACGTTGATTACACCTCGCTGAACATCCCCGCGGTCCCATTCAGCGACCCCGCCCGTATTCCCGACTTCCCCAAGAACAAAGTGCCTCGCCATATCGGCGTGATCATGGACGGCAACGGCCGTTGGGCCAAGCAGCGTGGCATGATCCGCACCAATGGGCATCAGGCCGCCGAACCGGTGGTGTTCGACACGATCGCCGGCGCCATCGAGGCCGGTGTGCGGTATTTGAGCCTGTACACGTTCTCCACTGAAAACTGGAAGCGTTCGCCCCAGGAAGTGCGCTTCCTCATGGGCTTCTCGCGTGAGATCATCCACCGCCGCGTGGAACAGATGGACGAGTGGGGTGTGCGCGTGCGCTGGTCCGGCCGTCGCCCCAAGCTGTGGAAGTCGGTGATCGACGAGCTTGAGGCCGCCGAGGAGCGTACCAAGAACAACAAGGTCATCGATGTGGTGTTCTGCATCAACTATGGTGGCCGTGCTGAAATCGCCGACGCCTGCGCCGCCATCGCTCGCGAAGTGCGCGATGGCAAGATTTCCGGCGACCGCGTGACTGAAAAGATGATTGCCGACCATCTGTACAATCCGGACATTCCCGATTGCGACCTGGTGATCCGCACGTCCGGCGAACAGCGCACCTCCAACTTCCTGCCGTGGGAGGCCGCCTACGCCGAGCTTGACTTCGTGCCCGAACTCTTCCCGGACTGCGGCCGTGACGTGCTATGGCGCTCCATCGACCATTACATCCACCGCGATCGCCGATTTGGCGGCGTGAAATAAAGAACAGTCCGGTGGACTGTTCGTTCACGCCGCCTGGCCGAGGCCGATAGGACATGACCAGGTAATGATGAGTCCGGCGAAGCCGGTCCTTGATTGCTGGGGGCGTGAAATAGTCCTTGTTAGGCCCCCTCTGACGGTCTGAGCCGTAAAGCAAACAGCCTGGTCTGTTTGTAGGCGAAGGCGAGACGAGAGTCGAGCCAGAAGAATGCGAGCGGCAGCTTGTCCGTAATTGCGGTCGAGCTGTCCGTGTAGCGGACTGAGGGGAGTTACCGGCACACCTCAGCCATCCTCTCTGCAAACTCATCCAAAAAACGTCCCGAATCCACACCAAGTGCCACATGCACATGCGGCATGGAATGATTCACCAGCCCAACCGGGTCTCCGGTGGTCCGGCCTCGTACTCCATTGAAATCACCGGTATTGGTCTCCGCGCGCAACGCAAGATCAAAACAATCGACCAGTGAAGAATCAAGTGCAACCGCCGCCGCCAACGGATCATGCAACGGCATGCCGCCAGAGAACAGTGCGGGGTCGGCTTCCAAATTTGCCTTGATGGAGAAGTCCGCGAGATCAGCCAAGAACCGCCCGCGCTTGGTCCCCGTCGCACGCCACCGGTCGGCCGCCGATCGCGTTAGCAAACACTGGTGAGTCACATCAAGTCCCACCATTGTGATGTCTGCGCCGGAATGAAATACACGATTCGCGGCCTCAGGGTCTTGGATGATATTCGTCTCGGCTGCCGCATCCCAACAATTACCGGGTTGGGTAAGCGTACCTCCCATCATCACCAGCCTGAGTTTCGACGCAATATCCGGTGCCCGAGTAATAGCCGCATCCACATCCGTCAACGGCCCGGTAGACAGCACGGTAACGTCTCGGCCAAACTCGCGAACCTGCTCAATCAGATACTCAATCCCATCCGCAGCATCAACGGAGCACCTCCTTGTGCCCCCGCTGACGAGAGCTGTCGATGTAGCCGACTGGGGGCGGTCCACAGACCGAGAGCGACCCACACGAGGATAAGACCCCAACGCCGGATGAGCATGAACGTCCCCCGCCAAATACCCGCCAACAGAAACAACCCCATCGGGCACATCCACAGACATGTCATCCCCAGACATATCACCAGGCACACCAGCTCCATCAGCCAGAGCTCCGGACCCTGCCAGCCAAGTATTCCCCAGTCCATCATCCCCATGGAACTGGGCACACCCTGCATCAGGAATGAACGCATCAGCCCAAGAAGGATGCTCAGAGCCCAAAAACACCGGAATATCCGCCCGACCAAACAAATCAAGCACCGCGCGAGTATTGGCATAAGCCGTGTTCGCATCCACATTGCCATAACTGGCGATCACACCGCTCAGCTCGCACTCATCCGCCGACCCCAACAAATACGCCAACGCCAACGCATCATCAACACCGGTATCCATGCTGGCAATAATGCGGTCAAGACATTGGACCATGGAATCGCCTCCTCGTTAGCGTGATCCGCTATGAATAACCTTATCGGCCGATACGCAAAAATGCGTCCTTTCCTCATGGGAAGGACGCATTTTTGCGTAGATTCAAACTCGGAATATCGGAAATTACTTGCCGAGGAATTCGTCGGTGCCAAGGTCCTTGGCCTGCGGGGCCTCATGAATCACCTTGTCATGACTGTCAGTGTAGGCGTCTTCTTCAGCCAGGAAGTCGAAGTATTCCTGAGTGCCCTTGAAGTCGTTGGTGCCGAGCACGAAAGAGCCGTCCTTGATCTTGGCCGGATCGCCCCAGTACTGGCCGTCGACGATAACCTGCATGCTCTTCTTGACGAATTCGGGCTTGAGGTTGGCGTCAGGGGCTTCGTCCACGAGAATCTGCGCGGCGTCATCCGGGTTGGCGTACGCGTACTCGTAACCCTTCTGAGTGGCCTGAGTGAACTTCTTGACCAGGTCGGGATTGTTCTTGATGGTCTTGTCGTTGGTGATGATGCCGATGGCGTCGGCGTTGCCGGGCACGCCGTAGTCGGGCTCGGTGAAGCAGTTGAGCTTCGGGCCGTACATGTCGGCCTGCACGCCTTCCCACGTGGCGTAGAAGCCGCCGAAATCGGCCTTGCCGGATTCCATGGTCTGGAAGGTGGAGGTGCCGACGGTCACCTTGTCGAACTCGCCCTTGCCGCCATCGGTTTGGATCATGCGGCGCACCACGGCATCGGACTCGTTGGAGCCGAAGGTGGCGAAGGTCTTGCCATCCAAATCCTTAGGGGACTTGATGGCGGCATTGGACGCCAGTGCGCACCAGATGGCGCTCGGCTTCTGCTGCACCTGCAGCACCTGCTTGATGTGAGCGCCCTTCAGCGTGTAGATGCCCACGTTGGTCAGGTTGGACAGGGCGAAGTCGGCCACACCGTTGTTCACGGCCTGTTCGGCACCAGCCTGGGCCACGGCCACGATATCCACGTCAAGGCCGGCGTCCTTGAAGTAGCCCTTGTTCTTGGCCACGTACACGCCGATGTGGTTGGTATCGGGTGCCCAGGAGAGCATGAAAGTGACCTTCTTGAGGTCGGAGGTGTTGGAGTTGGAGGAGTCGGCGGTGTTGGTCTGGCCACATGCGGCGAAACCGAAAGTCATAGCAAGGGCGCCCACGAGGGCAGCGGCCTTGGATACAAGGCTTTTCTTCATAATGATGGTTCCCTAATTCGTTGTCTCTCTATCGTTCTCTGGGATTGCTTCGAACGGAAGTCGGCAGAAAACGATATGGAGGGCCTTGATTTCCGTTCGCCCAGCGCCCCCGACATTCCCTATGAAAGCTCGGGAAAGCCGGTTTGCCACACGCTGGTAAAGCTGTTCCATTATAGAGACAGGTCATGAGAAGCCGCCGCGTTCAGTCGGTCCTGGCCGCCGGCTCGTGCCTTTGACGGTAAGAAAAGAACTACTGGTCCGCGTCGGGATCTTCGTCATCGCCGGCCGGGCCGAGCAGGATGCGTTCGCTGGCGTTTACCACCAGCATCAGTACGCATGTCATCAGGATAATGACGATGGTGGCGGAGAAGATCAGCGGCGTGCGGAATGAATTGTAGGCAGCCTGCAGCCAGATGCCGAGGCCCTTGCGTGCGCCAAGGTATTCAGCGGTGGATGCCGTGGCGAAGATGTATGCGGCAGATACTCGGATACCGCCATAGATCTGACGTGCGGCAACGCGCAGCTTCACGTGCCAGAGCGTCCAGACCGGGGTCGCGCCGCAGGTCAATGCGACGTCGGAATAGAACTGGGGCACTGCTTCCAGTCCGCGCACGGTCTGCACGGCGATGGGGAAGAGGCCGAATACCGCCACGATTACGATTTTGCCGGAAATCTCAAAACCGAACCAAATCAGGAACAACGGGGCGATGGAAATCAGCGGCATGGTTTGTGCGGCGGCAAGCAGCGGATAGAACGCCGCGTTGAACGTGTGAGAGCAGTACAGTGCAATGCCGATCATAATGCCGAAGAACACGGCGAACAGGAAGCCGACCACGCCCTCATAGCCGGTGATTGCCGCGGCCGGGCCGAGCGTGTTCCATGTTTCGATGGTGGCGGCGAAAATCTCGCTTGGCGCGGAGATCATCGTGGGGGAGACATGCCCTAGATCCACCCACGTTTCCCAGACTGCCAGCAATATGATGACGGCGATGACGGTGGGCATGCGGCGCTTGAGGCGCTTGGCGATGGACATGGGATGTCACCTTGCTTTCCGCGCCAGTCCGGTTTGCTGGTGGCGCTTGCGGCCGGGGCGTGGAACAGTAAGGTGAGGAGCCTGCGCGCCTGCCGGCCATGTGATGGATTGTGTTATATGCCGTCCATCAGTATAGGCAGAGGCGAACGACAGGGGCGCACAAAAAACCTCCCTCGTCAGAGGGAGGTGAGAGAGCTACTCCAGTCCGATGGACTTCATGTGGTGGAGCTTCAGGGAATCCACCTTGAGGGAGCCGGACTCGGCGACGAGCTTGATGGCACGCGGTCCTTCGGAGGCGTAGGAGTAGGAGCTTAGCACTTGGTGGCCACCGTTGACGTAGACCTCCACGGAGCCGCGATCCACGAACACGCGCAGGTCCAGCTTGCCGGAGGCCAGTTCGGTGTCGGTCAGTGGGGCGGCACGGTAGCCGCGATCGCCGTTGGCCATGGCCTGACGATCCACCACCACGCGGCCGATCTGGTCGTCATAAGCCACGTAGGTGTAGGCACCGTCCTCAGTGGCATGAATCTTCAGGCCCGCACGCTCGGCAGTGGAGGCAGCCAAGTCGATGGTCATTTCGATTTCCACGGCCTCGGCGTCATCGGCGATGACCTGCTCCCCATCCATGTCGAGTGTGATCGAACCATGGTTGAGGGTATCCTCGCGCAGGCCTTCCATTTCGGCGACCGGCGCGGTGACCACGTCGCCGTCATCGCCAAGGGTGATCTCGCGCGGCAGGGTGAGCTGGCCACACCAGCCGTCATCCTCCATGGGAATCGGCTGCACGAACGGGCTCATCCAGCCATAGACGATCTGACGGCCGTCCACGTTGAAGGACTGTGGGGCGTAGTAGTTGTGGCCGCAATCCCACAGGCGGAACTCGGTTTCCGGCTTGAATTCGCCGCCCGGCTCCCACGTGCCGATCATGTAGCCGGCGTTGTTGACGTTGCGGTTCATGAAGCCGCTGGGCTTGGACCCCATGGCGGAGAAGCCAATGATCCACTTCTCGTTGCCGTCCTTGTCTTTGATGGGGAAGAAGTCGGGGCATTCGAGCATGAACACGTCCGGATCCGGGTGCTGGAAGAGCACGCGCTCGTATTCCCAGCGGACCATGTCCTTGGAGGAGAACAGCCACATCTGGCCGCGCTTGTCCGCAGAGGAGACACCGAAGGTCATGTACCAGGTGTCGCCGGTCTTCCAGACCTTCGGGTCGCGGTAGTGATGGTCGACCTTGTCGGTCGGGCAGTCGATGATCATGCCGCGCTTGGTGGCGCTGGTCAGCTCGTCGTTGTCCGGCTCGGCGAGCATCTGCACTTGCCAGTCGCCGCCGGTGTTGTCGTGGCCGTTGGCCCAACGGTGGCCGGTGTAGTAGAACTTGAGCTTGCCATCGTCGCCGATTACTGTGGAACCGGAGAATACGCCGTCCTTCTCCTCTTCAAGGGTCGGGGCGAACATGATTGGCTCACGCTTCCAGTTGAGCATGTCGGTGGAGGAGACGTGTCCCCAGTGCATCGGACCCCACTGGGTGCCGTACGGGTGCAGCTGGTAGAACACGTGCCAGCGGCCCTTATAGAAGCACAGGCCGTTCGGATCGTTGATCCAACCGCCGTTGGATGCGATGTGGAACTTCGGGTACCAGCGGTTGTTGCGTTCGGCGGCCATGGCTGCAACGCCTGCTTCCGCCTGTGCCAGAGCTTCGCTGTGGTTCTTGATTTCGTGGAGGACGGGTGCATCCGGAGTGAAGCCAGTCATCGTTGAATAGCCTTTCTTCATGATTGTTGAATCTTGCGATTGTTGAATTGTTGCTTATTGAGTTTTTAGATAGAAGTTTTAAGAATGCTGCCCGAAACGGAAAAAGGGGAAACGCTTCGGGCAGCACGATTTAGTTGTGTTCTTGCCGATTTTGGCGGTTGCGCTCAGGCGTTTGCTTTAGCTGCGGCTTGGGCCTTGAGCTGCTTATCGGTGTAGAACGGATCACCGCCGACTTCCTGGTCGTCCTTCTTGATCACGAAGAAGCCGTAGATTAGGGCGGCCAGCACGATGCCGGAGATGGTGAAGAAGGTCGGACGGTCGCCCATGGCATCATGCAGGGCGCCCATCGGGGTGGAGAAGATCACCTGGCCGATTTGGGAAGCGATCTGGAAGCCCACCATGTACAGGGTTGCCGACAGTTTGGTGTCGAAGTGCAGGGTGAAGTAGCGGAATGCCGGTAGGCAGAACAGCGGAACCTCGATGGAGTGGAACAGTTTGACGATGGAGACACTGACCGGATCGTGGAACACGCCGCACAGGCCGATACGCAGGAACATCACGGTTGCGCCGAGCAGCAGGGAGTTACGAACGCCGATCTTCTTCATGATAATCGGAACGACGCCCATCATGGCGGACTCGAGGAACACCTGGAAGGAGTTCAGGGTGCCGTAGGTGGCGTTGCCGATTTCGGTGGTCGGGAAGAGGGAAGCGTAGTAGTTAGGGAACATCTGCTGGTCGAACACGGTGTAGAAGGTGTTGGTGAACAGCATGAAGACGATGAGCACCCACAGAGTCGGCATCTTCAGAACGGAGATCATCTCTTTGAAGGATGGGTTGGTTGGAGCCGCGTTCGGATCGGCTTCTTTCTTGAGCTCTTCCTTTTGCTTGGCCGGAACCCAGAAAGCGTAGACGCACAGCATGCCAAGGCCGCAGATGGAGCCGACCCAGAAGTTCAGCAGCGGGTTGATGTTGAACAGGAAACCTGCGCACAGTGCCACGATGGCGTAGCCGAAGGAGCCCCAAGCGCGGGACTGGCCGTATTCGAAGCCGAACTTACGGGAGTAGCGTTCGGTGAGCGCTTCGAACAGGGAACAGCCGGCCATGAAGCCTGAGGAGAGCACGATGGAGCCGATGAGCACGCCGATGAAACGGGTGGTGCCGCCGGCAGTCAGCATCGGGGCATACACGAACTGTACGAACGGGCCGACGAGCGCTGCGATGGCGGAGACGAAGATCACGAGCTTGCGCTTGATGCCCAGCTGATCTTGGATGGCACCATAGGCGAACATGATGACCAGGGTTGCCAAGGAGTTAATGGAGTAGATCTGGCCCTGCTCTGCGGAGGTCATGCCCAGGCCGTGGGTCGGGTCGGTGAGCCAGCGGGAGAAGAAGGACCACCAGATGCCCCAGGAGCAGAAGAACATGAAGATGCCGAAAGAGCTCTGCAGATAGGAAGGATTCTTCCATGCAGATTTGGTTGCACTTGCCATAATCGTCCTTTGATTACTACTTGGTTGGTTATTGGTTATGTGACGCTTCTGCTCGGGCGGCTGTGCCTTTGTAGAAGTTGTTGTGTAGTAATTACTATGCGACGTCAATCGATTTACGTCAATCGATTTACGTCATCGGCGTGTCGTACCCGTTCGACATGCAAAAAGGCCTCCGTGCTGGACGGAGGCCTTGAGAAATCGTGTGGGACTCGGCTACTTCACCGAGGCCTTTTCGATCAGCGTGCAGTGGATCTTCGCCGGAATCGGCGCGTCGATCGGCGGCAGGGGAGCGGTGGTCGCTGGCCGTGAGACGTCGTCCATCGAGCGTCCTTCGATGATCGACACCAGCTTGGCCACGGCCCAGTAGCCCATCTCGAAATGCGGCAGTTCCACAGTGGTGAGCATCGGTTCCAGCGTCTCGGCGAACACACGATGGTTGTCCACGCCGACCACGGAGATGTCCTTGCCGACCGTGAGTCCTCGGCGTGCGGCGCATTCGTACACATACCAGGCGCGGGCATCGTTGAAGCAGAAGAATCCGTCCGGATGCTCGGCGTCGAACAAATCGCTGACTGCGGTCAGTGCCGGCCCGCTGTTGAGCACATTGACGACCAGATGATCGTCATAGTCGAGGCCGGCATCCCTGAGCGCCGCCTGATAGCCTTCCAAACGACCGTCCTGCGCAATCATCGGCTCCGAGCAACCCACATAGGCGATACGTGCGCATCCGGCCTTAACCAATCTGGTGGTGGCGTCGTAGCCGATTCGGAACTCGTTCGGTTCGACGCTCGGGATTTTGCCAAGCGAGTCGGTGGCATCCACCAACACCAGTGGCGTCTTGGCTAGCGAAGAAGGCACATGGGTGATGCGGTTCGACATCTTGGCGTACAGGAAACCGTCGGTGCCGTATCGCTTGAGTGCGGCGATTTCCTCGCTCTCGCTGTTCTCACCGTCGGTGCTCACGGTGATGAGCATATAGCCGAACTGGCTTGCGGCGGTCTGCGCGCCCAGAATCATACCGCCGGCGTACGGGGTGGTGGCCACCTCCTCACTGATGAAACCGAGGATGTGCGTCTTGCCTGTACGCAGCGAACTGGCCAGCGGATTCGACCGGTAGCCGAGCTTGGTGGCGATGGCGCGCACATTGTCCGCAATTTCGGACTTTACGCGCCCCTCGTCGCGTCCGTTGAGCACCAGCGACACCGTAGAGACGGAAACCCCCGCCTTGTTCGCGATTTCCTTCATCGTAGCCATGCGTCAAACGATACACCCTAATTGACGGACTATTGGGAAAGCATCAGTTTTCTCCACCGACTCCGCCGAGGTTGCGCACCGCACCGATGAATAATGGTATGCCGTCCGGGGTGACGAATGAGTACAGGAATGGGCGGTCCGCCGTGAACTCGACGTCGTCCGCCGGTGCGCTGATGGCCTCCACGCCGAGTTTGACAAAGCCCGCGGCCTTGGCCCCGGCTTCGTCCACCGCGATGCGCGTGCCCTGCAGAATCGAGCCGATATACAGGTTCTCGCCGTGCGAACCGGCGTCGACCATCTTGGTGAAGTCGGCGTCGCCTGCACTGAACGCATCGGGCACCCCCAGTTTTTCGAATGCCTTGATGGTGGCTTCCGAGTCGAACATGCTGTCGATGGTGAATCGCGGTAGCGTGACGTTCACCGTGGCCGAGTTGACGGAGACGCCCCATCCGGGCATACTGTCCGCGGCGCAACCCATTGCGCCCTCGCCAGGGGATGCCGACGAACACGTGCCGAACGCCCATCCGAGTTTCTGAGCATCGCCGGCCAACTCGTCAAAATGCCCTTCGGCCGGCAGCACGATGGCCAGATTGCCGCCGTTGTCGAACGGAATCTCCACCCGCTGCCAAGTGTTGTACTCATCATGTCCGTAAGCCATTTGGCTGAAGGCCCGGTGCATCATCGGCACCTGAGCATCTCCGGCTTCGCCGTGGAAGGTGCCGTCGCCGGTGGACTGCTCTTCGAACGGATCCTTCCAGCGGCCATCCGCATAGACGGTGTTGATGATGGACAGGACTTCACGGTCACGCAGCGTGATCTTCGGCTTGAGCGAACCATTCGTATGCTTGGCAATCCAATCGGACATCTTGGCGGCGGCCTGATCGTCGAACGGTAGCGTGGTGACTTCGGCCTCGAACATTTTCTTGACGGTGGATTGGTAATCGCTGGCAAGGGAGTAGTCGTTATCGATCCACAGCGAGTTCGCGGCGCTCATCTCGGATTTCGCCCCCGAATATTGCCCGTTGATCGAACTCAGCAGCGATTGGTAGTCGCTGTCGGCCAGCGAACCGGAGCCCAGCAGCTCATTCAGTTGCGAGCGGGTCGTGCCATTGGCGCCCTGCGCGGCGATGGCCAACGCCATCCACATCGAAGCAGGGGAGTAGTTCACATTGCCGGTGTCTCGGTCGCCGGTTTCCATCGCCAGGAATTCCGGTGCGGTGCGGTAGGCGAAGGCTGCGGTGCTGTCGACTACCGGCTGCGTGGCAGGCGTGGCCTTCGGCTTGAACATATTGCGAACCAGTACGCTGCCATCGCCGGCTGTCCACCATACGCCGCCGGCGATGGCAAGGACAAGCACTACCGTCACGATGGCGGCGATACAAGCGTTACGACGTTTGCGTTGTTCGCGTAACCGGTACTGTTCCATCAATGTCTCGCTCATGGTCGGCCCCTTTGCTTGGATCGGCTCGTGCATCATTGCATGAAATCGCTATTTTCATTATATTGCTGCTTTCCCTTGAGCCCAGAAACGGTATGGGAACCCCGGCCGTAAGCGAAGATTGGTACAGCCGAATGCCAGCGGTCCGATGATTGCGCTCGCCAATGAGAAGACAGACTGCCAGATCGTATCGAACCGAGTATCAGGTTAGTGATTCCCAACACCAATGGCCAGTGCAGCACCATACCGGGGAACCATACGAACAGGTTTTTGGCAGCCCTGTCAAGGACCTCGTCGGGCATGAGATACATTGATGAGCTCCACTGCAGCAGCAACAACACCGCTATCAGTACAACCTTGCCAATCCAATGCGCGCGGTTCCATGTGAACAGTCGTTGCGTCCCGCGCTCGGCGGCGGACTGCCTTGCGGAGTTCATACTCGTTGCCATTGTGGGGTGGATGGCGTTTCGTCCGGTCACCGGATGCGTGTCGGTGGCTCTTCATTCAGTGGGTCTGACAGCGCAGGGCAGTCGGGAAGCGACTTCACCGGAAGCGCCTATGAATCGAGCGGTTCTTCTGCCGAGCATCGCACTGGGCGAGTGATTCTTGGTGCGATTGCCTTCTATGGTGTGATGCCAGTGGCCGTGCTGTTTATTGGCTTCATGCTTGGTGGCATGGCGGCGCGATGGAATCACGAACGCAGCTTGGCTCAAGCGGAGTTGGCTCACCGCCGTCAGCAGGAACGCACAGCTCAGGACATTCACGATTACGTATCCAATGATTTGGCATACCTGATTTTGCGATTCGACAACAATATTGCCGATGGCAAGACCCCTTCTGAAGAAGAATTACGCGAACTGCGTAGCGTGGCTATGGGCGCATTAGATCGCACGCATCAGGTCATTGATGTTATTGAAGGCAGGGGAGAAGCGGCGCGCAGTGCAGTGACTCCGCATGATTCGACCGTTGATGCCGCTTCTGGCATTGCAACTGCGCGAGCATTTATATGCCCCACTTACGCTCTTACCCTGTTGAAAGAAGGAAAGAGGCAGAACCGTGATTCCCATGGGGCGGTAAAACACTCATGGGGCGGTTAGCGGATTTTGCCTTTCCGCAGAATAGAGCCGTTTTCGCCTACCGCCCCATGAAGGTTTTACCGCCCCATGAGATATTTACCGCCCCATGGGTGAGCTACCGCCCCATGAAACGTGTGATAACAAAGCATGCCCTTGCTGGTGGAAGCAATGCTTTGCTACTTCGCCCGCTTGTCGGCGAGGATCTCGTCCACCAGCTTGGGCTTTTCGGTCAGCTGGCCGGTGAAACCGGGACGGATATCCATGTGCAGCACCAGAGAAGTGCGGTAGCCCTGCTCGGCGAGCTTCTTGGCGGCCTCACCGGCCACCTTGAGCACGTCGTCCAGATTGCCTTCCACGTTGGTGAACAGGGCGTTGGTTTCCTGCGGCAGGCCGGATTCGCGAATCACTTCGACGGCCTGAGCCACGTATGGCGAGACCTCGGAGCCCACGCCATTGGCCGACACCTGGATGGCGGCCACGGTATTGAGGTACGGTTTGCCGGTTTCCGGGTCGATCGGCACTTCCTGAGTAACGGCATTACGGTCAAGAACCATGATTCTCCTTTTTCAGTAGTGTTAAGCTCCCCTGACAGGGGGAGCTTAACAACCACACTTATGTCAGCGATACTTCCAGAGATGATCCATCGGGCCGGAGCCGTGGCCAAGATTCAGCTGGGCCTTCAGCGCACCGGTCAGGTACTTCTTCGCATGCTTGATGGCCTTGGGCAACGTGTCGCCAAGCGCCAGATACGAGGCGATGGCGGAGCTCAGCGTGCATCCGGTGCCATGCGTGTTCGGATTATTGATACGCGCGCCATCAAACCAGGTCACGGTTCCATCCGTCTCGGCAAGCACATCGTTGGCATCCTCGGTGCCATGACCACCCTTGACCAGCGCGGCACAGCCGTAACGCTCCACGATGCGGTGGGCGGCGGCCTCCATATCCTCCTGATCGCGAATCAGCGTATCGGTCAGCACTTCGGCCTCGGGAATATTCGGAGTCACGACCGTAGCCATCGGGAACAGCTTGCCGGTCAAGGCCGCAATGGCATCGTCGCTGATGAGCTTGGCACCGGAAGTGGCCACCATAACCGGGTCGAGCACGATGTTCGTGGCGTGATGGAAGGTGAGTCGTTCAGCGATGACGTCGATGATGTCAGTGGCAGACACCATGCCGATTTTCACCGCGAACGGCGGAATATCCTCAAACACCATGTTGATCTGGTCGGCGAGAATGTCCGGTTTGGTATCCTGAATGGAACGCACGCCGGTGGTGTTCTGTGCGGTGAGCGCAGTGATGGCGCTCATGCCGAACACGCCGCAAGCCAGCATGGTCTTCAGATCGGCCTGCATGCCGGCACCGCCGGACGAGTCGGAGCCGGAGATCGCGAGAACAGCGGGCAGTGTAGATGTTGCAATTTGTGCCATAGTGTTCATTCTAAGTGGGGCCCATGATGTTTTTCGGAGCGGTTTTCCTTGATGTTTTGCCGCTCCTGTGGTGAGATGGGGAGGGTTTGCTGATTGCGATTGATTCATGAAATGTTCGGGAGGGGACATGGCTGATAACGATGTACTGCGCCGTGACGGCGTCTTGGTGCGCATCACCGGTTTTGACGATGAACGCACCGCATATTTTGGCGTAATGCCTAATGGGCACACCACACAGCTCACATTTCCGCGTCAGGAGGTGTTCGATGTGGGCGACGTGTTGCTCGTCGGCACGGATTTCTATCGTAAAGTGCCGCATGATGTGTGGCCGTTGAAGCCCCGTGTGGGCATCGTGCGCCGTGCGCTCAACGAAGGCGTGGTCCTGGAGACTTCCGATGGCCTCGAACTGCTTGAAGGCGATTACCCGACTTCAATCATGCCCGGCAACACCGTGCAGTTCACCGACCTGTTCGGCATCGAACGAGTGCTGTGGCCCACGGCCATCCGCCCAGGCGAATCCGATCACGATGACGACATCAAGCAGTACCGCATTACGCCGGGCAGCGATCCGTCGCTTACCTTCGATTCGTTCGGCGGTTATGAGCAGGTGATCACGCGCGCCAAGGAGCTTATCGAAACGCAGCTGGGCAACAGTGCGCAGATGCGTGCGATCGGTGCCAAGCCCATCAAGGGCGTGATCTTCACCGGTGCTCCGGGCACCGGTAAAACACATCTGGCCCGCATCATCGCCAATGTGGCGGACGCGCAGTTCTATCTGGTGTCCGGCCCGACCATCGTGAGCAAGTATGTGGGCGATAGTGAGGAAACGCTGCGCATGATTTTCGCCGCCGCGCAGGCGGACAAGCGCGCCATCATCTTCTTTGATGAGATCGATTCGATTGCGTCCTCGCGCGAGAACGATACCAATGGCGTCGGCAAGCGCTTGGTGGCACAGTTGCTGACGTTGATGGATGGTTTCGAGTCCAAGGGCAATGTTGTGGTGGTCGCTGCGACCAATCGTATTGAGGACGTGGATCCCGCTTTGTTGCGTCCGGGCCGTTTCGACTGGCAGATTCCTTTCCCGATGCCGTCCGAGCACGACCGTTTGGGCATTCTGCAGGTGCAGGCCCGTTCGTTGTCAATCGAGGGCGAACTGCCGTTGGTGGATATCGCACAGCGAACCGAAGGCTGGAGCGGCGCCGAAGTGTGCGCCATCTGGACCGAGGCCGCTCTGGTGGCCGCCAAGGACCGCCGCGGCGCGATCTGTGCTGCCGACCTCGTCACCGCCTTCGAGCGAGTCGAGCGTCGTCCCGAGCTCAGGCATCACAAATAATTGCTGGCTCCCCTCTCTGAGGGGAGCCAGAGAAAAATTACTCCTGGGCGGTGGAGTAGAGCTTGCCGCCTTGGGCGGTGTACTTTTCGCTCATCGCATCCATGCCGGCGAGGATTTCTTCGGGGCTGAGCACGTTGGCGGACACCACGTCGTTATCGACATTGGCCTTGGCCTTAGCCAGTGCCTCGGAGTCGATGCCAGCAGCAGCCTCCTTCACGATTTGCTGCTGGGCGGCCTCGCCGCCGAATGCCTTGCGGATGTTCTGGGAGATGGCCATCGAGCAGAACTTCGGGCCGCACATCGAGCAGAAGTGCGCCATCTTGGCCGGCTCGGCAGGCAGGGTGTCATCGTGGAAGGCGATGGCGGTGTCCGGATCGTAGGACAGATTGAACTGGTCGAGCCAACGGAACTCGAAGCGAGCCTTGGAAATCGCATTGTCGCGATCCATCGCGTGCGGGTGGTGCTTGGCGATGTCTGCGGCGTGGCAGGCGATCTTGTAGGCGATCACGCCCTGCTTCACATCATCCTTGTTCGGCAGGCCGAGGTGTTCCTTCGGGGTCACGTAGCACAGCATAGCGGTGCCGTAACGACCGATCTCGGTGGCGCCGATGGCGGAGGTGATGTGGTCGTAACCCGGAGCGGTATCGGTGGTCAGCGGTCCGAGGGTGTAGAACGGGGCGCCCTTGCACACCGACTTCTCCAGTTCGATGTTCATGCGTACGGTATCGAACGGCACGTGGCCCGGGCCCTCGATCATCACCTGCACGTCCTTGGCCCAGGCGCGCTCGGTCAGCTCGCCCAGAGTCATGAGCTCGGAAAGCTGCGCGGCGTCGTTCGCGTCGGCCAGGGAGCCGGGGCGCAGGCCATCGCCCAGAGAGAACGCCACGTCGTACTTGGCGAAGATGTCGCACAGCTCGTCGAAGTGCGTGTACAGGAAGCTCTCCTGGTGGTGGCGCAGGCACCAGTCGGCCATGATGGAGCCACCGCGGGAGACGATGCCGGTCACGCGGTTGGCGGTCAACGGCACGTAACGCAGCAGCACGCCGGCGTGGATGGTCATGTAATCCACACCCTGCTCGCACTGTTCGATCACGGTGTCGCGGAACAGTTCCCAGCTCAGCTTGGAGGCATCATCCTCGACCTTTTCGAGGGCCTGATACATCGGCACGGTGCCGATCGGCACGGGGGAGTTGCGCAGAATCCACTCACGGGTGGTGTGGATGTCGTTACCGGTGGACAGGTCCATCACGGTATCGGCGCCCCACTTGGTGGCCCACGTGAGCTTCTCCACCTCCTCGTCGATGGAGGAGGTGACGGCCGAGTTGCCCATGTTGGCGTTGAGCTTGGTCAGGAAGGCGGATCCGATAATCATCGGCTCCGCCTCCGGGTGGTTGATGTTGCAGGGCATCACCGCGCGGCCGGCGGCCAGTTCGGAGCGCACGAGCTCCACGTCGCAGTTCTCGCGGGTGGCCACGTACTGCATCTCCGGGGTGACGATGCCGTGGCGGGCGTACCACATCTGGGTGATCGGGTGGTCCTTGGCGCGCATCGGCTGGTGCTTGCGTCCACGCCATTCCTTGGTGGCGCGGCCGCGCTTGATGGCGCGCTTACCATCGTCCTCAAGGTTGCGGCGGCGGCCCTCGTAGTCTTCGATGTCGCCGCGGTCGCGGATCCAGTCGAGACGCAGGGGCTTCAAACCTTCCTTCGGGTCGCACTTGGGGCCTTCGGTGTTGTAGTCGTGGAACGGCGGGTTCGGGCCCACGCCGGGCGTGTCGCTCAGCTTGATTTCGGTGTACGGCACTTCCAGGTCGTAGGAACCGTACTGATAGGTGAACGGTACGGACTTGGTCTTGCGGATGTGCGCCTTGTCGCGCTGCTTGGAACCACGGGCGGCGATGTCCACGCGCTGCTGCTTGGCGAGCTTCTGGGCGTCCTTGGCGTCCTTGGCGTTGGTGAACTTCTTCTCAGTGGCCTCGGAGCCAGGCTTTGCGGCCCCTTCCTGAGCAGCCTGAGTGTCAGCAGCGGGGGTGTGGGTTACGACGCGCGGCGCGTAGCCGTGCTTCTTGTCACCGCGGATGGCCTTCCAGCCTTCGACCATGGCGCGCGCGGCCTCTTCCGGGTTCTCGGCACCCGCGATGGCGGAGACCGCGAACCAGCCAGCGGCCTTGGTGCCGGCGAGCATGGCCATATCGGCTGCGGTCACGCCGCCGCCCACGACCACCGGGAACTCGCTGGCGACGCAGATGGTGTTGATCTGGGCGGCATCCAGCGTCTTGCCGGAGCCGTCGTTGCCGCCCACGGAAGCCTCGGGCTTGGTGGTGGAGACGTGCAGAGGGCCGGCGCCAATGTAGTCAATGCAGCCGTCGGGCAGCTCGTTGATGAGCTGAACGAGGCTTTCGGTCTCAGCCGACAGACCCACGATGGCCTCGTCGCCGAGCAGGGCGCGGGCTTCGCGCGGCTCCATGTCGGTCTGGCCGATGTGCACACCGTCCACCTTGATGCCCTTGCGGCGGGCCTGCCACACCACGTCGGCACGGTCGTCGATCACAAAGGCCACGGAATCGGACTTCTCATTGTCCTCGATGATCTGCGCGATGTCGCGGGCCATGTCGGTCAGCTCAGAGGCGTCGGCCTCCTTGGCACGCAGTTGGATGAAGGTTGCGCCGCCATGCAGAGCCTGATCCACCACGTCGGTCAGCGGACGACCTTTGCAGTCCTCCGGCCCCACCACGAAGTACGCGGACAGGTCGAAGCCGTCTCGCATGGAGGCGTATGGGTATTCATTACTCATTATTATTCCTACCTTTGTTGTTTCTTGTGGAAGTCTTATTGGGAAAAACTGTTACGAGCTCCCTCATCAGAGGGAACTGAAACTACTGCACAAAAATCTCGGATTCCGCCACCTGTTCGGCGGTCACATTCCACAGCGCGTCAAGGAACGCGACCTGGAATGAGCCCGGCCCGTGCGAAGTCGTATCGGCTATCTCTCCCGCGCGGTTGTACAGCAAAGATGCGGACAGAGCGGCGGTCAACGGATCGGAAACCGCCAGATATGTGGCAGCCACGCCGCCCAGCGAGCAGCCGGCACCGGTGATCTTGGTCATCATCGCGCTGCCGCCCGGCAGTCGGTACACGGTTTCGCCGTCGGTCACCAGATCGGCGATGCCGGACACGGCCACGGCGCAGCGGGTGGAAGCGTCATGGGAGGAATGCTTGGCGTGCTGTTCGGTCAGATACTGTGCCAGCGCCACCGCCGCAACGGTTGCGGACTCCACGCCATCGACGGATTCCACTCCGGCGGGGCGGTGCTCGGAAGTGTCCCCCACGGTTTCGGTATTGAGCCCCCACATGTTCGCCAGCGCGATTACCTCGGAGGCGTTCGCGCGAATCATGGTCGGGGGAGCGGCCTTGAAGGCCTGAAGAATGGCGGTGCGGGTGCGGCCGATGCCGGCGGCCACTGGGTCGAGCACCCACGGCTTGTCCAAGTAGTTGAGTCGCTGGGCGATTTCGGGCAGCGCGTCCTTATAGAACGGCAGCAGCGTGCCCACGTTGATGTAGTTCGCGCCCGCGATTTTCGCGGTTTCGATCACGTCGTCCGGCAGGAAACTCATGGCCGCAGTGCCGCCGGCCGCCAGTTGCGCGTTGGCAACCAAATTGATGGTCACAAAATTGGTGAATGACTGGGCCAACGGAGTCGTCTCGCGTACGCGGCGAACGGCATCGGCGATATTGTCGCGGATGGGTGAATCGGCTGGAACCGGAGTCCCGGCGGTACAACCGCTGGACATACCGGTAAACGATGATGCGCTATTGCTCATTTACTGCTCCCTACGATGGTCTTAACCAACAGGTTCTAAGGGTCAGGCTCAGGCCTTTCTCAACTCGCGAACCACATGCGAGTCCCCCTGCATTACAGTGCCGACGCTATGCGCCAACATGGACATTACCGTGACGGATTTGTTCGATACGTGTCGTCAGGTCTGGCGCGTCCCGTCCATTCGTGATATGTGGACGCCTCCGCCGAGCAACATCTCCCGAATTTGTGACGCTGACGCGATGTCAGTGGTACCAATTGGGGAAGGGCAAAACAACAGGAACAATATGGAGGTGTTTGCGATATAGGAATCGCTGCGAACGGCCGCTCGTGAGACGCGGAACATATACCGGACAATGCCGCCTGACCTGTCACCATATACGGCTATCCTGAAGCGGTTGTTATTAGACCCCAAACCGTTCAAACCAGAAGGTGCATTGTGGCTCAGTCCAAACTCGATGAAGTCGTATCCCTTGCGAAGCGTCGCGGCTTCGTGTTCCCCGCCGGCGAAATTTACGGCGGCACCCGTTCCGCTTGGGATTACGGCCCCCTCGGCGTCGCTCTCAAGGACAATATCAAGCGTGAATGGTGGCGCTCCATGGTCGTCACCCGTCCTGATGTCGTCGGTGTCGACACTTCCATCATTCTGCCGCCCGAAGTGTGGGTGGCGTCCGGCCACGTGAGCGTGTTCAACGATCCGCTCGTCGAGTGCCTCAACTGCCACAAGCGCAACCGCGCCGACAAGCTCGAGGAATCCTACGCCGAGAAGCACGGCGACAAGATGCCGGAAAACGGCATGAAGGACATCGTCTGCCCGAACTGCGGCACCCGTGGCCAGTGGACCGAACCGCGCGACTTCAACATGATGCTGCGCACCCACCTCGGCCCGGTCGAGGACGAGAACAGCCTGCACTACCTGCGTCCGGAGACTGCACAGGGCATCTTCGTGGACTTCAAGAACGTGATGACCTCCTCCCGTTCCAAGCCGCCGTTCGGCATCGCCAACATGGGTAAGTCCTTCCGTAACGAGATCACCCCGGGCAACTTCATCTTCCGCACCCGTGAGTTCGAGCAGATGGAGATGGAGTTCTTCGTCACGCCCGGCACCGATGAGGAATGGCACCAGTACTGGATCGACGCCCGCACCCGCTGGTACATCGACCTCGGCGTCAAGCCGGAGAACCTGCGCCACTACGAGCATCCGAAGGAGAAGCTCTCCCACTACTCCAAGCGCACCGTGGACATCGAATACAAGTTCGGCTTCCAAGGCTCCGACTGGGGCGAACTCGAGGGCATCGCCAACCGCACCGACTTCGATCTGTCGGCCCACTCCAAGCACTCCGGCGAGGATCTGAGCTACTTCAACCAGGCCACCGGCGAGAAGTACGTACCGTACGTCATCGAACCGGCCGCCGGCCTGACCCGCTCCCTGATGTGCTTCCTCGTGGACGCCTACGATGTGGACGAGGCCCCGAACACCAAGGGTGGCGTCGACAAGCGCACCGTGCTGCGTCTCGACCCGCGTCTGGCCCCGGTCAAGGCCGCGGTGCTGCCGCTGAGCAAGAAGCCCGAACTGCAGACCGTGGCACAGAACCTGGCCGACGACCTGCGCTTCAACGAATGGATGATCGACTACGACGAGTCCGGCGCCATCGGCCGCCGTTACCGTCGTCAGGACGAGATCGGCACCCCGTTGTGCATCACCGTGGACTTCGACACCCTCGAAGACCATGCCGTGACCATCCGCGAACGTGACACCATGGCCCAGGAGCGTATCGCCCTCGACAAGGTGGCCGATTACGTGGCCGCCCGCATCGGCGAGAAGCGCACCCGCGTGCCCCTGAAGCCTGTGGAAATGGGCGGTGAGCCTTGGCCTGAGTCCGGCGTTCAGGAAGCCGGCGGTCTGTACTAAAGACGGGTCTGTATAGAGGCTCCCCTCTATGAGGGGAGCTGTCCACGAAGTGGACTGAGGGGAGCCAAAGCTATTTCAGAACAGGAACCACATGGCAGAATCTGAAACCGAAACCACCATCACCGCTACTCACGAGACCAACAATCTCGACCCGCGTACGGACGCGCCGGCACGGCCCGAGACTCCGGTACACATCGCCCCCGTGCAGCTCGGCAATATTACCGTGCCGACCCCGGTGGTGCTTTCGCCGATGGCTGGCGTGACCAACTGGCCCTTCCGCGTGATCTGCGAGGAATACGGTCCCGATGGTCTTTACGTGGCCGAGATGATCACCGCGCGGGCCCTCGTGGCGCGTAATCCGAAAGCCCTGCGTCTCTGCCATTTCGCCAGAAGCGAAAAAATTCGTTCGCTGCAGTTGTATGGCGTGAATCCGTCCATCACCGAACAGGCGGCGAAAATCGTGGTCGACGGCAACATGGCCGACCATGTGGACCTGAACTTCGGTTGCCCGGTACCCAAGGTCACTCGTCGCGGGGGAGGCTCGGCCCTACCATGGAAAACCGACATATTCACCGAGCTCATCCAGCGTGTGGTCGCCGTATGCGAGCCGGCGGGCATCCCCGTCACCGCGAAGATCCGCGTCGGCATCGACCATGACCATGAGACCTTCCTCGAAGCCGGACACATCGCGCAGGAGGAGGGCTGCAAGGCCGTAACCCTGCATGCCCGCACCACCGCCGAATACTATGGCGGTCATTCCGACTGGTCACGCATCGGCGAGCTTAAGGAACACCTCAACATTCCGGTATTCGGCAATGGTGATATCTGGGGTGCCGAGGACGCGCTCGAAATGGTGCGCGAGACCGGCTGCGACGGCGTGGCCATCGGCCGCGGATGTCAGGGCCGGCCGTGGCTGTTCGCCAACATCAGAAACGCCTTCGAGGGCAATACCGAACGGCTCAACCCGAATCTGGGCGAGGTCTGCCGGGTGATTCACCGTCATGCCGAGCTGCTTACCGAGTTTTATGAAGGCGATGAGATGATGGCCGTTCACGATCTGCGCAAGCACATCGCCTGGTATCTGAAAGGATTCCCGGTGGGTGGGTCCACCCGCAAGGCCTTTATGGAATGCGAGAGCCTGACCGATGTGGACCGCGAGATCGGCAAGCTCGACCCGACCATCGAATACCCGCCACGCGTGGTCGACAAACCGCGCGGCCGCGTGCGTTTCGCCAAGAAGGTGCACTTGCCGTATGGGTGGTTGGAATCGCGTACCACCACCCACGAAGAGCGTGAGGCGCTCTTCGGTGACGACCCAATGGACGCCAGTTACTGAGAAAATACTGAGAATACACGCAACACGCGCCATTCTGCGCGTGAATTTCCCTCCAAGAGTAGCCTGTTTGCGCTACTCTTGGGTGTAACCGTGAAGTGACAGGAGCCAAACGTGAGCGAGATCGCGCAGAATGAGTTCAACGACAAGACCAACATCAAGGTTGTTGGCGTCGGCGGTGCCGGCGGTAATGCCGTCAATCGCATGATTGCCGAGGGACTGCAGAATGTTGAATTTGTGGCGGTAAATACCGACGCGAAGGATCTTCTGCGCTCCGACGCCGACGTGAAAATCTCCCTGTCCGATCAGTCCAGCCGCGGACTCGGCGCCGGCGCGGACCCGGAGAAGGGTGCTAAGGCCGCACAGGATCATCAGTCTGATATCGAGGAATCCCTGAAGGGTGCCGACATGGTGTTCGTCACCTGCGGTGAGGGTGGTGGCACCGGTACTGGCGCCAGCCCGATCGTCGCTCGTGCGGCTCATCAGCAAGGTGCTCTCACCATCGCGGTTGTCACTCGTCCGTTCAGCTTCGAAGGTCCTCAGCGTTCCGCTTCCGCCGAATACGGCATCGACAACCTGCGCAAGGAAGTCGACGCGCTGATCGTCATCCCGAACGATCGCCTGCTTGAGCTTTCCGACCGTTCCATCGGCATCATCGAAGCCTTCAAGACGGCCGATACCGCACTCCTCGCCGGCGTGCAGGGCATCACCGACCTCATTTCGATGAATTCCTACATTCACGTCGATTTCTCCGACGTGAACTCCATTCTTCGTGGCGCTGGTACTGCGCTGTTTGGCATTGGTTCCGCGCGGGGCGAAGACCGCGCCACCCAGGCCGCCGAAATCGCCATCAGTTCCCCGCTGCTTGAGGAGAGCATCGAGGGTGCCCACGGCGCGTTGATCAACATTGCCGGCCCGACCGATCTGAAGCTGCAGGAAGCTTCCGCCGCCACCGAGCTTGTACGCAAGGCCATTCACCCCGAGGCCCAGATCATCTGGGGTCTTGCTCTGGATGATGCCTATGGCGACGAAGTGCGTGTTACCGTCATCGCGGCCGGTTTCGATCCGGTTGCACCGCAGGATCCCTCTGCCGCCGCTCCGGCAATTGCCGTACCGGCCGCCCAGCCGGCTGCCACGCAAACGCAGCAGCCCGCCGCCGCTCCAGCAGCCCAGCCCGTGGCCACTCCGCGTCCGGAATTCACCCCGACGACCGCAGACCCGGCATCCCTGCCCTTTGACGATCCGACTACCTCGCATCCGGACATCGCCGTGAACGATCCCGCCGGCGATCTCGACATTCCTGATTTCCTGCGCTGAAAGGACTAATCCATGGCTGGGTTCATGAAAAACGCGATGTCCTATCTGGGCATGAGCGACGTTGTGGACGATGAGGACGACTACATCGAAGAGGACGAGGAGCAGAAGCCGGCTCCGAAGTCCGCATTCGATTCCGACCATACGGTCACGCCGTTGGCGTCGACCACCGCGCCTGCCGCATCGTCGACCACCAAGCCGTTCCCCGGTGGCCGCGTGAACAGAATCACCACCATCCATCCGAAGTCATATGAGGATGCTCAACTGGTCGGTCGCGCATTGCGTGACGGTGTTCCGGTCGTACTGAATCTCACCGATGTGGCCGAAGCCGTGGCATATCGCATTGTGGACTTCTCCGCCGGCGTGGTGTTCGGCGTGCGTGGTTCCCTCGAGCGTGTCACTCCGCGCGTGTTCCTGTTGAGCCCGGCGCAGGTGAACATCAAGGTCGAAGAGACGACAAAACCAGCCTCGGCACACGATTTGTTCGCTGACTGACCGGTTCAGTAGTTTTCGTATTCGACGTTATATCGGTATTCGGCCGACTCCCAGCAAGGAGTCGGCCGATTCTTATTGTGCTCCGAGCAAACTTTTCATGCGTGGTTGTTAGTCTGTCAGCATGCTTTCCTTAGTGTTCTCTCTGATCGGCCGCATTCTTGCATGGCTCATCAACGCGTATATCACGGTTCTGTTCGTGCGCATGATTCTGGACTGGGTCTCCGTTTTCGCACGAAACTGGTATCCACGTGGTGTGGTGGCCCAGCTGATCAACATTGTGTATTCCATTACCGAACCCCCTCTGCGCTGGCTACGTCGCTATATTCGTCCATTGCCGCTCGGCCCGATTTATCTTGATGTCAGCTTCATCGTGCTGTATCTTGCGCTGGTGGTACTGGAAAGTGTTGTTCTGATAGTGTTCTGAGGCCGTTTTTAACCCGCCGGAGGCATATATATGGCATAAAAACCCACGTCGAATGTTCTGAAACGATGGGGTCGTGATAGCATTCTGACTTGAGACCAACGTAAGTGCGGGCAATGCCCCAAAGCGAGGTGCAAGATTTATGGCTCTGTTGACGCCGAAGGATATTAGGGAGCATACCTTCCAGACTGTTCGATTCAAGGAAGGTTATGATGTCGACGAAGTCGATGACTTCCTTGATCAGGTCACGGAAACCGTCGAGGCTCTTGGACGTCAGGCGGTAGCCGGCGGTCAGGCCACCCAGTCTCTTGGTCCTGACGTGACCAACCTTAATGCGAAGATCTCCGATCTTACCGGTCAGGTGCAGCAACTCCAGTCGGAGAATGCTGGTTTGAAGAACGCTGTGGCTCAGGCCCAGCAGGCCGCTCAGGCTGGCAATGATCAGGCAGCACAGCTTGCCTCTGCCAAGCTCAGCGAAGCCGAGGAATCCAACCGCGCGCTGTCCTCCCAGAATGAGCAGCTCAAGGGTCAGGTCGATCAGCTGAACGCTCAAATCGATCAGCTCACCGCTCAGGCCGCTCAGGCCTCCGGTAACCAGGAAGCCGTCGGCCAGCAGATCGCCGCCATTCAGCAGGAACGTGATCAGTTCCGCGCGGCCAACGAGGAGCTGTCCCGTCAGCTCGCCGCTGCTCAACAGGAGGGTTCCGCCGCTCAGCAGCAGTCCGCTCAGATCGCTGAGCTGTCTCGTCAGCTCGAAGAAGCCAAGCAGCGTGAAAACCAGCTTCGTGCCCAGGTTTCCAAGGTCGAGCCGAGCACTGAGACCGGTTCTCTGCAGAAGATCGCTGGCGCCGCTTCCATGCCGGGCACCGAGCCCGAGCGCGCTACCGCCATGCTGACCTTGGCTATGCAGCTGCACGATCAGTACGTGGAGAAGGGCAAGAACAAGGCCAAGGAAATCACCGAGGCCAGCCAGAACAAGTACAACGACCTGGTCACCAAGGCCAACAACTACTCTGAGCGTACCCGCTCCGAGGCCGACGACTACTCCACTCGTACTCGTTCCGACGCCGACACCTATTCGGATCGTACCCGCTCCGAGGCCGACGCTTACCGTGACCAGACTCACGCGGATGCCGAGACCTACTCCCAGAACACCCGTTCTGAGGCTGACGCATACTCCGTCAAGACTCGTCAGGATGCGGACAACTACTCCAAGTCTCAGCACGATGACGCTGACAACTACGAGAAGGAAGTGCAGCAGCGTGCCGCCGAGTATGACAAGAACACTCGTTCCGCAGCTGATGCGTACGACAAGAACACCCGCTCTGCAGCCGATACGTATGCCGAGCAGGTGCGCGACAACCTTCAGGCTCAGTCCAAGGTCGTCGAGGGCAACATCCAGAGCCTCAAGCAGTTCGAGACTGAATACCGCGCCCGCCTCACCGAGTACCTCGGCCAGCTGGCATCGCAGGTTTCCGAGTCGAACAACTACGTCGACCAGACCTCGTCCAAGACCAACTGAGCGTAGGCAGGTACAGGTCGTATGACGAACCAACAGGGACGGCTGCGCACTCGCGTGGCCGTCTTTGCATGTGTGGCCGCGGCTGCGCTGATTGTCGATCAGCTCACCAAGGCTTGGGCGATGGCCGCGTTATCCAACGGTCAGACCATTCGCGTGATTCCCGGACTGTTGTCCTTCACCTTGGTGCGTAATCCGGGCGCGTCCTTGGGCATGGGATCAGGCGCTACTTGGGTAATCAGTCTGTTGGCCATTGTGGCTTGCGTGGCCCTTGCTGTGGCTGGGGTGCGCACTGTCTCCATGAAATGGTCGGTGGCGCTTTCTTTCGCGTTTGCAGGCGCTTTGGGCAACCTGATTGACCGTGTTATGTACGCTGACGGCTTCCTCAACGGCAAAGTGGTGGATTTCCTTAACTATGGCTGGTCCGTTGGCAATGTGGCGGATATCTATCTGGTAGTCGCCGGTGTGGTCTTGGTGATTCTGATTCTTATGGGGGAGCCGTTCTCCCACAAGGATCTTATCGAGCAATCCGACGAATCCCTACAGTCTGGGCCGGAGGCGGACGCCAAGTAATGAGTCGAATGGTCCCTGCTCCCGATGCATTGGTGGGTAAGCGTTTCGACGTAGCCGTGGCCAAAATGCTGGGTATTTCACGATCTAAAGCCGCCGATTTGGTCGACTCCGGACAGGCGCGCGTTTTAGGGCGTGAAGTTGCGCGGTCCAGCACGTTGCAGGCGGGGGAGACCGTCGAATTTGATTTGGCGGAGGAACAGGCCGGGCCTGAGCCTATCGCAACTGATATGGCTGTTGTCTACGAAGACGATGATGTCGTCGTGGTCGATAAGCCTGTAGGCGTCGCGGCGCATGCCTCGGTCGGGTGGACCGGCCCCACGGTATTGGGCTCGCTGCGTGATCGTGGCGTGCATATCACGTCCTATGGCGCGGCCGGGCGTGAAGGCATTGTTTCTCGCCTTGATGTAGGCACTTCCGGCTTGATGTTGGTGTGCAAGTCCGACCTTGCGTACACCGAGATGCGTCGGCAGTTCGCCGAGCATGAGGTAAAGAAAACCTATCATGCGCTCGTGCAGGGGGGCCTTAAAGAGAACAAAGCGACCATTGAGGCACCGATCGGGCGCGCCAAAGTGTCCGATTTCCGTTTCTGCGTGACTCCGGCCGGCAAGCCGGCCGTTACACATTGGGATGTGTTGGAGCGTTTCGGGCATGAGGCCACGCTGGTATCCGTGAATCTGGAGACCGGACGCACCCATCAGATTCGCGTGCATTTCTCATCGATTGGGCATCCCCTGTGCGGCGACCCCATGTATGGTGCCAATCCGGTGCTTTCCGAGGCGCTGGGGCTTGAACGCCAGTGGCTGCACGCCATGAAGCTCGAATTCCGTCATCCCCGCACCCGCGTCTGGACCACGGTCCGGTCCCAGTACCCGGCCGACTTGGCTGCCGCCCTCGATGCCATGCGTGCCCGACACATCGAACCCGCTGAACCTGCCGAACATGCCGAAGTTCTGGTGGACTAATTCCGCAACGTGTGCATCATGCGTTTGAATATTTAGATTCAGTTCCAGCCTCGCCGGATTCATCCCAGAATAACGAGAGATCGGTCATGATGGCTCTCCGTCATGACCATACCCCAAGTGACTGCGGATGCTGAGTACCGTTCAGGCCAATGGTCGGTAACCGTACGTGAATTACCGGTATTTCCGCTCAACGTGTCTCGGTACTCCAGCGTGAAGTGAACAGAAATGAGCCAAAGCAGTAAGGCTGAGTACGAGTATTCGTGGCCGTCACCAATCGATGGTGGTCATTGGGATTCGCGCCATGTACTACGCAGTATGTTGTACGCTCTGCCTAGCTGTTGAACGAAGTCCACAAGAAACAGTAGATACTAGGGCGGCCAGCGGATTAGCAAGACATCGGTTGGTGAGGACTGCTGACATTGAACTCCGACGGATGAATTGAATATTCATATGGTATCCGATTCTGAACAATTGAGTGGGGGCGTTGATGGTTGCCATCGTTTGAGCTGGCTAAATGCGATTTCGCGCCACGCTGCTTCAACAACGGTAACAACAGCTACAGTTGAACTATGCATGGGTTGAAGAGTGTGATTGACAGGGGAGCGGACGCGTGGGCGCGTTCGCTGCCTGGGCGCGTGCTCGACCGGTATGTGTCGCGGCGCGGCCCCCTGCTGGCGAATGGTCTGGCATATGGTCTGCTATTCGCCTTTTTTGCCGGCGTCTGGATTGCGGTGAGCGTGTTCGGCCTTATAATGGTCGGCAACATTGACTGGCAGCAGATGCTGATTGACGCGGTGCGTGAAGTCATTCCCGGTGTGGCCGACTCGTTTCTGACGTCTTCCGCACTAAACACCATGTCAAGCACATTGACGTGGACCGGTCTGGCCACGTTGGCCATATTCTGGTGGACGGTGACCGGCTGGATGAACTCGCTGCGCCACGCCGTACGGTCCATGTTCGACGACTGCGGCGACGAGCTCAATATCGTCGTCGCAAGGTTACGCGATACGCTTGCCGCCATCGCCATCGCAATACTGTTCATTCTTTCGACCGCGGCCGGTACGGTGTCCGGTGGCATCGTACGCCGACTGCTGCAATGGGGTGGCATCCCCAGCAGTTCGTTGCCCGGCACCGTGCTTTTGGAGATGACCGGTTTCGGTACCGGTGTCGCGCTGAATTTCGCGTTGTTCATGTTGCTGCTGCGTGTGGTCTCCCACATCAAAGCCGGACGATTCACGATATTCGGCGCGTTACTGGGATCTCTGACGGTTTCCGCAATGCAGCTTCTCGGTGCGCGACTATTAGCCGGAGCCTCCCGGAATCCGATGCTTGCCCCGTTCGCGGCGTTGATCGGCGCGCTGGTGTGGTTCAATCTCGTCGCCCAGGTCATCATGCTGTGCGCCGCCCTCATCGCGGAGTGCCGACGGGAATGCTGAACGGCCGCCCAGACCACACGGTATGGTGGAACGCATGGCTGATTACGGGAACAACTTTGTGCAACTGCATAACCACACGCACTATTCGCTGCTCGATGGTGCGTCGAAGATTCCTGATTTGGCCAAGCGTGCGGCCGAACTTGGCATGCCTGCGGTCGGTATCACCGACCATGGTAACATGCATGGCGCCTACGAGATGTACACCAACTGCGTGGCCAATGGCGTCAAGCCCATCATCGGCATCGAAGCTTATGTGACCCCGGAAACCGCACGTCAAGACAAGTCCCGCGTGCATTGGGGCACCGAAGCCCAGCGCCGCGACGACGTCTCCGGTGGTGGTCTTATCACCCACTTGACCATGTGGGCCGAAAACGACGAAGGTCTGGTCAACCTCATCAAAGCCTCGTCCGTGGCCAACCTCGAAGGTCGCGTCATGCGTTATCCGCGTATGGATAAGGAGGTGCTCGCCACCTATTCCAAAGGCGTGATCGCATCCTCCGGCTGCCCCTCGGGCATTATCCAGACCCGTCTGCGTCTGGGTCAGTTCGATGAGGCCCTGCGCGCCGCTGGCGAATTCCAGGACATCTTCGGCAAAGACAACTTCTTCATCGAACTCATGGATCACGGTCTGCCCATCGAAACTCAGGTGACCGGTGACCTGCTGACCATAGCCAAGAAACTCAACGCACCACTGCTGGCCACTAACGATTCCCACTACGTACACGCCGAAGATGCCCAGGCACAGGACGCCATGCTCTGCATCAACTCCGGTTCCCGTCTTGACGATCCGGACCGATTCAAATTCGACGGCACCGGCTACTACATCAAAACCGCCGAAGAGATGCGCGAACTGTTCAAGGACCACCCGGACGCCTGCGACAATACGCTCGTTATCGCCGAACGCTGCAACGTGATGTTCGACGACCACGAAGACGGCGCGTTCATGCCGAAATTCCCCTGCCCCGAAGGCTGGGATGAGACCTCCCTGTTCCTTAAAAAAGTCGAGGAAGGTCTGGAGAAGCGTTACGACGGCAACCCGCCGCTCGACGTATTGAAGCAGGCCGACTACGAATGCGGCGTGATCTGCCAGATGCAGTTCTGCGGATACTTCCTCGTGGTCGCCGACTACATTCAGTGGGCCAAGGACCACGGCATCATGGTGGGTCCGGGCCGTGGCTCGGCCGCAGGCGCCATGGTCGCCTATTCCATGGGCATTACCGAGCTCGATCCGCTCAAGCATGGCCTGATTTTCGAGAGGTTCCTGAACCCTGAGCGAGTGAGCCTTCCTGATATCGATGTCGACTTCGACCCTGAAGGTCGTGCGCGAGTCATCGAATACTGCGGCGAAAAATACGGCACCGATAAGGTCGCCCAGTGCGTCATCTATGGCACCATCAAAACCAAACAGGCCCTGAAGGACTCCGCCCGCATCATGGGTTATGAGTTCTCAGTCGGTGAAAAAGTCACCAAGGCGCTGCCTCCGGCGGCCACCGGCGGCAAAGACATCAGCCTGCATGACATCTTCGACCCGACCGCCAAACGTTATGCCGAGGCCAGGGAATTCCGAGAACTCTACGATTCCGACCCGGACGCCAAGCGCATCACCGAGGAAGCCAAGGGTATCGAGGGCCTGATCCGACAGACCGGTGTACATGCCTGCGCCACCATCATGGGAAGCGCGCCCATCACCGACACCTCGCCGCTACTGGAACGCACCGATGGCACCATCACCACCACCTTCGAATACCACACGTGCGAAACGTTGGGGCTGGTCAAGATGGACTTCCTTGGCCTGTCCAACTTGACGATCATCCACGACACCCTGAAGAACATCGAGGCCAACGGCAAACCCGCCATCGACTACACCAAGATTCCGCTCGATGACGCCGAAACCTACAAACTCATGTCCCGAGGGGACACGCTCGGCGTGTTCCAGCTCGATTCCGACGGCATGCGTTCACTGCTGAAAACCCTGAAGCCCGATAACTTCAACGATATTTCCGCACTTATCGCCCTGTACCGACCGGGCCCGATGAGTATGGATTCGCACACCAACTATGCCAAGCGCAAAAACGGCCTGCAGAAGATCACGCCAATCCACCCTGAGCTTGAGGAGCCTCTGAAGCAGGTGCTTGACGAGACCTATGGCCTGATCATCTACCAGGAGCAGGTGCAATCCGCCGCCCGAATCCTCGCCGGGTATTCGCTGGGCAAGGCAGACGTGCTGCGTCGAGCCATGGGTAAGAAGAAGCCCGAAGTGCTGGCCAAGGAGAAGGTGCCGTTCTTCGCCGGTATGAAGGAGCACGGATATTCCGAAGAGGCATCCCAGGCCGTGTGGGATATTCTGGTGCCGTTCTCCGGCTACGCTTTCAACAAGGCGCACTCCGCCGCATACGGTCTGATCTCCTACTGGACCGCATATCTGAAGACGCACTACCCGGTCGAGTTCATGGCCGCCTTGTTGCAAGGTGCCGCCACCAACAAGGACAAGACCGCATTGTACTTGGGTGAGGCCCGCCGCATGGGCATCCAGGTGCTCTCGCCGGACGTCAACGAATCGGTGTACGAGTACTCGGCAGTCGGCGACGTCGTCCGATTCGGTCTTGGTGCCATCCGTAACGTGGGTGACAAGGCCGTGGCCGATATCATCGCCGAACGCGAAGGCCCGCGCGGCAAGTTCGTGAACTTCATGGACTTCATCCGCCGCGTGCCCCTGACCGCGCTGAACCGGCGATTGGTCGAATCGTTGATCAAGGCCGGTGCCTTCGATTCGATTGACCCGAACCGTCGCGCGCTGTTCACCGTGCACGAGGCCGCCATCGACTCGGTGGTGAGTCTGAAGCGCAAACAGGCGGAGGGCCAGTTCGATTTGTTCTCCGATGCCGAGGATGGGGGAGCGGAGGCCATGGGCGACGCTTCCGTGACCGTACCCGATCTTGAGGAATGGGACAAGAAGACCAAGCTTAACTTCGAACGCGAAATGTTGGGCCTGTATGTGTCTGATCATCCGCTCTCCGGTATGCAGTCGATTCTCGCGTCCTTGCGTGAAATGTCCATCGCGCATCTGGTTGATCGAGCCAAAACGATGGGTGAAGGACAGCAGGTCACGTTGGCCGGTCTGGTCACCAATGTGGACCGGCGCGTATCCAAGAAGGGCAACCCCTGGGCCATCGTGACCATCGAAGACATGGAAAGCTCCATCCAATGCATGTTCTTCGGCAAGGTCTATGAAGCGGCCGCCGCCGAACTTGCCGTGGACGCCATCGTACAGATTCGTGGTCAAGTGGAGTTGCGCGACGAAACCGTTTCTCTGAGAGCCACGGAAATGCAGATTCCGACCTTGGAAGCCGAGGATGAACGTCCGTTGGTCATCACGTTGCCGCCGGTGGCGTTGGAGCGCCAACGCATGATGCAACTCGGTCAGGTGCTCGCTAATCATCCTGGTTACTGCGAAGTACATCTTGCGGTGCTGGATGAGAAGGGTAACGCTCAGGTGCTCACGTTTGGCGATCGTTTCCGCGTCAAGCGGGATACTTCGTTGTTTGCTGAGATCAAGATTCTGTTTGGCCCCAGCTGCTTGCCTGCCGCCTGATTGGCGGGTTTCGCCCCTGGCCTCTCTCTCACCTGGCTTTGCTGGGGGAGGGCTCCTTCATCAGAGGGGGCTAAGGCATGTGCCACCATACGATGTGCGCGACTATTGTGGAACGTATGGGCATGGAGATGGCGGATACTGGTAACAACGATGACGAGCAACAATGGATTGCCGCGATGCTGGAACGGCTGTCTCATTCGCAGTTCCGCGCCAAATTCGCTTTGACCGACAAAGACCGAGCCTATGCCCGCACCAAAGGCAAGGCGACCATCGATCGTCATGCGCGAGAAATGTTGCGAGACCGCATAGGCGCAGCCGAACCGAAGAACGACGGCAGGCAGACGCCATGGCGCGGCCATCCGGTATTCACCGCTCAGCATGCTACCGCCACATGCTGCCGCGGATGCATCGAAAAATGGCATCATCTGCCCAAAGGCCGTGAACTCACCGAAGCGGAGGTAAACCGACTTGCCGATTTGGTCATGGCATGGATTGAGCGGGACCTTATCAATCATCCGGTTCGGTGAAGCACCCCGCATCCTCAGTATGCCTGTATACCTTCAATAGTTATGAGCCAACAGCCAACACAGGCCTCGAAAACCGTAGACGCAAGGTATTGGCGAATACGGCAGAACGCCGAACGTTGCCTATGGCGCGTTCGGCAATAATGCGACATAATGTCTATTCAAGAAGAGCTGACGAAGTGTCAACTCTACCCCAAGGAGGCGGAATATGTACTACAGCAGCGGCAATTATGAGGCTTTCGCACGCCCGAAGAAGCCGTCCGACGTGGACAACAAGCATGCATACATCATCGGTACCGGACTGGCGGCATTGTCTGCAGCCTGTTATCTGGTGCGTGATGGTCAGATGCCTGGCGAGAACATCCACATCCTTGAGAAGGACCCGGTACCCGGCGGCGCCTGTGACGGTCTTGATATTCCCGGCCTCGGCTATGTGATGCGTGGCGGCCGCGAAATGGACAATCATTTCGAGGTCATGTGGGATCTGTTCCGCTCGATTCCCTCCATCGAAACCGAGGGCGTCAGCGTACTCGACGAGTACTACTGGCTCAACAAGGAGGACCCGAACTACTCGCTGTGCCGCGCCACCAAGAATCTCGGCAAGGACGCGGGGCTCAAGGGCAAGTTCGGCCTGTCCGACAAGGCTTCGATGGAAATCATGAAGCTGTTCTTCACCCCGGACGAAGACCTGTATGACAAGCCGATCACCGATTTCTTCGACGATGAGGTGCTGAACTCCAACTTCTGGCTGTACTGGCGCACCATGTTCGCCTTCGAGAACTGGCACTCCGCGCTGGAAATGAAGCTGTACATCAAGCGCTACATTCATCACATCGGAGGCCTGCCGGACTTTTCCGCGCTGCGTTTCACCCGCTACAACCAGTACGAGTCGATGATCCTGCCGATGGTCAAGTATCTGGAATCGCACGGCGTCGAATTCCGCTACAACACCAAGGTCGAGAACGTGGAATTCGCGATTGGCGGGGGAGCCGGCCCCAAGCGTGAGTACACCGGCGTAGGCCAAGACACCATCCAGAAGATTCAGGCCACCTCCGGTTTCTTCAAGCGCAACCCTGCCAGCACGCCCACCAAGAAACTTGCCGTGCGCATCGACGTGGATCACGAGGGTGATAAATCCTCCATCGACCTGACCGAGAATGATCTGGTGTTCATCACCAACGGCGGTTGCGTGGAGAACTCCACCATGGGTTCCCAGAACTCGCCCGCCGCATGGAACCCAGACCTGAAGCCCGGTGGCGGCTGGGATATGTGGAAGCGTATCGCCGACCAGGACCCGAGCTTTGGTCATCCGGAGAAGTTCTGCTCCGATCCGAATGCCACCAAGTGGATGAGCGCCACCGTCACCACCCTGGACGACGAGATTCCGCCGTACATCCAGAAGATCTGCAAGCGCGACCCGTTCTCCGGCAAGGTCGTCACCGGCGGCATCGTCACTGTGCAGGACTCCAACTGGCTCATGAGTTGGACCCTGAACCGCCAGCAGCAGTTCCGCGACCAGCCCAAGGACCAGCTGTGCGTATGGGTCTACGGCCTGTTCCCGGACAAGCCCGGCAATTACGTGAAGAAGCCGATGACCGAATGCACCGGTGAAGAGATTTGCGAGGAGTGGCTTTACCACATGGGCGTACCGACCGACAAGATCGAGGCGCTCGCAAAGCACCACGCCAACACCGTGCCGGTCATGATGCCGTACATCACCGCGTTCTTCATGCCGCGCGCGGCCGGCGACCGCCCGGACGTGGTGCCCGATGGTGCCGTGAACTTCGCATTCCTTGGCCAGTTCGCCGAGACCCCGCGCGACACGATCTTCACCACCGAATACTCGATGCGCACCGGTATGGAAGCTGTCTACACGTTGCTCGGCGTGGACCGCGGCGTGCCTGAAGTGTGGGGCAGCGTCTATGACGTGCGCAACCTGCTCAACGCCACCGTCAAATTGCGTGACGGTGCACCGGTCACCGATATGAAGCTCAACTTCATTGAAAAGACCGTGGTCAAGAAGGTGCTCAAGAAACTCGACGGCACCGATATTGCCACCCTGCTACGCGAATACCACGTAATCTGACATCCATCCGGCTCCCCTCAAGGTGAGGGGAGCTGGCACGCGAAGCGTGACTGAGGGGAGTTGAACGTGGAATGAATTGTCGCGACACGCCAGTGAACATCTGATTTCGTTACGTGAGCCTATAAAAAGCCGGCGTATCCTGATGGTAACGGCGTGATTCAAGTTGATTTCGACACGCCGATAGAACGCCGTCGTTGCAACGATTCTGGCGTGCCTTTTCATGCCCGATTTGCGTGTGTTCGTGTGTTCGTGTAAGTTATTCACCTGTTGCCGCTCAGCGCGGCGGGTTCCTTCCTCTGGTTGGTTTCCTGTCTTGCTGGTGTGGTGGTGGTTTGAGAACTCAAGAGCGTGTTTGTACTACTTCTTTATAGTCAAT